>Ga0207046_10044_pt1 | contig 35027 bp, 49 predicted proteins | sample Alteio_BWMinCont_66_FD_153303 | JGI IMG/M metagenome (GOLD analysis project Ga0207046, IMG submission 153303) | Enriched cells from forest soil in Barre Woods Harvard Forest LTER site, Petersham, Massachusetts, United States -... | ecosystem: Environmental > Terrestrial > Soil > Temperate forest >...
CATGCGTTCGGCGGGCCGGGGCATCGTCCAAAGAAGCGCGAGACAGGTCCTTGGGTCCATCCGGGGAAACCAGAGCGAGCGCCCATCCCATGGGATTCCACCTGGGACAAAAATCTTCGTTTTGTTCGAGATCGAGTTCTTTGACGACTTGAAGCGCGAGCGAATCAGATTGCAGCACCTGCGCCTGTGTTTGTAACGTTATGTTGCCGTCGAGCGCATCCGAGGCTCCCTCAGCCGAACCGATCATGTTGTCCAAACCTAGAGCATCGGCAGTTTCCTTTTGCACCTGGACTTCGCCTACCGCCCGATACAGACGCGTTGCGAATACACAGTACAGGATTGTGGCTCCGACACACAGGGCAGCCACGCCATACACCATTCCCTTTCGACTGACCAGAATGTTCCAAAAATCTCTAATGGTCAGCTCTCGTTTCGATAAATCGATATGGGAGGGACTTGTAATGGGAGCTGCTCTGACGACTATTTCTCTGGAAGGGTTCATGTGCTTACCTCTCACGGAATGCGCAAGTTGGTTGAATTCACCAGTTCTTGGTCCTGGGGGCTGAAATGTTCTAGACAGCGAGTGCGTCGGAGCGATGGGATTTGTCGATATCCGCTTCTGGCAACCTCATAAAATCTGCCGCAAGCTTGTGTCGGTATTGCTGCAGACTGCTGTCGTAAAGCTCAGCGGCGAAACGGTCCTTATCGACAAGCGAAAAAAAAGTCTTTAGAAAGGCTTTGCGAATGCGTTGGCGCGCCACGATTTCAGCAAATTTATAATTTCCGATTAGATAACGTCGCCACATGCGGCGGGGTTCAAGAGACAAACGATAGAGCCATTCACATCCGATATTCTGCATCCACAATGGCGCTCGACCGACCACGCCAGCGACCATTTCAAACGAGCCGCCCACGCCCATAGATATAGGGACCGAAAGCCGCAGACCGTGTTCGTAGATCCAATACTCCTGCTTAGGTGCGCCGAAGGCCACGAAAAGCAAGCTCGGCTTCGCCGCGCGAATCGCACAGGCGGTTGTCTCAAGGCCTATCGCACTTTTCTCGAAGCCGAGTGGGGGGCAATAGGTGCTGACACGCAGTGTATTCCAACGCTCCCTCAGAACCTCGGCGGTCAACTCCGCGGAATTGGGACGACCGCCTAACAGGAAAACGCCGAGCCCGTTTTCAGTCGCCAGACCACAAAGTGTCTGAAACAGGTCGACCCCGGCTAAGCGCTCCCGGAGATCGTGGCCGTATAAGCGCGCGGCCAAGAGGAGTGAGGCGCCGTCGGGAATCACAAGGTCGGCACGGTCGTATATTTCGCGCAAACGCTTGTCTTGGTCTAGCAGGACGATGTGTTGAGCGTTTGCGGTTGTAATGAAAGCCGGGCTGCCCCCGGCTTTTGCGTGAGCGATGATCGCGTGACATGCTTCCTGAAACGAACAGTTGTCAATTAAGGCGTGGCCGATTCCGACTCGATCTAAAAAAGCGTGACGAAGCGGCGCTTGGCTGCGAACACGTAAAAGCGATGTGGAAGATACCATTTTGTGAATGACGACTATTGCCGGAGACCTAAAGCGCTAAGCGAGAATGGAAAAGCCTAGCGAAGAGTTTGCCCGCACCAACTTCGCTCATGCGGCGCCCGTTCCGCGAAGTACCGCGGGGACTGTATGGGCAAGAATCTTCAGGTCCAGCCAAACAGACCATTTATCGATGTATTCAAGATCAAGTTCCATCCATCGCTCGAAAGGAATCGAATTGCGCCCATAGATTTGCCACAAACAGGTGATGCCGGGTGGAACGCTGAAGCGACGGCGATGGCAATCCTTCTCGAAGAGCCGATAGTCGCGCAGGGACATTGCGCGCGGCCCTACCAAACTCATTTCGCCTTTCAATACATTGAATAATTGTGGCAACTCATCAATGCTGGTTTTGCGCAAGAAGCGCCCAAGTGGCGTCACGCGAGGATCGTCCTTGATCTTGAACACCGGTCCGGTCATTTCGTTCTTCGCCAGCAGTTTGTCTTGTATGGTCTCCGCGTTCGCTACCATGGTGCGGAACTTGTAAATGCTGAACAGTCGCTTGTTCAGCCCCACCCTGGTCTGACGGAAAAACACTGGGCCTTCAGACGTGAGCTTCACTAGAAGCATCACAATGACCAACATCGGGCTCAGCAGTGCGAGCGCCATTAGCGAGATCACGCAGTCCAGAACACGCTTGATAAGAGCAGGCGATGTTTTGGCTAGATCGGACGCTACCACGTTCGCATCTTCATCGAGCTCCATGCCTGAAAGCTGTTGGCTGCGTAGATTGAAGATTTGCGTGTTTAGTCGAATAACGACACCGTGCTGCTCGCACAGCGCGATGAGTTCCGCTGCGTGCTGATAATAAGAACGCAGCGGCAGGTAGATAGCGACCTCGTCGACGACCTGATGCCGCAGAAAATCGGCAAGGCCGGCTAATGAGCAACAAAGGGTATGTCCCGTTTCCTCGAATTTCGCGACCCCTGGCCACGGTTCATCTACAAATCCGACGATGTGAATACCAAACTCAGAGCGCTCCCGAATGCATTCTGCAAATTCAATGGCACGTTCGTTGGTTCCAACGATTAGCAGGAAACGCGTGTTATGGCCGCGGTGGCGCAGCGCGCGCAGGAGTGAACGCACCGTGAATCGGCCCGCGACCATCGCCAAGGTACAGAAACTCCAAAAAACTGCAACAAACGAAACGGTAACCATTCCGATGCGCAGTGCTTTGCCTGTCAGAAGAAGAAATGCCGATGCATAGAACGTCGCCTTGCACACTTCCTGTATTTCGGTGACCGGTTTTGTAAATCTCTTAGAAATATAGAGTCCGCTCAAAACGAACTGATTGTGCCACGCAAGCAACAACAACGCGAACAACAGACAATTCGCTAGCGTGATTTTGACGGCCATGAATTCTGCAAGTGATTTACCTGCAGGAAAAGCCCACAGAAGAAATGTCGAAGACAGGAACGCAATGAACAGCGCACAAAGATCGTAGAACTTCGCTGCGTGCTTTAGAACGCGCCATTTATGGGAATACATATTGGATAGAATCAGCGTGACCCGATGACAATCGACGGTGTGAGTGCCACGCACAGTCCCGGGACAGTGAGGATCTTTTTATTCTGGCTTGCTGCGGAAATTCGACTGACGATTCCTAAGCACGCGGACCGAGCGCTTGCAGGTCCTGTTCCTCCACCTCAACGGAGACACTCTTCATGATCAGCTCCAGGCTGACCACAAGACGCAGCCCGTTTTTCCTGCGAATCACGATACCGGTCATTCCAGCCAGGGGACCCCGGCAAATCCTGGCTCTTTCCCCCACGGTCAAAAATGGATGAGGTTCCGGGTTCCTCAGCTCCAGACCCTGCCGCAACATGTCGATCTGCTCAATCGGAAGTGGACTCGGCTCACGGCCGGTTCCGACGATGGAATGTACGCCCGGCAATTCCAGAACGCGGACGCGGTCGACCCTGTCTATTCTCACAAAAACGTAACCTGGAAACAGTGGCCGCTCAACTTGTACCTTGCAACCATTCTTCCAACGGCGAACATGGCGGCGAATCGGAAGAAAGTATTCGATTTCCCGGCTGAATAAATGCTGTGCGACCCGCCTTTCCTGGCAGGAGTAGGTATACGCGGCAAACCAATCGAGCGTGGGTGTTGCAGACGAATAAACGTGACCCAGAACTTCTGATGTTGTCAGGATAGAACTCAAGGCTTCGCCATTGCCGCTTAGATGTGGCCGACTTGCGGTTGCCGCAAGTTCGAGGATCAAGTCGTGCGCTGAAGGTTAACTCGGTGGTATCTTCCAGATTAGAGAGAACTTTAGCAACTGCAAAATTCAGATATGGGCCAGCGGAATCTCTGATATCCGTGAAAACCTGTAGGGGCTCCGTAAACATCCGTGGCAAGGGATCGAGGCCGTCTTAGGCCAATGTCACGGATTGAGCGTTCTTCAATTCCGTGAACGTCTTCATGTCAAACCTGTAGTCCCGTTGCTGGCTGTAGGTTTTGGATGTGCAGACGTGGGCCTTGTCGGTTAGAGGTTTCCCGGTGAGATCGCTGACCCTCGAATCAGCCCGCTTTCTGAGATGTTGTAGTTCACACACCACCTTTCATCCTGGCCGCACAGTTCGCTGGCAATCTGGGCCGAGAAGTCATCCGACAACGACAGGAAGATTTTGGTTCGAAAGGTTTGTAACAACGTTGGCCACGTCTCGCCTGGGAGCGTCGTCTTCAATGAGCTGATGCTTTGCGTTGCCACGATCGGTACACACCTCGCCTCTCTGGACATGGAAGAGAATTTGTCGTCCCCACGGGGCTCATTCTCCCCGACGGTGGCGAAGTGTTGATATTCGTCACACTCAAAATGATGGGTCGCCACGTTCTACCTGGCTGCGCGGCAATGCTGGGGATTCGATTCAAGACCGCCCGCTGAAAGTCCTTCTTGAGCATCACGCCGACGGCCCGCGCTAATCCTGGGTTCATGCTCGCGGGAAAATTGAGCGCAACGATCTTGCCTTGCTCTAGCAGGGTTGCAATTGGCGGAAGTGGCTTCCGGCCGGACGCCGGTGTTGGCGTTTCTCTGCAGAGTTTCTGCGGGCAGAAAGTCCGTTTTACGCGGGGATTGTCATCAAAGAGGGGATTCAATCTAAGTCGTTGCTCCGGTTGCGCTTATGAGTTCCGGGCCATCCTTGGCCTACTCTAAAGTTGCTCCAAGATTCCGGCGAGTTATCAGAACTTTTCCAGAATAGTGAGGTTAGTGTGCCCGGCGCATTCCCCGGTCGACAGTGTCCAGATGTGTCCAGAGACTGCCCGCCCCCGGCGCCCTGAGGCTTGACGCTGGGGGTGAACTTGAGGCTCGTTCGGCCTCACTCACGATCAACCCAAGACCGTTGCGATCAACAGGGCGGGTCATTGCGTTCCAGAGTTCTGCAATATTTTGGTGAGTGTAATAAAGAGCTGTGCCTTGTTCGGAGAGCAGGGCGAGAGAGTTTGCGACAACCCTGTGTTGTCATGCGGAGGAGGATATTCGTATCTACCAGACACGAATCAATTGCCATCTAGTCCCGGTCCTGGTAAATCCATTCTCGCGAGATGATCTCTGGAAGTGGAGGGATTTTTTCGGAAAACTGTGCGAGGGAATCTAGCCATGCTCGAATTTGCTCTGGTGTGCGTACCTGTCGGGCAGTCGAACGCGCGTTCGCTCGCTGCGCCAGAAGCTCCTCGACGTAGTCCTGAACTTCCAGCCCACGCGCTTTAGCTTGGGCCGCGAGTTCATCCGAGATTTTTACCGTAATCTCCATAAAGACATTTTAACACAAGGCCTGGTCTCTGGGTTCCCGGCATCCCCATAATGGACAAAAACTCGTCCTAATTGTAGTCGTCGTCCTGAGCCAGAACGCATTGCCCTGCTTATCTCGATGATAAATCGGGCCAGGAGGTCTTCTTGCGATGGGACATTCCCGGTATCCTTAATATATGCGAATATATGCGCTGATTGTGAGCCCAGCGCCCGCTGTCACGTCGACTTTATGCCTTCCCTCTCGTAGTACTTCAGCAGACCTCCCAGACGTTCTCGACACCGCACTGCTCCTTTGTTCCTTCTTGCTTCCGGCAGCGAAGGAAATAAGATCCGGTTGTCTTTGCCCTGGTGATTGCGCTCCTCGTGGTACAACTCGACAACGCAACTCCCATAATATTGAATCGCGAGAAGTCCTTTATCCTTGGCATCCTTGGCACGCTCGCACAGTGACCGTCCACGAAGCTTTCACGAGGAATAAGCGAGCTGTGTTCCAGTGCGGCGCCGATGAGAAGCCAGGAGGTCGGCTCCTGGAGATCCCGCAATGGATGTTTGATTCGGTGGCCTGCTGCCGTATGCGCATGGCGAAAGTGCCGGCGGTCGGCTGCGGTGCATTGCTGGATTTGAAGGCGCTGCTTCGCTGCGCGTCGTTTCCTGACAGTGATGTTGTGCTACAAGATCCGCATCGTTCCTTGTTATCTCCGGGAGGTGCTGATGCGAGAATCACTAAGCCGACAGAGAGTCTCTCAATTCAAACTATTTCATCCGCCTCAGAAGCGCCCGTCTTGGCAGGTGCTGCCTCCAGAAACCAAACGAAAAACAGTACGGTTGCTGGCGCGACTGCTGCTCGGCGCTCTATTCGCCGATGCGTCAACTGGATCGCGATTTGACCCTTTGGGCTGCACAAAAATACAAGAAGCTGCGCAGACATCTGCGCAGAGCAACACACTGGATCGTGCGCATCAGAAGGCGTACGCCGGGACTGTTCGCTCACTGGCAGATGGGTGTGCGGCATGGCTCCGTGATGGGAGCCGTATGAGTCGAGAGGCTCACGTACGGTTCTACGAGAGCCTCGGGGTGGAACTCCCCGGGGCTACTCACCCGTCCAAGTGAAATTCATTCGGGAAAAATGCAAAATGCTCCGAGGGAGGAAACCTACGGCGCGTTGGGCAATACATTCGGCGCTGGGAGCGATGGGTGCTCAGCGGTGTCCGACATGTGACAGTGAGCGATGTCTTCAACTGGCCGGTCTTAGGCCCGAGGCCCAACGTTTCCGCATCACCAGCAGGAACCCGATTCCGGCGAGCAGTAGGGCTAGGGACCCAGGTTCTGGGACGGTCATAAGTGTCGTGGTGTACATCCCAGTGAATGCTCCCGTTGTCGGCCCGGTAGTCGTGGTGGTGCCCGTGATGGTGGATTCGCCGGTGTCTCCCGCGAATATACCGGTTCCGCCAGTCAAAACCGTGTTGATCGTAACGGCTGTGGTGTCTCCGCTCACGGTCCCGCTCCCGGTAAAGGTGCCGAAAGGTTCCTCCGGCCAAGACGTCCTCGAACGTCCCACTTGATGTGAACATAGTCGAACTGGAGAAGATGAGGGTGCCCATGTTCGTCGTGGTGAAGGGACCGGACTCCGAGTCGGTTCCGGAACCGGAGAAGTTCGAGTCAAAAACACAAGAACAGGGGTTAGAAGTGGCCGTGATGGTGGAAGTTCCCGTGAGTGTCCCGGTTGAGGTTATCGTATCCGCTTGAACCCGTACGGCGAAAGCGCCGATTATCACCAGGGCAAACAAGATTGCGGCGACTGAGCGAATCATTGAGCAGCCTCCTTGATACACACCCTACCCCGGATACTTTTGTACTCGCACGATCATTGCCGATCTCGCGCCACTGAGACGAAACGACTTATTGTACCAGGCAGTACACACACTGCAAATAAATGCAGACATCGCGCAAAGTATTGCCCATGTTGGTCATACTATGCAGCTTGGGTCGATGGCGGCACTCCCTCCGAATCAGTGGGCACGCGGGTATGACTAGCCCGCCAGGAGATTGTCCGTCGGGGAGAAAGCCTTTCCTTCGGGCAATGGGTGGACACTTTCATGGAGAACTATTCCAAGCCGCCCTACCGCACACAAAAAACTCACGTCGCGAACCTTCGCGCGGTTATGCATCTGAAGGTCGCGTTCGCGACCCGTAAACTCCTCGACATCAGCCCCGACGATGTCGAATCGTATTTTAGAGAACGCATCCGCCGGCGCGCGCTCATCAAAACCGCTCTCGGGTACCGAGAAGGACGCCCCCTGAAACCTGCGACCGTTCATCAGGAGCTGAGGGTGCTTCGGCGGATTTTGAGTGTTGCAGTCCGCAAGCGATTGATTCCGTCTAATTCCTGTTCCGGCGTGGAGTTCCCCGTCGCGATTCGGGGCCTTTTCCGGCCACACTACGTCACATGGTCGGAACAGCAGCGCATCGAACGCCACGCTCCCCCGCACTTGCGAGACGTCGTCCGCATCATCACCGAAACCGGGCTTCGTGTTTACAAGGAGCTAACGCCGGTGACAAAGGAGGAAGTGGACCTAGCAAACTCTGTCCTTTGGATACCTGACTCAAAAACGCCTACCGGTGTTGCCGAGCTTCCACTCACCGCGATGGCTGTTCAGGCGTTCCGGGACCAGATGGCATTTGCGGGAGCAGTGACTATCTTTTTCCTAGCGAGGAAAGCGCGACGGGCTATCAACGCACCCTGCGAACGGGTTGGCGATTGACGTTGAGAAGAGCGAAGGTTCCTTTCGGCTCTACGATCTTCGTTCCACGTATGCCACCCGACTGAGTGCCGGGGGCGTCGCGGACGAGTGGGTCACGCAATTGCTTCGCCAGAGCGACTCGAAGGTCTTCAAAAGTATTCGCAGATGAAGTTGCGAATGCAAAGAGAAGCACTCGAGAAAATGAACCGCCAACCAATGAGAATGACTGGGGAGGTCACATCCGCTGTGCAGGACTCCAAGGGTTCGTGCACAGTTCCTGCACAGCTTTGACACTTTCTGTTACAAAATGACCGTAAAACGAGATATCAGGATGGTCGTAGAAACCGGAAATCGTTTAGAATCAACATAGCGCCCGTAGCTCAGCTGGATAGAGCGTCTGCCTTCTAACAAGGCGATGCAAACTAACTAAGTGCCGCTGCTGGTGTCGCTTACGCGGAAACGCACGGTGCAATCACCCCCTCGAAATGCACCGAAGCTGCACCGAGATGGCACTCAGGTTCCCAGACGAAACGGGTCGCGCAACCTTTCGACTGCATCTGAGTAGGCCCGCGACAATCGTCTTGCAGGGCGAGTGGAAGGGGCCATGGCGAGACCCCGGTTGAGCGTACATTATTATCAAGGATACCGGGAATGTCCCATCGCAAGAACACCTCCCGGCCTCATTTATCATCGAGACAAGCAAGGCAATGCGTTCTGGCTCAGGGCGGCGACTATAATAGGACGACTTTTTTGTCCATACGGGCAACGAGTAGACGGAAAGAAAAACCGGCAATAAACGGCGCGCATAGCGAATTCTATCGGCTTGGAATCTCGACTTCCGTATAGCCGCCTGGCCTTGCGGTGTTCACCGCGGCGGCGACCTGCGGCAGCATCGGCTTTACGAACGGCCACAGACCGTTGCCAAGCACGACAACCGCTATTCTGCGTCCGGCGAAGTTCTGCTGATAGCGCATATTTTTATCGGTGGTGAGCAGCACGTCAAACCCGGCTTCTTCCGCCGCACGCAAGAGATCCCCGTTGGCCAAGGTACTCCATCCTGCCTCTCTTGCTGTCTTGACGGTATGTTCTTGTAGCCACGGGCGAATTTGTACAGGGGTTCCTTGATCGAATAGGACACGCATTATCAGGCAGGTGCCGGAGTCTCCAGACTGCGAGCGGCGAACTCGAGGACGGCCTCGACGTGTTCGCGGGTGAGTCCGTCGTAGGTCTCCACCAGCTCCTTGATCGTCATGCCCTCTTCCAAACCCGCGAAGACCGTGGCGACGGGCATGCGCGTGCCCCGGAAAACCCATGCACCGCTGACCTTTCCGGGCACGCTTTCGACTGCGGGACACTGCGACCAGTCAAGTGCTGCCATCCAAATCTCCTTTCGTCATTTTAGCACAAGGGCCGACCAGGAGGTCGGGGCGAGGGACAAGATATGTGATAGGCGGAGTAGGCGACCCTGGGAAGCTCAGGGCAGGCAGGTGACAGGGGACACACCGAAAGATTTTGAGGCGGTTTAGCATGCTCCCTTAAATACTAAGCCACGCCATTTCGAGCCGTTCGAGTATTTGGCCACACGGGCACGCGTCCGCCGCATTCACGGGCGGCCCTGCCTGCCTTCACGGATTCGCGAAAATGCACGTCCGATTAAGCACTAGCGTTAATCAAGCACTGGCTCAACTAGACGCTAGGGTAGGATTGGAATTGCACGGCTGGGTGTTCTCAGCGTAGGCGTTTTCAGCCCCTCAGATTTTTGAGCACGCAGGCGCTCCAGGAATGCATCGAATTCCGACGTGGAGACTGTGGCCCTGTCTCGCAGCGGCAAAATCTTGGAAATTTCACTCTGCAAACTGGCGAGTCGTTCGTCCAAGGGTGGGTACGTGCTGAATACCTTGGGTGTCTTCGTAGTCGCTGCGATCCCAGAGCCCCAGGTCCGCTGAACAAAACTGACGAAACACTTAGGGTCGTAGCCCGTCTTGTAGAGGTATTGGACTCCGAAATAGTCCGCATCGGATTCGTCGTCCCGTCTCGCTTTTAGTTGGGCCACGGGGACGGTAAGGGGGAGGCCGTTGGAGGATGAGCCAACTGGGCCTGACAGGATGAGCGGAATCGTCGCAAGTTGCATCAATCCACCCTTCGTAGCCTCTTTCGTCGCGGAACGTAACGCCGTGTGAGCAATACCGCGAGCCAGCGCGCTCGCCAGCTCTGCCTCATTTTCCAAACGGAGCAGGAGCCCACGATTGATGTATTGGTATCCACCGGGCAGCGTGAATGAATTCGCGACATCACTGTCGATCACCCGGACAACAATCGGCAGCCGAGCGTCCGAGTTTTTTGCGACATTCTGTGCCACCTTGTCTATGTATTCCGTTACTGCAGGGTCGTTCAGCAGTCTCGATGATCGCTCGACTTCCCCCGCCAACACTGCCCCTAGCCGTTTTTCTTTATCGAGGGAATAAAAGTTCTCGTCACGGTCGATGTGGCGATGCCCGATGGCATTGATGTCGGCATCCGACTGGGACCGCTTCTTCGTCTGAGGGAGGGGTGATGCGAACGCGCAGCTTGCACACAAGCAGACCGTGAAAGTAAAGACCTTGGTCGCAGTGATCGATTGGGCGTTCATTGCGAATCGCGTTTAAATTATGCCCCCGGACACGCAATAGTGTAGCACCGGGGAGTGCTCGCCATGCGCTGCCAATACCGTCTGCAGATTGCATCCGCGCCCAAGTCCCGGCATAGTCGGAAACTTGAAATCCACATCGACGGTTGCGGCGCGAATCAGGTACTTGCGCTCATCTTGAAATGCAAGCGTGCTTATACTTCATATTCCCAGCCAGAGGATACTTAAATGAACCGTCGATTTTTCTTCGATGCAGTTGTCGCAACCATGCTTGTCGCCATGTTTGCCGCTGTCACGGTGCCGCAAATTCCGAAACAGGGCGCAGAGAACCCTGAGTCGGGCAAATGGTATGCGACGAAATGGGGACGATCCTACCGACCGAGCAACGGTTTTCTACCTGACCAGAAGACGGCAATACAGGTTGCGAAGGTTATCCTAATTCCCGTCTACGGAGAGGATGAAGTAAAAAATGAAGAACCTTTCACTGCATCGCTGAAAGGGAATATCTGGACAGTCAAGGGCGCTGTGCGGTCTTACCCTTCAGGGAATGCCGAAGTCAAATTGTCCAAAATTGACGGTGCCGTTCTTTTCCTCACTCACTCGCAATGAAGAAGACGAAAAGCCCGGTCAACTCCCGGTAATGTCGCCTAATCGTACAAATGGTTTTGGATCAATTTCAGTTGTGTGGAGTCGAGCTGTGGCGCGGCGGTTTAGGTGGAGCCTATCTGTTGCCGCTCTTTACCCTGCTTTTTCGCCGTAACGAGCTTCTGCACGCCAGCTGTCAGGTGGTGCAACCTGGTGCTCGGCCGTAGCAAACCTCGACGTCGCTCCTTCCAATCATTGAGTTTTATCAAGACTTGGCGCTTATTATCTTATCTGGCCCGCTTCTTAGCGATTCTATCGAAAATGTCCGCCAGGTTTCCGCTGGATATGTCCGAGACGTCTACGCCGTAGTCGCGGCGAACCTTCTCCAGAAGTCTGTCATTCGTTTCCTCAGCATGGAAATCTCCGAGGGTTGATTCATCGGAAATCCACGCCCACTTCAACTCAAGAATTCGTTGGATGAAGTCGTTCGCCAGTTCCGAGTGTTGGTCAACACGGTTCCTGATGGCAAACCCGATGGGTACCTTCGTACCGGGCCGCGGTAGCTCGCTGTTCGTGGCCTTAAATCGCTCGAAATTCCTGCGAAGTTCTTCGAGAGCTTCCATTCTAGTGTTTCCGTTCCCTGACATTGCTGGCCAGTTTATTACGCTCGCTGTCCATGGAATTGGTTTGAGGCGAGTTGCTGGCGCAGGTTCTGGAACTCCTTGGAACCGAACGTTAATCGGGAAGTCGTCAATCGTCCAGTCACGTTTGAAACTTGAAGCGAAAAGCGTCCAGACCGCTCGAACCTGCCACGCAATTCGTCGAAGCTTGAGCACGATGTCCTTATACCACGCTCCTGATAGTGCTTGGTAAATTCTAGTGCTTAACCGGAAGCGTGCTTCCTTCGAAGGAGATGACGGGAGCAGGACGATCTGGCGCGCTTTCGGTAAAGCGACTTGGAGGAGGGCGGCCCGCGTCCGCCGCCAACCGGGCGGCCACGTTCTGACGGCTTTGCTCCCCGCCTCCGCTCACTCCTCGCCGAGAACGCGCATCCGGTAAAGCGCTAGCGTTTAACAGATGGGGGGCTTGTAGTGCGGAGGTCTCGTTCAGCCTTTCGCTCTGAGCAGTACCCGGTGCTATTCTGCAATCCCATGGCAGGTGAAAAACCTTTCTCTGTTGTTCAAGTAGATTCGTTGAGATGGCCGGTTGATATTCAGATTCCGAACGGGCGGTTTCGCCCGTTCGTGGCGGGGGATGTGACCGGCCTTTCGACCAAACTGATGTCGGAGTTTGCTGTCGCCGCGCTGAAGAGCGGGATGGTCTATTTCTGCGCGTGGGGACCGGGGTGCGAACGATTTCACGATATTGTGGACGAGGTAGTTGTCAAGGACCAGATAGGAGATAGGAGAGCGTATTTTTGTTGGGAAGAATGAGTCAGACACTATCATGACGACCTGGCATGACGACGAACCATTGGACGAGGCTCTCGATTTCTTCGCCAACCTGACATGCCCCACTATGGGTTTTGAAGCAAACAGCAACTTCTGGGTGGCCGTGTCGCTAACCAATGCTGAATGGGCGTGTGAAATCCAACGACGCCTTGAGCAGGCCAACCTTCCGATTGGAGAGTGGCCGCCGCATGTGTAGAGTCGAGATGTGGTGCGGTATGTTAGGTGCGGCCGATCTGCCGCCCCTGCCCAATCATTGAATTTCCATAGGGCCCGTGTCCGCCGCAAACTGGGCGGCCACGTTTTAATCGAACGCGCAGCGCTGCGCATGGTTTCACGCATTCGCTAAAACGCGCGTCCGATTTAGGACTGGCGTCTACCAAGCACTGACATTGAAAATCGCATGCGGTATATCATTCCCCCATGTTCTGCCCCGAATGTAGAGCCGAGTACTGTGCCGGATTTACCCGCTGCTCCGACTGTGACGTGGATTTGGTGCAAGAACTTTCTGAATCGGATACACGCGTGCGGAAGGCAAGACGTGAATCGACTACAACACCTTCCACAGTCAAATATATGTACAGGGAGGGTCGCAAGACTGTTCACTGGTGGGCCTTATACAAACGCCAAACGCACACTTGGCCCTGGTCTTCAATCGCCATCCATGTCATCAATTGGGTCGTGATTCTGTTTGGGGGAGGTTTCCTCATCTGGTGGACTGCCGAACACCATCTGTCGCGCTGGCAGTTCCTAGGCATTTTTTTGTTGACTGGTTTGCCGTACGGGGTTGTCGAGAACTGGGCAAAGAGAAGAGTGAAACTAAATCATCTGCGAAATAGAAAGCGTCTAGCAAAGCAAGTTGTCCGGTAAGCGTTTTGGACCAGGCATGTGCGCCAGCCCGTCATTCTTTGGTCGGAAATTTCCTGCGCCTCAGAGCGCACGCCATCAGAACATCGAGAGCACGCTCATATTCGAAGATGTACCGCCCCACTCCGGTCACGAACGTGGCTTCATCGTCAGCATCGGGCGACTCAAAGCGAATCCCGCGCTGGTAGGAATGAAAGTCTTGGAAGTAGAGTTTTTCGCCTTCGGGTTCGGTCTTGGAACCGACGAACACCCTCGGTTCCACGCTCGGCACTAGCCCGTCCTCATCCACAAAAATGACCGAGAAATAGACTTTTCCTTCTTGGAGTTGGCCGGGGAACACTGGCTCCGCATAGGGTTTGAGTTCCCGCTCTTCGAATCGCATTTACTCGACCTCTCCAAGCCGATTCTATCGGAGCGGAGCCGGATTGTTTCTTCTAGATTCCTCGGACAACTCCTGATTTCGATTAGCGTTTATCGGGTGTTTGGTCGCGCGGGTTTACCCTCGCTGTGGACCACTGCCTTTTCACGGCGCACCTGGTTACGGCGTTTAATAAGGAGTTGAAAATCCTAATCGGCTGGACCGTCGATTCCGGCTACCGAAACGCCTTGAAGTACGTTTGGCCTGCCTTGGCATTTGCAACAGCATCTATCAAGAAGATGGCGTTGACCTTCACTTTGCTGCCGCCGACTTTTTTCGTTTCCTCCATGTACCAGACTTTAATTATTTTACCGACAGGGGTATCGGACATTTTCACCGGGCGCGTCGAACCACTATGTTCGTGGACCAGATAGCCTGCTTCGGGAACGCCAACGAAGGTCTGAGACTTTCCGCCTTTCGTATATGACAGGGTAATTTCCCCCGTTTGCTCGCTTGCCGACACGACGACTCCGGTCCATGTATCGCCTTGATATTCAGATGGGTAGTAGCCATTTTCGGCGGTGCCGTGCTGGCCGAAGGCAGCGCTCGCGAAAACGACCAACGCTAGCGGTAGGAAATGCAGATGTTTCATTGACAATTTCCCTCCCAGTTCCCAACACTGGCTAAGGTCGGAGGGCTTATCCTCGATCAATTGAACTCTCGGAGTCAACTCCCCGGTAAGCGTAACCGCAAGCCCGCCAAGAGCGCCCTCGTTGGTTGAGCAAGGTCACCCTTGCCCCTGCGAATCGGACATGTGTTTTGGGATCAATTTCAATCGTCCGGCAACGGCAGCCTTTGTCAGGAGTTGGGCATTCATGGTCTTTCTCTAAAGGGCGAGAACGGTCATAACTAGCGCAATGAGAGAAGTCATCATCCAACAGGTCAGGCGCCATATGGCGCGTAGTGTGATGTAGAAATTGAGCGAGCCAACTGCAAACCAAACTAGAGCTACGGTCGCATAGGGATAGTCGGTGTAGTAGATATCGGAGGTGTGAATTCTGACCCAGCAAACGGACAAATAGCCCCCGTAGCCCAGCATAGGAAGGGAGAACACGCCCAGGAACATGGATAGCAACCCTTTACCAGCGGTCCGGACTGATGCGCGCATCTCTCCACCTGATGAATCTCATCAACCCAGGAATACCACAAGCGTCAAAAACGTGCGCGGGTTTGAGCCAGTCAGTGCTTCCTGTTTTTCGGGCCAGGGATAAGGGCTGACGCCGAGGACAACCACAACGAGCGCAAATATCGCCCACCGCGAGAGCCCCAAGTAGTGCGCAGCGCCTCCCAGCAAGGCTGCAGCGGCTATACAACAAAGAAGTGGCCGGGGCAACCGCAAAACTGCACCAATGGGAAGAACGACCGCGAGCAAAACCGCAACCGATGCGAGATATAGAATTACAATCCCGAGCACTTTGATCAGATGCACTTGAACCCCCTTCCCGACGTTCCACATCTCCGATAACGGCTGCGGACCTTTTTACTTGTTGCTTTTGTTCTCCGAAACTCGATGTGTCGTCAAACACTGGTGTAACATACGAATATGTTATCTGTGGAGATTCCACCGAACGCAAGAAAACTTGAACAAGCAGCCTTGTGGATTCTCGTTGGACTATTTCTGGCGCTCAGCATGAGTTGGTCTGTATACCCGCGAGTCTATGACCACTACCATCCGACGCCCCCGTGGCCCGGCGAACTGGAAAGCTTTGGCCCCTCAAACGCGCAGTTGTCTTTCTTGTTCGCCGTTCTGCTGGCGGTTCTCGGATTTTTGCAGATAGGATTTCGGCGACAGCTCCAACGTGACACGTCGAGATTTCTTTTCTGGGTGTTTTTACTGCTCGGTCTGGGCTGGGCTTTTGACTATTGGACATTTGCCCTCTCGACTCGCTTCTGGACTGTCGGGATACAAGAGCAATCTGACCAAGCTCATCGCGCTTATGAAATGAGTTCAATGCTGGCTGGCTACTTCTTGAAGCCCATTGTGGCGATAGGACTTCTGAACATCGGACTTGCGTGGTTTCGCAAACGCAGTTCACGAATTGTGGCTGGTTAGAGTCCCGTAATCGGGCAAGCAGACCGATTCATAGCCAGCAACTACTGGGAGAAAACGTGGCGAATGGCAAAAAAGGCGATCGCCCGCTGACAGATATCACCCACTGGAAAATCCCACGATTCTCTCCAAAAGTGGATGGCTAATTTCTGAAATCGTGCATCTAGGCGGCACGGCTGAATTAGAACGGACCTTCGATCTGTTTGTTCCGCCTCGCGGTTCATCTACATCCGCGTTCCGATTCCTGCTATCAACGAATTGAAAGCCCGCCGAATGTACGAGGAGGGCGTGGCGGAGGGTCGAGGCTTGCTCATATCTACGGTTTGCAGAATGAATGGGTCAACGTATTGCAACATTTGGTTTCCGAAGTCTGTGGAAGAAGTGCCACAGGGGATTTGGCCTCACGACGGAGGCTTGAAATTATCTGCGATGGATGAATCGTCAAGCCCGGCAGGTCGGCCAATAACAAACGGCGTACTGTGGATAGTTCTAAAATTCTGGCACCGAAAAACCAACGGTTAAAGGACTTTCTGTTTAGCGAGACGGGCCTAATAACTTTGGTTCGACGGTAGACGCGCAGCTCCTTCTAGCACTCATTCTGCGTGGTGCGGGATTGCATCACAGTTTTCGCGGCCTGCTCAGCGTTCCCGGCGACCCACATGTTCCGCGGGCAATTTTGGTACGGGTCAGGGACAGCGATGGGCCCCGGGAGATGGGAATCGAAAAGCTGAAAGCCCGATCACTTGCCCGCTATCCAGCGCACCCTGAACCTGGCGCAGTAGTCAGCCCACTGCTCGTTGGTGGAAGCGTCAAACACGGCTTGGTATTCGGCTACGAATGCCCTCCATAGCTTGGCCCTGAACACCACTTGCTCTCTGGTTGTATTCTTTGTTTTATCTTTTTGCATTACCGAATTCCTTCGCCGCAAAGCGTCTATTTTCTTGGTCAGTCACTTGAGCCTCTTCAATTCTTCGCGTTCCTGACGAACATATTCGCGGATTGCGGCGATGACCTGTTCCCTATTTGAATTGTGCATCTGGGCGATCTGGTCGATCTGCCATCCCATGTTCAACATTCCGGCTGCGGTTTCGGGGTTCATGGCTGTGCCGCCATCCTAAGTGTCTCCATCGCCAGATTCAGGGCGGTCATTTGCGCAGTCGTGCCGCCCAAGTCGGGGTGGAACCGCTTCGCCAGCTTGCGGTAGCCCCGCTCTATGTTGCCGTTCCCGTGCTCCCTGATTGCGTCAGCCCATGTAAGCTTCGGCTTTGCATTGGCTCCTGCTTGAGCCTCGGCTGCTGCTTTGGCTGCTGCTGCTTGAGCATCAGCCGCTGCTTGAGCATCAGCTGCGGCTGCGACTCTGGCTCTTTCTTTTGCGTCTTCCCAGCGTTTCTTAGCGTCGGCTGCGTCCTTTGCTTCGGATTCAGCTCTAGCTCTGGCTTCTGCTGCCCACCGAGCGGCCATCGTAGCTGCGGCCTTCGCTGCGTCGGCAGCCAGCTTTTTGCCCTTTTTCTTGTTGTAGTAACCGAGCCATGCGAAGAGGACGACGGCGACGACGGCGACGACGGCTATCAGGATTCCCATTTTCAATTCACCGATTCCCGCAGCGCATCCAACTCAACTCCCATGGCCATCCTGATGGCAGCAGTCTTAGCGATCTTGGTCTTCGGGCCCAGCAAGGCGAAAAAGAACCTCGGTATAGTCGCCCTTGTTTGCGCTGTGGGCTTCATCTCTCGGTGCATTCTGACGAACGCGTCCAAGTCGCCGACAGGGGGGCAAGAGTCTTGCTGTTGGCTGTCCACGCACCGAGTGTGCGGCTCGGCTTTTCGGGTGTCTAGGGTACCGGAGTACCGTCGATCAATCCTAGCGACCACTTTCGCTATCATGTTCGTCCGGCGCGCTTTCCATAATCCCAATGCTCATTCTTGGATCCAAAATCTGTTGATCCCGGCGGCCGTATTCGCGGACGCTTGGCTCCAAAGGTGCTCTTGTATTCGCGAGTTACCTGCTCTTCCGCCCCCCGAAAGTACCATCGCCATCCTACGTTGCTAAGCGGAACATGGTGGACAGTTAGAGGAATTCAAGGAAGTCGTGCGCATCGCCGAAAGGGGCAGAGTATGACAAAACCGCCGCAAGACTGGAGCCAAATCAGCATGTCTGCCAAGACGCCGACTGCAAGTGCCGCCAGAACGTCGTGGTCGGCTACGGAGCCACCGAATTCGAGGCGGTGCTGGATTTCGTTCATAATCTTTTGATGCACTTCGACATCAGCGTCTCCGAACTCATGCAGCCGGACTGCGAAAAATGCGGGAAGCGTCCAGCTACGCACACGAGGAAAGACTTTCCGACGAGCGCGGCACCGTGTGGGGGCACGTCGAGATACAGATTTGCGACGAATGCGACCGAGAAGATGAACCCAATGGGGACAACATCCGCGAGGAGCGCGAGGAACGGCATCGGGAGGAGCGAGAATGTTAAAAGTGATGCACATCGACAAAGAAGGCGTGTTTCCCTCGGTGGAGAAGAGATAAGGAGGCATTATGTGCCAACAAGCAGCAGAAACAAACAAGTCGAACAATACACCTGTTGTCCCTAAGCTGGCAGCAGTAAGGGACAAGTTGCTTGTTATCTACGGCATGGCAACGACATTTACCATGATTGATATCAATGGTAAAAGTACGGAGGAACTACAACAGGAACTACTGGCAGCCAAGAGTACAGGGTTGCGGATGAAAAGTAAGATAAGCGATCTTATCGCCTTTCTTCCTCGCCTCATAGTCCCGTAAAGAGAGGACATATCAAGAACTGCGGTCGATTGCGGACATGTGCGAATCCCATCGAAAACGGGCTGCCTTTGCGGATTCCATCCGCAGCAAATTGAGCTGGCATGGACCTCACTACTAGCCACCCGCCGATACCCGAGGAGTGCAAGAAGTGCGGGAAGCGCACAACCACGTACCCGGCTCTCGTCTGCGAAGAGCGCAGCACGATGTGGGGCACGATTGAACTGCAGCTTTGCCGTGCCTGCTGCCGAATAGCTGAGTTCGACGAAGATTTTGAAGCCTTCGTGACCTGCAAGGCTTACGAAAATTTACTGGACGAGCAACTACAGGACAAAGATAACGCAGCCGAGGGGCATTGCCTGACCTTGGGACTGGTGCTTGAACGAACCGTACCGGACTATAACTAGTGGACTGTAACAGCTGAACTGGGAGTAATGCGACGCGTAGGATCGAAGTAGCGCCACTTTACTGTCTTTGGCACATTGTTGTAGTGCCGGATGTACTTCATGAGCTTTCTCCGCAAGTCGGACACCGACGTGAACACGCCGCGCGCAATAACGTCGCGCTCTATCTTGGCAAACCAGAGTTCGATCTGGTTGAGCCAGGAGGAATAGGTCGGAGTGAAGTGCAGATGAACCTTCGGATGTCGATCCAGAAAGTCGTCGACTTGTCCCGTCTTATGGGCCGAGAGGTTGTCGGCAATCACGTGAATTTCTTTGCCGCACGGCTGGTTGACGACGATGTCCGCCAGGAACGCGACGAACTCTGCAGACGTGTGCCGCACGGCCGTCTTGCCGAGCACCTCGCCTGTCTTGGTGTCGAACGCCGCGTACAAGGACAGCGTGCCGTGCCGAAAGTACTCAAAGCCGTGCCGCTCGGCGCGTCCCGGCGAGAGTGGCAACACCGGATCCTTGCGGTCGAGCGCCTGGATCGCCGTTTTCTCATCCACACAGAACACCGCCGCATGCGCCGGAGGGTTCAGATACAGCCCAATGATGTCGGCGGCCTTCTGCTCAAAGTTCGGGTCGTTGCTCGCCATGTAGCGGTCGAGTCGCTGCGGATTGAGGCCGTGCTTGGCCCACACCCGCGACACCATCATATGACTGATCTTGAGCTGCGTTCCCAGCCTGCGCGTGCTCCACTGAGTCGCCCCGTCCGGCGGAGTACGCTTGAGCGTCCATTCCAGAATGCGCGCCTCCAGCGCAGGAGTCAGCGTCGTGGCCTCTTGCCCAGCGTGCCGGCTGAACAGCCCTGCCAGCCGCTCTTCCCGAAATCGCTTTCTCCAGCGATCGATAAACGCATCATTGCAGTCCAGCTTGTCGCGAACCGCGGCCCAGGTATGGCCTGCCTCGAGCAGTAACATCAGCCGCGCCCGGCGCGCATCATCGGCACGCCCGCTGCGGCTCGCCGCTCTCTGGTTAAGTTCCATACGTTCCGCATCCGTCAGTACGATGGTGTTTTCCATGAACACAATCATACTATCTTTTCAGCTGTTACAGTCCACTAGGAGGAACCTCTATGAGCATTCTCCTCGTGGAAAGAGGCCGACTCTTCCGCACCAGATACAGAAATGACAGTTGCCTGCTCATCAATGTAGATGGGCTTGTCATTCTCATCCGCAAAGGAAACCTGATGCCTCGCTTTTGCTCGTCGTGACAGGGTGACAGTTACATAGCGTAGAGGTTGTAGATGCTGTACCGGCACGCTCGCAATCCTCGGCGAGATTTCGCCGATTGGCTAAACTAGTGAAATGCCTCTTGGGCTTCGCCGTTCAGACCGATTGTTCGTCCTAACAGGCGCTGGAATCAGCGCCGAGAGCGGCATCCCGACCTTCCGAGGGCAAGACGGGCTTTGGGAAGGGCACCGCCTTGAAGACGTTGCAACGCCGCAGGCATTCACGCGAGACCCGGAACTGGTGTGGCGTTTCTACTCGATGCGGCGGGCCGTCGCGCTTGGCTGCAAGCCGAACGCTGGTCATTTGGCTCTAGCCCGGCTGGAAGAGAAACTGGGCAAGCGGATGTTGCTATGCACACGGAACGTTGACGGCCTCCATGAAGCAGCGGGAAGCAAGCGCGTGCTCCACATGCACGGGCAGCTTTTCCAATCCCGGTGCTCGAACCGGAAATGCCCCACCAAGCCGTTTAGGGACACAAGGAAATTCGAACAGCGGTCGCATATTCCAAACTGCGTTGAATGCGGGGCGCTGCTCAGGCCGCATATATGCTGGTTCAACGAATCGCCGTTCCACATGAAGGAGGTGATTCCCGCGCTCGAAGAATGCGACATCTTTCTCACGGTTGGTAGCTCGGGCGTCGTTCAGCCTGCGGCCAGCTTCGCTCTGATTGCACGGCAAAACGGAGCTAAAACTATTTACGTCGGTCTCGAATCCCCGGAAAATGCATTCGCTTTTGATGAGGTCATCCCAGACCCTGCTGGCGAGCGGCTTCCCGCCCTGTTGGAGTCAAAGTGAACCGGACACATTACCGCTTAACAATGTCGAGATGATACTGCTCCGATGAATCGACCTGATGCTAGACCTACCTCGACAGCCCCAGCAGCTTCAAGATCAAAGCGCCGAGCTTCCGTTCCCGGCCGCTGCGACTGAGCGGTATGCCGATGGAGCGCGACACCTTCGATTTGAATGCTGAAATGCCCAATAGACGCCGCCAAGAAAATCCGCCGTGATTCATGCTGTCTCCGTTGATTCCAGATTTTGTTCGGCCTACTACTGCCTTGTTTCGCCGAACTTCCTCTCGAAATGTCTTTCTCTTGCCCAACTGTTTTCCACCTCACCGGGAACGGCTCAGCCCAAAGCCCTGCTTCTCGTTTTCTATCGTGGATACTGGTGACCCTTCTGCAACCTCGAGTTACGAGGCATCCAGGAAGATCTTCCCGAGTTTGCCGCACAAGGCATCCGCCCCGTGGCCATCAGCGTAGACCAGCCCGACGTCTCTGAACATTTGCGGAAAAAGCGAGGCTACACTTTCACCTTTCTTTCCGACCCAAATACCGAGGTGATTCGCCGCTACGACTTGTTGCACAAAGCCGGAGGCCCCGAAGGACACGACATCTCCCGCCCCGCCGAGTTTTTGGTGGATCGTTCCGGCACAGTACGCTGGGAAAACTTCACGGAAGACATCCGCGTAAGGCCCCGCGCCGAACAAATGCTAGACGCCGCCCGCGCCATCCAGTGGTAGCCTTTCCACGGCCTCGCCGCCGGGTGCCGTATCTTCGTGCCGAACAGTTGCGCAGCGGCTGCGGGCGTTGACACACAGCGGTGACTCTGGGCGTCCTTTTTTTGATAGCATTTTGCCGTGCCTCCACAACTCAAATTCCGCAAGAGACTTGATTTCTCGCAATTACCAAAAGACTGGACCGTCTCTCGAGTCGCGGTCGACTGGGAGGGCAGTCCGCTTGTGCTAGTTGAAGAGGGGAAATCGCCTTACCCGAACATCAACGCCTCACCAGATGCCCAAATTACTTGGCTCAACACACCACCCAAGGCTCACCATCTGATTCATTGGGACGGATTGTCGCAACGTACTCTCAGGTTTGAACGATCAACTGGCATTCTTACTTTCCACGTACAACCATTCGAGGAAGGATGGCTATTGGGTGATGTCCGTGGCGGTCGCGCTGAAGTATATGACGGAGCCGGACGACCCCAAAGGACGCTCGATTTAGGCGATGCCAGTAACGACGTGCAAACGACACCTAGCGGAAAGATTTGGGTCAGCTACTTTGATGAAGGTGTCTATGGAGGAGGGCTCGGGAGCCAGCAAGGCGTCGTTTGTTTTGATTCTTCAGGACAACAAATCTTCAAATACTTCGATTTTGCCGAGGAGCATAACCTGCCATTTATCGATGACTGTTACGCCCTGAATGTAGTCAGCGAAGATGAGGTTTGGCTTTCCTACTATTCCGACTTTCCATTGGTGTCCATCAGAGGTTTCCGATTGCATCGAGCGTGGAAAGACTTTGGCTGCATGGATATCTATTGCCTCAGCTGGAACTGGAGAAGGCGTTCTTCCGTTAAGATAACGGAGAGGACGTATGAGAAAAGGGCGAAAGCACTACACCGGAGAAGAGAAGGTTGCCATCCTGAGACGGCACTTGTTGGATAAAGTGCCGGTTTCTGATCTCTGTGAGGAGCATGGACTGCAGCCGACAGTGTTCTACCGCTGGCAGAAAGAGTTCTTCGAGAATGGCGCGGCCGCCTTCCAGGGCAAGGGCCGGCAGGACCACCAAGTTGAACAGCAGCGGATCGAGTTCCTGGAAAAGAAGATCCACACCAAAGACGAGGTGTTGGCCGAATTGATGGCCGAGCACATCGCCTTAAAAAAAAGTCTTGGGGAGCTCTGACCAAAGTGTGGGTGCCGCCCGATGTGCGGGACCAGGTGGTGGATTTCGTCCGGCGCTGGTCGGAAAAAACCGAGATCGGCGTCGGACGATTCATCCACTGGCTGGGCGTACGACCCAGCAAGTTCTACGACTGGCGGGAGCGCTATGGGCACGTCAATGAGCACAACGGCTGGGTTCCCCGTGATTTCTGGCTACAACCGTGGGAGAAGCAAGCCATCATCGACTTTCACCGGGAACATCCCTTGGAAGGCTATCGACGACTGACGTTCATGATGCTGGACGCCGATGTTGTGGCCGTTAGCCCCTCCAGCGTTTGGCGAGTGCTCCAACAAGCCGGCTTGCTCTCCCGATGGAAGGGTAAGCCTTCGCGCAAGGGGAGCGGTTTCGAGCAACCACCGCATGCGCACCAGCATTGGCACATCGATGTTTCCTACATCAACGTGAGCGGCACATTCTATTACCTGTGCAGCGTTCTGGATGGCTACAGCCGTTCGATCGTTCATTGGGATTTGCGGGAATCGATGACCGAAGCGGAGATCGAAGTCATTTTGCAACGAGCGCGGGAGAAATATCCGGAAGCGAAACCCCGGATCATCTCCGACAACGGACCACAGTTCATTGCCAGGGATTTCAAGGAATTCATTCGCATCGCGGGGATGACCCACGTGCGAACCTCGCCCGGATATCCGCAATCGAACGGGAAACTTGAACGCTGGCACAAATCCCTAAAGTCAGAGTGCATCCGGCCCGGCACACCGTTGACCAGGGAAGATGCGCTGCGTCTGATTCAAACCTACGTGCAGCATTACAACACCGTACGTTTGCACAGTGCCATCGGCTATGTGACGCCGCACGATATGCTCGCCGGGCGCCAGGCGGAGATCCACGCGGCACGCGATCGCAAGCTGGAGGAAGCGCGTCACCAACGGCAACTCCGGCGGGAGGCAAGATACCTGCTTGCGCATTCTTCGAACACGACTACAATGACATCGCCAGGTGAAACAGAGGCGGGCTCTGCAGGGATGCAACCATGCTGAGGGATAACCTGGTAGGACTCATCGAGCCGATGCGAATCAGCGCGGGAGTTGATCCTCTCGCGCTGAGCATCCAGAAACAGGCATCGGACGATAGATCCTCATGCCTCGAAAATCCCCGCCCCGAAGGGGCGGAATCTTCACTAACGGAAACGTCACCTCTCCATTTCAGGCTGAGCCAGCACAGATAGGGCTTTCAGTCTTTTCGAAGGTGCTGTCCTCTTCCCGAAGTGCTACACGCGCAACGAAGGAGACTCGCAACTTCTATGCCGCGCACTGTCGGAAGCACCCCAAACTGAGCAGCTGGAAGCGACTGACGATGACGGCAGAACCATTGGCGGCCAGTTCAAAGCAGCGGCGAGAGGCTCAAAATTCTACCTCTGGACTGAAACTGCACTGTACGAGCTGGCGCAATGAAGGAAGGTCTCTGACCATACAATCCAGCGCTTTGCACTCTTCGGCTATTGTATTTAGTTCTACTGGTTCGCGCGAGACCACTGGTGAGGAGCCTCAGCCATCGAAACTAGGGGTCAATCTTCAAGGCTGCTGCTCTGGGCTCCTAGTTCTTCGCCAAAGATGGTTACTTGTTGCCCGTCACAATTCGGAGTCCGACGAGTTCACCCCGCTCCGATTCAAACTCCGCCTCGTATTCGAGATGTTTGCCGTCTATATCGCCAGTCTGCAAGAAGACAGAACAAATCCCAAAGTCTTCTAGCTTATCCAACCTGTTGTTGGTGGTAGTACTAAATTCCTTTCGGAGGATTTTCAGTTTTCCTAAGAACCGTTCCAATTTGTTGAATGGCAAATCTCGCTCAAATGCCGCTCTGTCCCGGAGAGCATACCTGGCACCAGCCTCAGAAGCAGGTCCCTTCCAAACGAAACTCTTCAGGCGTCCTTGAGAATCAAACACAAATACCGTGCTCAGGTACTGATTTGGATGAACCGCTCCTCGCGAATCGATATTCGGTGGTTTCTCTGACCTCACCTTGGGAGGTGGCGGAGGGGCAGGGAGCGGGGCGTGCGGGCCTAGGTCTTTGTCACCGGGCAATTGCGGACCAACGATTCCTCCCATCGTGCTGCCAAAACAGCACTCAAGAACTTGATATTTGGCTCCGTCTCCGATATCGACGAGAAAAATCCTCTCGGCATCCCCTACGGGTTCATCATACCTACTGGCCGTTTCAAAAGTGATGGCGTAATTCTTGCCGCTCAATTCAGGGTAAAAGAGACGTAGAAACGCACGCGCAAAATTCATGCAATCATCTGCTGTCTCTGCTCTTCGCTGAGCGGGACTAAGAGATGGAAACGCCAGGACAAAGCTCAAGCTGATGATGGTGAAGCAGGCTGTGAGTCGTCTCGCGTTCATGAATCCAATGGCATCATGAAACTTTCGGCTCAGAAATAACAGTGAATTGCGGACGCTAGTTGTCATCAGGAGACCCCAATCGCTTGCGGAGTTTGGCCGAACCGTACTCGCCGCGCGTGCAGAATTTGCATGTGCAAAAAATGGCGGTTTTCCCTTCGCCTCTGGGTAGAAGCGCCAGCCGACGACTTGCCGCAATCGGCGCGTGTTGTGAATCTCGTTCGCTTCGATGCGACGCGGTATCACCACTTCCCAACCCAAGGGGTCACTCGCCGCGGCGAATTGAGCGACCGCCTCGGCGGCTGATAGCCAGCGATGCGCCTGACCGTAATGACCAACCCAAACCTGTTGGTCATCGGGGATGCGAAAGTGCACGCCCACGATGGGCCCTTGGTTGCGCCGCCTCAACTCCCGCAAGCCATTGGTGTGAAGCGTAGAAATTGCGCGTCACGGGCACGGCAAAGACTCCACGGAGAGATGCGCCCACACCTCTGCGCAACCGCGCAACGCCATTCCGTCGAATCCGCGGGACGCTCGATTCCGGCGCTAGGTGAACGAGCATTGCCATAGGCGGCCCTGCGAGGATTCTATCTCGCTCTTGCCTCCCCGAAACTCACGGTGTCGTCAAACTCTGATATAACATATGTATATACTATCTGTGCAAACTCTACGGCAGGCAAGAAAACTTGAAGTATTTGTTTACCGCCTAATTGTGGGAGCCGGACAAAGATTTAACATTCGAGTCGCGGCACAGTTGCTGCCGCACTTCGCTGCATAAAGGATAGAGATAAATGTCTTTCGGAGCCAAGCCGTGAGCTCGGTGCTCGCTATCCATCCTTCCACGTCCTTGCGTTTGCCCCACGAGAATCCAATTCGCCGCCCGATAGCAAGTGCCACGGAATCGGCGTGCGTCCACCAAAGTCTCCAGCAGAAGGGGTCGGTAGCCATAGCGGAGTTCCCAGTCACCAGGAAATTGCCGTGCGCACTGCCCTAGAATCTTGCTGGCTAGTCCGTGCACCCGTACCCAAGGCAGAATCAAAAAGCGACTGTTATTCACCACCAACTGCAAATTCTGCGCCCGCTGTTCTTGGTTCCATCCAATCCACTGATCGCGCGGGGCCATCTTCCAAGCCGGAGAAGACCATAACAAACAGGCCAGCAGCTGTTCTCCACTCCGTTGGGAGTACACCAGATAGCGCAGATTCGCTCCCACCGGTACACGGTGCGCCAAATAGTGATGCCGTTCGATCAGCTCCGTCCACAATAGGCTCTCGCTTCGACTCTCGACCACCCGCAACTCCAGCGGTGCGAACTCTCCCGCGCTCCCTTCTAGTCGGGCTTGCACGGCGCTGGCCGCGGTCAAGGGAATGTAGCGTGGCCCGCGCGGACCCGTGTTCCGCACCGGCGGCAGCGTCAGCCAGCCCTGATCGCGCAACCGTTCCAGCAGCTGTCGGCATTCTTGGTCCTTCAGTCTTCCGTTCACTCGCTTCCAGTCCAACAGCTCGCACACCGTGCACGCCATTTCCGTGACGGCCAAACCGGCATAATCCCGCGCGATCTCCCGCAGCAACTCCAACTCCGGCTCCGAGAAGAGTCGACCACAGAAGCGCAACGAGGTAGGCAGACGCCCCTGCTTTTCTCGCGGCGAGGAATCCCGGGAAGCTGGCGTCATGGCTGGACACACGCCCGCCTACCGTCCACCGCCTGCGGCGCAGCAGAGAGCGCCGTCCACTCCCGCGGAAGGACAAACTCGGTTTTCGGCGGTACTCTCCGAGGAGGAGGAGCAGGCGAGGAATCCTGCGGGATTTCTCGGGTAGGTAGCACCAGGTCCAGGGTCTTGGCCTGGTCCTTCCCCACCAATAAGGCGATCAGCACCTCCAGCGGCTTCTTCCCTTGCTGTTGAGCCGTTTGCAGGATGCTGGTGAGTACGGCTTGGGCCCGCGCTCCTTTCTCCGTGCGATTTCCGCCCCAGTTCTTACGCGCCACCACCAGTGGGCGCAAGGCCCGTTCGGCGGCATTGTTGGTGGCCTCCAAACCGGGACAATAAAGAAAGGTGAACAGGTAGGGCTGCTCCCGCCACAGATGGTTCCGCAGACGGCGGTTGGCGGAATCCCGACAGCGGTGCAGCAACAGACGATCCAGTTGAGCTTCTAATCGTCCCGTGGCGGTCCATAGCCCGTGTCGCGAAAGCTCTCCTTGATTATAGCGGTCCCGCAGGGCCAAGCCTTTTTCCAACAAGGCTTTCACTTGCAGCGGGAAACGAGCTGCTGTCGGAGAGGCCACCGCCACCATATCCCGGCAGCGGCGCAGCAGATGCGCTATACAGCTTTGGTGCCCTGCCCGGAGAAACTTGTAGTACACCGCCCAGCCGTCGTGGATTAACCAACCGTCATAATCGCTTCTCAACAGTGTGGCCGCTTGCTCGAAGCCACGTCCCGGCAAAATGTCACAGAAGGTGACCTGCTCGCTCACCACCACCCACAGCCACCGCAGTTGAGCCTCCACCCTCCAGCCTGTTTCGTCGATGGCATTCACCACGCTGCGGCGGGCCGCATCGCGCAGTGCATGCCAGGTAACTTCACCTCGGCGCGCCACCCGCTCCACCGCCCGACAAATCGTGCTGCGGTGCACGCGCAAAGCAAACCCGTCCTGTAACACGGCGGCCACATCGCTATGCGGCATTCCTAGCCCGGATAATTCATGATTTTAGAAGCACGAAAGGCCTCGCTATGGTACAAATCCGTTGTCTACGCGGGTTTGAGACCAAAAGTGAGGCCTTCGCTTGAACGAACATACCACAACAGACTGTCTCCTTTTTCCAGATATTTTTGATCGACCGGTGGTCGCCAAGTTTGATCAACGCCAGGGCAGTTCCGATGGCGGAGCGATTCTGCTGAAGGCCGCTGAGCGGCGCTTAGGTCTGACTTCGGCATTGGCAGCTTGTATGAGAGATGATCGACAATCCGGTAAGGTGGAGCATGAGTTGAGTGAGTTGATTACTCAGCGAGTCATGGCCATCGCGTTGGGATATGAAGACGCCAACGATGCGGCACGGCTGGCGTCTGATCCGATCCACAAGCTTCTGGTTGGTCGGGATCCCGTCGACGGCGAGGACCTGGCTTCGCAACCTACTCTGTCGCGCTTTGAAAATGCTCCGGATAGTAAGGAACTGTTTCGCATGACAGAAGCGCTGGCGGACCGTGTCATTGAACGCCATCGCAAGCGTCTGCATGGACGCGCTCGTCGCATCACCATCGATATGGATCCCACCGACGATCCCACGCACGGCCAGCAAGAGTTCGCCTTTTTCAACGGGCACTATGATTGCTACTGTTACTTGCCGATGGTTTGTTTTCTCACCTTTAATGAGGAGGCCGATCAGTACTTGGTGGCGGCGGTGTTGCGGCGTGGGAATGCGTCTGGTTCTGTGGGCGCCATCGGGATTCTCCGCCGTCTGATTGCGCGAGTGAGCGATGCCTTTCCCAACGCGAGAATCCGGGTGCGACTCGACGGTGGCTTCGCGTCCCCGAAAGTTCTGGATTTTTTAGATTGCGAACCGAAAGTGGAATACCTCGTCAACATGGGCGCCAACGATCCTGTGACATTCTGCTGCACCTCGCTAAGTGTTTGAAAATATTAGAAAATCGGAAATCAAATCTCAGTTCGCGGGCGTCAAGATTCCACAGCTGGCGCGTCCGGGTCAGAGAACCCCGTCAACTCCAGCGTGCGTTCGTCGCGAAACTGAGCTCCGCGTGGATGACGGCGACTCTGGATATCCATCACGGCGCGCTGGACCTTCGGAGCTTCCACGGCCGCGACCGGAATCTGCCACGGTGCTCCTGGCACCACTTGCGTGGCTGGAATGGTTTTACGCTGAATCAAGTGCCGCACCGCGGTGACACTCACTCCCAACCGTCCGGCAGCTTGCTGGAGCGTGAGACTATCCGCCGTGACACGACTCGCATCGTAGGCGGGCAGTTGATGGTAGTGCCGCAGCGCGCGCACCTTCACTTCGCTCCAGCCATTGCCCGCACCGGTTCGCATCCCTAAACGATTCAGAGTGGAAGCGATCTGCTCGTCGCCGAACTGACCCGCCATCTGTCGCACTACTTCCACCGCCTCCAGCTTCGTGCAACGATGATGCCGGCCGACAGCGTTCTTCTTGATCCGCAACTCCGAATGACGACCTCCGGCCCAGTGCAAGAGTAGGACAATCTCCTGTTTCTCCTTGTCTATGTCCGCGACAATCTCGCGGATCAAAATCCGCACAATCCGCTGCTTCAAGCGCATGTCCGTCGAGGGAGCATTCCACACGGCCGGAAGATCCTGCGCCAGGCTCAACAGCACTTCCTTGGACGGAATCGAAACCGCCTGTGGGTCGCTCCCGAGTGTCTGCAGCTTCTTCTCCAAATCTCGTACCTTCTGCAAAGCCGCATTCCAGCGAGCTTCCAGCTCTGCGGCGACTAACCGTTGCTCCGGATCGACCGCTTCGTAGCGCCGCTCCGCCAGTCGGGCTTCGTAGCGAGCCTGCTCCACCTCCATCTCGGACGCGCGCCGACGTGCTTCTTGCTGCTGCCTCATCTGCTCGGCCGCTTGCAACGCCGCCTCGACGGCGTTGCCTCCGATGGCTTCGAGCACCTCCTTTGCGACCGCCTCGTCTGGCCGCCAACTCCCGAAAGAAATACACCGACAATCCTCACGCGCATTCGCTTGTGCATCGCGGCAGCTGTAGCGTCCTTGCCTGTGGAGGCTTCCGTATTCCACGCGCAGCATCCGACCGCACCGCCGACATCGCAACAACCCGGCGAGCAGGGCGCGTCCTCCCCGCGCCGCCTTTGGCTCCATGTGCGATTTCATGTGCGCGTTGGCCGCAATCATCGCTTGATTCTTCTCGTATTGCTCCCAGGAAATGTACCCGGCATGATGATCGCGAATCAACACCATCCATTCGGCGCGTGGCTTGCAATGCCCTCTGGTCTTGTATGCCCGCCCTTCCACGATCTCCATTCGCGCTTCCGTCTTGCCGAACGCATACGCTCCCGCGTACAGAGGGTTCGTCAGTATCGCCCAGATGGTGTGATACAGGGGCAGCTTCCACGCCAGACGGCGCTCGCCTCGCCCTGAAGGAATAGCCGGCAAGGCGATCTTCTCACGGCGGAACCACAGCGTCACTTGCCGGACACTACCGAGCTCAGTGAACTTGTTGAATACCAGATCAATGCTGTCTTGGATCCGACGATCCGCGTCCATCTCCATCTTGCCGTTCTCGCTCCAGCAGAAGCCCACGGGAAGATAAAACTGCAGTTCGCCCCGCCGGGCCTTTTGGCGGATGGCTTCGAGCGATCTCTGCCGCAGCAGGCTCAGTTCAAACGCCGCCATCTCTCCTTTCATGCCCAAGAGCAACCGATCATTCACCAGATTCGGATCGTAGACTCCATCGAAATCCACCAACACCGCGCCCACCAGGCCGCACATCCAGATCAGGTGGTGCCAGTCACGGCCGTTCCGCGCCAATCGCGAAGCCTCGATGCAAAACACGGCGCCGACTTCACCGGTGCAGACTTCCGCAACCAGGCGCTGAAATCCTCGGCGCTCCACGAAGCCGGACCCCGTGCGTCCCAGGTCCTCGTCGATCACCAGGACGTCGCGAAAACCGAAATCGCGTGCTTGGTCGGCCAAACCATATTGCCGTCGTTGACTCTCTTGGTTGTGAAACACTTGTTCGGGGGAAGACTGCCGAAGGTAGACGATCGCCCTCCGTTTCAACCGTTCATTCGTGAGTTTCGGATTCATTCGGACCTCCTGCGGGCGTGCCGGGAGCGGCGGCGTTTATGAGCAGCTCGACCAGAGCGAGTGCGAGTTGGTGTTGTTCGTCCGACGGAAGTTCGGTCGGCCTGCGATCGAGCAACGCGAGATTGAGTTGTGAATGGACGGACTTCGGATGCGATTTCACGCTTCTCCTCCTGCGATAGCGGCGATGTGGCCGAGGCTTTATCGCAGGGGCTGGATTTTTGCAAGCTGCTTAGGAGATCGCGGAGCTCGCTGAGCGCCTCAATGGCGATGGCGGGTGGACCCACGGAAAATGCGGCGGACTCGGAGCTGAACATCCACGCTGGAAGGGAGCGTGATGTACGATCCGGTAGTTCACAGAATAGATATTCTCCATGTCCGTGTCGGTCCCTCTCCCTCTTCAAAACACGAAGAGCCTGTCCAAAGAGCGGATGCCAACGATAGCGAACCGTGACGGTCTCGAGAACGTATGCATTATGTGATTGGCTCCAATGATGTCTTGAAAGGTAAAGCAGAATCAGCCATGAAGCGGGCTCGTCGTGCGTCGGAGATCTCGGGGCAAACCGAGCATGTTTATGGCGAGTGCCAGTACGCTACCAAAAAGACTTGGCCGTGGAAACGACGAGTCCTCTACAAAGCCGAGGTGGTGCGCGCCGCGAACAAGGAAGCGAAGGACAATCCGCGCTTCGTCATCACCAACTTGAAACAGAATCCGCAGTGGATTTACGAGCAGGTTTACTGTCAGCGGGGTGACGTCGAAAATAGAATTAAAGAATTGCACGACGGCATGCAGATCGGCCGGACCAGTTGCTCGAACTTCTTGGCGAACACGTTCCGGGTGTTGTTGACAGCGGCGGCCTATGTGCTGATGCAGGAGATGCGACTTCACTTGTCTCCGACCCGCCACGCCCGCGCGCAAGTATCGACCTTGCGCGAGCATTTTCTAAAACTCGGAGCTCAAGTCATCGTCTCGGTGCGTCGCATCGTGCTGCACTTACCTCAAGCGTTTCCGTACCGTGATAGCTTTCATCATCTCGCCTTGAGCTTGGGCGCTCAAACCGGCTGAGTCTCCCGCTTCTTCAACTCAAAACTAACCGTGCGCCACCTCTCGTTCGTGGTGTCTCGCTACGCTTCAAAATCCTACCGCAAAGCTCGCTAAGAACTTTAGAATCAGTCTCTCGGTCTAACCAAATTCTGGGCGTCAGCTACCTGTATCTCACTCTCACGAAAAAACTCTTCGGCCGTCACATTTTGTGAATAATGCAGGCTAGCCCCTTGTTCATCCGCACCGCCAAGGCCAGCGCTTCCGGACCCAGCTGCACGGCCGCTGCTCCTAAAGCATCGGAAGTCTGCCGAGGATCCCGCCCTTGCACCCGTCGCCGACACACCCGGCAGCGACCGATGGCAATATCAAAGCGTCTCCAGATCGTCTTTCGCACCACCTCGTGCTGATACTGCGCCTCGACTTTCTCCACTTTGACCCTGCCCCCGCAAGAACAGCGAGCCGGGAGGGGCACCGGGATCACTTCATCGACATGCTTGGGAATAGCTTTACCGGAACGCTGGCCGTAGGCGGCGCCGGGCCTGCGCCCCGGTGGCTTGGGATCTGCTTTCTGCCGACCTCGAGAAAAAGGAGCCGCTTGTCGTTTGCTGGCCCGCTGTGCCTCTTCCAGCTGCCGCTTCAGCCGCTCGTTTTCCTGGCGCAACCGTTCCCGCTCTTGCCGCAACCGTTCCCGCTCCTCCCGCAATTGCTCGTTCTCTTGACGCAGTCGCTCAATCTCGCGACGCGTGCTACGCCACTGCTGCTGCAACCAGGCGATCTTCTGCTTTAATTTTTCGATGAGGCCAGCTGGGTGGAAGGTCTTCGGCCACGCCATGTGCGAACTCTCGCAACTTACCGTAGCCGAAGTCGTGGAATTTGTCCAGCGGTTTTTCAGAATTTAGTCATTACAGGCACGCCAACACGGTAAACAAATACAACTTGAACAAGCAGCCTTGTGGATTGTCATTGGACTATTTCTAGCGCTCAGCATGAGTTGGGCCGTATATCCGCGAGTCTATGACCACTACCATCCGACGCGCCCGTGGCCCGGCGAAGCGGAAAGCTTTGGTCCCTCAAACGCGCACTTGTCTTTCTTTGTCGCCATTCTGCTGGCAGTTCTCGGCTTTTTGCAGGTAGGATTTCGGCAACGGTTCCAACGTGACGCGTCGAGGTTTCTTTTCTGGGTGTTTTTGCTGCTCGGTCTCTGCTGGGCTGTTGACTATTGGACATTTGCCCTCTCGACTCGCTTCTGGACTGTCGGGATACAAGAGCAATCTGACCAAGCTCATCGCGCTTATGAAATGAGTTCAATGCTGGCTGGTTATTTCTTGAAGCCCATTGTGGCGATAGGACTGCTGAACATCGGACTTGCGCGGTTTCGCAAACGCGGTTCCCGACTTGTGCATGGTTAGAGTCGCGTAATCGGAAACTTGAAAATCCACATGGACGATTACGGCGTTCACCAGGCACCAACTAGTTCTCAATGCTCAGCGTCTCATCGCGGCGCGAATTCTGTCAGCCAGGTCAAAGCTGTGCGCCTCTCATGCCCGCGTCCCCGTTTGAAACCGTTGTGGTCTTAGTCTTGGCCCCTGAAGTGAAAGTCGCCGCTGCGAATCCCCATTGTTCCGAATTGGGAGTTATTAAACGAAATTTCAACGAACCCTTCCGGCTTTTCCCCAGCTGGGTCGCGGAATTTCGAGGCTGGCCCGATATAAACAATTTGCGGTTTTTCCGTTCGGTAAAATGGCAGATGTGCGTCCTTGAACGGGTCTCTATCCCACAGCAGTTTTCCATCGCAGGAGATTGCCGCCACATGCCGACCGTCAGTCTCCACGTAGAGTAGCGTTCCGCTGGCCGAGTCTTTATAGGCCTGCGGGCCCGGAAAATCAGTGAGATACCTTCCGACGTAAGTCTGCTCACGCGCTGCGCCGAGAGACAGCATGAATAAGAAGACTGAGAGCCAGCCTGCGAACCTCATTTGTTTTGCCTCGCTTCCACTCTTGTAGTCTCAGACGCTGTCCTAAGCGCAATCGTTTCCGAGATGTGATAGAGCCAGTCGTAAACCCCGATTAGAGTCGCGAAATCGGTAACTTGGTTCCTTGTATTTGACCGTACCGATTTCCGCGTTGCCAGGCGCTGCGCTACTTCCCAGGTGGGGGGAACACTACCGAGACCGTGGTATCCACCTCGACAGGCACGCCATTCATTAACCTCGGCTCGTATCGCCATTGCAGCACTGCCTTGACTGCGTACCACCCGCAGGTTTCCGGGCCGGAAACATATTTGGCGCTCTTGACAGCACCGTCCTTGCCGATGAGTACGTGAAGAACAACTGTTCCATTCACACGCTTGCCAGTGAGAGGCGGGTAAATAGGCAAGACCGTGTGAATCAGCTTCGCCTTTTCGATATCCTCTTTTACGTGGATTCTCTGCGTCGGTGATGCCTGCGCAGTGGGTGCCGTCTGTGACGTCTTGCCCGCTTCAAGGCTGGACGGGTTTTGCTTGGCCATGAGGCCGGGGGTACAGAGGACTGACAGGCAAAACGCAACACTTTTGAGTTTCAAGAGTGCACCCGTAGAATTGACACCGA
>Ga0207046_10045_pt1 | contig 34871 bp, 19 predicted proteins | sample Alteio_BWMinCont_66_FD_153303 | JGI IMG/M metagenome (GOLD analysis project Ga0207046, IMG submission 153303) | Enriched cells from forest soil in Barre Woods Harvard Forest LTER site, Petersham, Massachusetts, United States -... | ecosystem: Environmental > Terrestrial > Soil > Temperate forest >...
TTGCAAGGGAGTTATTCTCACGATGATCCGTTCTGGGTCACAAAAGGCCATCCTTTTTGAGCGGTGATCCTTTAGGCTTCTTGCACCGGACCTTCATTTCGACCGCTCCCCGGCGACAGGTGGCAGCCCGTGGGTCATCCAGCCCAATAGACGGAATGTCAACACTTCGACAGCTTTCTGTGTCGACTAACGCCTGCCAAGGCGCTCCAGAATCGGCCTATCTCTCACTCTGCCCGCCACTTCCAAATTTTATTCGTCACGCACAGTCTCTGGCATTCCGATTGCCTTTTCATTGATGGTTACCGTGTGGCGGACGGGCGGGAGGGGCTGGAATGATGGAAACGTCTTATGGAACCACTGTAGGCAAAGACTCCGACGGCGCGCTGGTGGCTGCCGCAAAGCACGGAGATACGCAGGCTTTCGGGGAATTGGTTCTCCGTCACAAGCAGAGAGTTCTCGCCGTGGCGCAACGGATAACGAACAACCGGGAGGATGCCGAAGATGTGACGCAGGAGAGCTTTCACAAGGCCTTCCTTCATCTCGACGCCTTCCAAGAGAAATCGCGGTTCTCTACCTGGCTGACGCGCATCGCCATGAATGAAGCATTCTTGTTGCTCCGTCGAAAACGGGGAGTTTTCGAAGTCTTGCCCGAGGGCCCTGACAATGGCCCGAAGCCCAGCTTGGAGTCGTTCGTTGACCCGACCCCCAATCCCGAAGAGTCCTGTTGGCGACGCGAGCGCACGGATCTCTTGACTAAAGCTATCAATCGCTTAAGTCCAATCATTGGGAGAACCATCTTGCTCCGCGACATCGAGGAAAGATCAGTCGCAGAAACTGCACAGATTCTAGGTACCACAATTAGCGCTGTGAAAGCGCGCGTCTTTCAAGGGCGCCGGAAGCTACGCCGAATCGTGAATCCCGGGCTCCCTCCCGGAGTCTACGAATATGGGCCAGCGGAGGCACAACGCTGTTGACATCCGAATCGCTGTCGCGAAGCGGCCGGGCAGGTGCGGCCTGCTTAGGTTAGGTTGATAAGAACACATCATAAACTGTCGGCGTCCGGAGCAATCTGCTCTGACTCACTCGCTTGTCTAGACCGCGGGCAAAACTCAAGTTGTCGAAACGCGTCACAGACTCACTGAGACGAACAATTCCTTTACGCACACATTCGATGGTGGTGCTCACACCCTCTCAAGTTGTCACTCATTCCACCTCGAGACCTCGAAGAATCGCATACTCAGAAACAAGTAGAGACTCCGGAAAGGCCAACTCGTTCACCGCGATGCCACCAGCTCGGGAACGTCCGAAAGCTCTTCATATTCTTCTTTCGTCAAGCGCAGGGAAGCCGCCGCGATGTTCTGCTCGAGATGCTCGATTGAGGAAGTTCCAGGGATGGGCAGCACGATGGGAGATCGCTGCAGCAGCCAAGCGAGCGCTACCTGAGTGGGGCTCGCACTGTGAGCTTCGGCGATGCGGCCAAGCACTTCTCCAGCAACTCTCCCCGCTCCCAACGGGAACCAAGGAATAAAAGCGATTCTGTTGCGTTCACAATAATCGACCACATAGTCCCATTCCCGGTCGGCAAAGCTATAGCGGTTCTGTACGGAGACGATAGGGACAATTTTCCGTGCTCGTTCGATGTGTTCTTGCGTGACGTTGGATAACGCGACTAGGCGAATCTTGCCTTCGTTTTGCAACTGAGCCAGGGTCTCCACCGAGGCCTCAAACGAGACCACGGGGTCCGGAATATGCAGTTGATAAACGTCGATCCGGTCTAGACGCAACCTTTTGAGGCTCCCCTCGACCGCCTTCTGGAGGTGCGCTGGAGTGGCATCGTGGGTCCATTGGTTCGGGCCGGGGCGGTTCCAGCCACCCTTGGTGGCAATCACCAGCCCAGCCGGGTAAGGGAACAGCGCCTCGGCAATCAGTTCCTCGCTGACGTGCGGGCCGTAGGAATCCGCAGTGTCAATGAAATTGACATCAAGCTCCACGGCCCGGCGAAGAACCGCTAACGCCCCTTTACGATCTTTCGGTGGCCCCCAGATACCTTCGCCGGTAAGGCGCATAGCCCCGAAACCGAGACGATGGACGGAAATTTCTCCGCCAAGCGAAACATCTCGAGCCATACTCGCAGAAAGTTCTTTCTTATCCATGATTGTCCTCCAAGATTTTTCTCTTAACCAAATACCGCGTTCGCACGCCTCAACCGTTCAACTGCCAACGTTTGAAAACCCGACAACTAAGGCTTGCCATCTTCCTCTTTCGTCATCCTCTCTGATTTCACCGTGCTTCTAGCCAAGCCACTGTGGGTTGGCGTAGGTGCCGTCGAACTGGTGGCTCGTTTTATAAAGCTCAAACTGGCCTGCTTCTGCGGCTTTCGCAGTTTTTGTTAGAAGTGCTGCAACTTCGGAAGCGCTGAGCGGCTGAAAACTGCGGGCCGCTTGGAGAGCTTGCTGAAGAATGGGAAGCGAATCGCAGCCGGTGATGACAACACTGGTGGGAAGATTCATCGCGTAGTGAAGGCATTCCACAGGGGTGGCTGTTTTGCTCTCGAGAATAATGTGGTCACCCATAGGCTTCATACCGAGCACGCCGATGTCGTGCTTGAGCAAGAAAGGCAAAACCTTGTTCTCAAAACTATTAAAGTGCGCGTCCATTACGTTGAGGGGCATCTGAACAGCATCGAATGTGAAGCCGTGTTTTGAAGCTGTGGTCAGCATTTTCAAATGGATGTCCGGACTCTTGTGGCCTGTGAAGCCGATGTAGCGAATCTTGCCCGCCTTTTGCGCTTCCAGGACGGCCTCCATCCCACCGGCCTCGGCAAAAATGCGATCCGGGTCGGTGTCGCGAATCACTTCGTGAAATTGGAGGAGATCAATCCTGTCGGTCTCGAGACGGCGCAGAGACTCGTTGATCTGGCTTGTCGCCGCGGCTTTGGTGCGCCCGTCGATCTTGGACATAAGAAAGGCTTTTTGGCGGTAACCGTCGCGTAGGGCGTTTCCCATGCGGATTTCACTTTCGCCGCCGTTGTAGTCCCAGCAGTTGTCAAGGAAATTGATTCCTTCATCGAGACCCGTGCGGATGATGTGAATGCTTTCCTGAGGATCCGTTTGTTTGCCCAGATGATAGCCACCGAGTCCGACGAGTGAGACTTGCTCTCCGCTGCGGCCTAGCGTCCGATAAGGAATGCCGTTCCTGGACTCCGATCGCCTAGACTGCCGCTCAGTGTGCGCCAGGAAAATGGACGCTGCCGCAAACCCCAGAAATCCCCGCCGGGAAATGTCGGCGTCTCTGGAGTCATCAGTTCTCGGAATGGATGAGAGTTGCGGGTAGCATGAATCCTTTTGGCTTGGTTGTTTCTTCTTGCTGTTCATGACGACCCTCCTTTTCAAGCGCCTCGCATCTGAAGGAATGGAATCCGCTTGCAAATGTGACGACGGCAATGATAAGAGCGCTTGTTATTTCTTTTGATGCAGCGAGCGAATGTGCGTTACCAGCGAGAGAATCTGATCCTCGCTGAGCGAATTCTTGAAGGAAGGCATTCCTCCCTTACCGTCAGAAATGACTTGTGCGAGTTGCGCATCGGGCAGCTTCTGGACTACCGATGACGATGACCGCAGGTCAGCAACATTCATGCTCTTTCCCACCTCGGAACCCTCCATCTTGACGGTGGCACACTGCACATTTCGTCCGAAATGTCACACTGCTGGCCGCGCTGTCTGGCCTGGGATTAGCTCGCGCAATCGCGGAGACAAAGAGCGTGAGGCCAACAAAAAACAATACCAGAGCAGTGGCATTTCCGGGTCGCCGTTGATGATTGTTTCGCTCCATTCACCTTCAGTTGGACCGGTTCGTGCGTCGCCACGAATGCATGTACGGGATAAGCCTGATCGAACACATGAACCTTTGAACAAAATTAGATCATTTTCCTTGCCGAATTGATGCCAACTCGAGTCAGACCATCGTCTTCCGAACCTAGGTGAGCCTGCTTTTCCATTTGCAGAATCACCGCCGAAAAATCTTGCTCCGCCCCTTCGTCCGATTGCCTCGCATTGATTTCAAATGCTGCACCCGCGGCGGGCATTCGCGCGCCAACGGCAGCCGCAAGATTGAAAATCAACCCGAAATCCTTGTTCATTAGCCGAATCGGAAATTGCGGGCGGTAGTCGCTCTTCATCGCTCTTTGCAGTTTGTCAGCGTGCGCTGGGGCCACCACTGCAGTCTGGGACAACACGTCCAGCAAGCGATTGCGATCAAGGCCGGCTTTCTCACCGAGTGCGACGGCTTCGGCAATCGCTTGCATTCCTATTCCCAGCAGGGTGTTCACCACAAGCTTCATCGTCGCTCCGGACCCGCTTGGCCCAAGATAAAAATATTTATGGGCGATAACGCGGAAGATCGACTCGGCGCTCTCGAAGCATTCCTTGTTTCCGCCTCCGAACAGGGTCAGTAACCCCTTTTCGGCGGCCGGAGTGCTCCCCGATATAGTCACGTCGAGAACCTCGACTCCACGCTCTGAACCCAGCCTTGAGAGTTCCTGCGAGGTCTCGGGATATACCGTGCTCAGGTCGATGAGCCGCAGGTCGCGATGCGCATTAGCGAAAACGCCGTCAGATCCTTTAAAGGTGTTCAGGACAGGCCCATCGCCTGGTAGGCAGGACAACACGACGTTGCAGCTGGAGGAAAGTTCCGAAACGCTTTGCGCGGCGCTGCCTCCATATTGAATTAGTTCCTCTATTTTACTGCGGTCCCGGTCGTACGCTGTCAGCCTGAAGCCAGATTCAAGCAACCTCCGCGCGATCGGCCGACCCATGTATCCGACCCCGACAAATCCAAGCCTATCGTTTTCCTGCGTGATTGGTCTCATGATGAATCGTCCTAACGTTGAGTCGCGATTTCGATTTCGACTTCCGCATTGATGGAAAGCACGCGCTGTACCGTTTCACGTGGGGAACCGAGTATTCATAGAAGATATTGGTAGCAAGGAGGATATGGACTTAAACAGCGAAGATTTGAGCCTTAGCTCGCCAGAGTAACTTGTCGAAGCCCTTGGACACTGTCAGTCTGTTGGAGGAACTTGCGCCCTGTGCAGCTCGCTCAATGAGAAACCTTCAAGTCCGGTTCTTGGAGGGCTGGGCGCCAGCAATGGCGCCGACCAAATAATCATTGAGGGCCAGAAACGGGTTCGAGGAGATCGAGCTGGCGGGCGACTCTCAGGAGTGCGAACGGGCGGCACCCATGACTTCGAAGAAGCCGAACCGTCCCAGAACGCAACTCGCGGTAACTACCGCACCCATCAATGCCCCCATGATACCGAGCAAGGCTGCGTCGCTGCCCGTAAGATACAGATTCTGGATCGGCGTGCGCGGGCCTAGCCACGCCCTCCCGTACCTTTCCAGCGTAGCCGGATAGCCGTATATCGTCCCCGATGGGGCTGCAGTAAAGTGCTCGAATGTCAGGGGTGTGGCCAGTTCTGAGTATTCCACGAGGTCTCCAAACCCAGGATGGTGACGCTCGACAAGCTCCAGCAATGCCTTAGTGATCCGGCCCTTTGCAGATTCGTATTCTGCGCTGCGCCTGCGCCAGGGTTCATGGCGATGTGCTTCCAACGAGGCATAGGAGAGCGGGGCGATAATCTCCGCGGTGTGCCGTCGGGCGCGACGATCTTTAAGGGACGGGAACGAGAGGTAGGCCATCGGTGCTCGAGCGTCTAGCAGTTCGTTCCGCCGGGCATACATCTCGTCGTGGTTGAACGATTCAAACATCCAATGATTCTCCCCCCTGAAACCCATCTCGCGAGGATCGCGCCGTAAGCCTAGAAAGAGTTCGACAACTTCGAAACCTTCCGGCGGTGATTTCAGTTGGTCGCGGAACGGCAGAGCGGAGGCCGGCAACATGCGCGAGAACGTATTCCATGCCCCTGCGTCAGATACGATGACAGGCGCTCGAAATTCCTCACGAGACCCTTGCTTGCCTTTGCTGACGTTGACTTCCACGCCGACGGCGCGGTCACCCTCGAGCACAATGCGCATGACCTCGTGGTTGGGCAAGAGTTCGCCGCCCGTGGCACGAATTACAGCGCCCGTCGCTTTCGCGATTTCGCCTGCCCCCCCATCCGGATACCACGCTCCATCCAAGTAATGAGACGCAATCACTGCATGAGTGGCGAACGCACTGACACCCGGAGGCAATCCATAGTCGGCCCATTGCGAGGTGACCAGGGCGCGAAGTCGCTGGTCCGCAAAACGCCTCTCAAGGTATTGCTGGGTGGTCTGCAGGGAAAGATCAGCTGTAAAGCGATTCACCACCCCAACCATCCAGGCCAAGAGCGGAGGCATGGCCTTCGCCACGATGAAACGGTTGGCCCAACTGGTGGCGCGCCTCAGGTCGCGGAAATACTGCTCGATATTGGCGCCCTCGTTTGGAAAAGCATGGGTCAAAGTGCTTCGGAAATCTGCTTCGCCCTTAGAGACTCTAAGCTGCAGATTTGGATAGAGAAATATGTCGTAAATGTCAGGCAGCGAGTTCCACTTCACCCTGCCATCGGTGACGAGATCAAATAGTCGGCGGCCCATCATGCCTTCACCCATCTCGCCCACGTAGTGAAGCCCTACATCCCAGGACCAGCCGCCTGGTCGCGTGAATGTGTGCGTGAAACCGCCGATCTTGAAATGCCGCTCCAGCACAAGCACGCGCCACTTGCGCAGCTTCGCCATGAAGCTCGCGAATGCTAGTCCGCCGATACCGGAACCGATCACAATCGCGTCGTAGTCGGGCCGCGACGACATGCGGTTCGCCTCAGTTCTTCACAAAACTTCGAGTATCGTAGGATACTCTCGGTCGTCCGACATAGGCGTTTGTTCTGAAAACAGCATTCGCAACCTTCCAGAAACAACGCTCTCGGAACGTAGGAAGCGTGTGGAGGCAGCCGGACCTAGGTGAACCGCACAAAAATTCGGTATGAACGGTGGCAGAGGAATGGCTGGTGATGATGTGGCGATCACTATTGACTTGGAGTTGGTGAGTCCGGTCGCGGCAAAGTAGTCGGGTCTCAAGAACAACGGAAAATGCCGCCAAGGGCAACAGAGCCGGAAGGAAGTAGCTATAGGGAGCAGACGCCTGAACAGGGCGGACAAGGAGAACAGAGGATGAACCATTTTTCGATCAGAACGCTATGTGGCGTCAGCGCATTGGTGCTTATCTGTTCGTCGGTGACAGTCGCCAAGGCTCAGACGGCGACTTCGCGAATCGTGAGCGCTGCAAATATTTTCCTTTCGGCGCTCGATGAACGGCAGAGGCAAAGCGCGCTGTTCGCGTTTGACGACGAGAAGCAGCGGGTCCGCTGGTCCAACCTCCCGGTATCGTTCGCTCCCCGGGCCGGCGTTAGCCTCAAGCAACTGAATGCTGCTCAGCGTTCTGCCGCTCTGGCTCTGGTTTCGTCCGCGCTCAGCCGAAAGGGTTTTGAGAAGGTCGAGCAGATTATGGAAGGCGACGAGGTCAACAAGATCAAGGAGGGAAACAACCCGATCTTCGGTAAAGATCTCTACTACCTTTCGATTCTGGGAAAGCCTTCCGAAAAAGATCCCTGGATGTTGCAGTTTGGAGGCCACCATCTGGCGCTCAATATCACTATTGCCGGCGGACGCGGCGTGCTCACGCCGACCCTGACCGGCGCTCAACCTGCTCTCTACACCAGCAACGGAAAAACGGTGCGGCCTCTCGGCCAGGAGAGCGACAAGGCTTTCGCTTTGCTGAACGCTCTCGACGAGAATCAGCGGAAGCAGGCGATTCTCAGCTACCGTTTGGCCGATCTTGTGCTCGGTCCTGGTCAGGACGGCAAAACAATACAGCCGGAGGGTTTGAAGGCCTCCGCGATGAACGATCGGCAACGCGCGATGCTGCTGGATCTGATATCCGAATGGGCTGGCATTATTCACGAAAGCGCGGCTGTGGCCCGTATGGCCGAGCTCAAAGCCGATATCAACGACACCTGGTTCGCCTGGAGCGGTCCAACAACCGCCACTCCGGGACTCAACATCACGGCTTATTATCGGATTCAGGGCCCGCACCTCGTCATCGAGTACGCGCCCCAGCGCTTGGGCGGGGATCCGTCCATGCATGTCCACACTATGTACCGCGATCCGACGAATGACTACGGACGGGGGATTGCGACGAAATGAACACGAGGTTCGTTGCCGCTGCTGCGATTTTTCTTTCGCTCGGAACGGGTGCCTTCGCACACAGGCTCGATGAGTACCTGCAAGCCACCATCATCTCGATGGAAAATGACCGTGTCGAGGTGTCCATGCGCCTGATCCCGGGTGTCGCGGTCTCTTCCATCGTACTTGCGAGCATCGATACCAACGGGGACGGCGTTATCTCGGAGGCCGAGCAGCGCACTTACGCGGAGCGAGTGCTTCGCGATCTGTCGATTATGGTTGACGGAAAGAGTACGCGCCCCGCGCTTGTCTCGCAGAAGTTCCCAGCAATCGAGGAGATCAAGGAAGGACTCGGTGAAATTCAGATTCAGTTCACCGTGGACTTGGCCACTGGTGGGCCCGAACGGAGGATCGTTTTCGAGAACCATCACCACAACGAGATATCCGCCTACCTGGTGAATTGTCTGGTTCCGCGCGACCCAAACATTCGGATCCTCTCGCAGAATCGAAACGAAAGCCAGTCGTTCTATCAGCTGGATTACGCGCAGGCGGGCGGTAGTTCAGACCCTTCAACTTTGAAAGGGTGGTCAACCGTTCGCGGATCGATGGGCGCGGTCGGCTTCGCGAGCATATTCCGCCTCGGCATGCGGCACATTGCCGGAGGCACAGACCACCTTCTGTTCCTGCTCACGCTGCTTCTGCCTGCGCCATTACTCGCTCTAGGTTCGCGTTGGGTCGGATTCGCTGGCGCACGTCGCAGCCTGTTGCAGATTTTGAAGGTAGTCACAGCGTTTACCATAGGACACTCCATCACCCTCGCGTTAGCCGCACTGGGACTGGTCCGCGTGTCCACTCATCCGATCGAAGTACTGATCGCTGTTTCGATACTCGTCACCGCGATTCACGCGCTCCGGCCACTTTTTCCGGGACGCGAAGCGCTAATAGCGGCATTCTTCGGCCTGATTCACGGTTTGGCATTTGCCGCAACCCTGGAGGAGTTAGGGCTCGGCCGGTGGGAACGTGTAGCTGGCATTCTGGCTTTCAACCTGGGCATTGAAACTATGCAGCTGATCGCGGTCGCGGCTATCATGCCGTCTCTCGTCTTATTGAGCCGCTTGCGTTCGTACTCGGTTATTAGGATCGGCGGGGCGCTCTTTGCGGGTGTTGCCTCAGTTGGCTGGATCGTTGAGCGGTTGCTGCATGTGGATTACTCCGTTGACGTGCTCGTGGATGCCCTGGCGCATCATGCCGTTTGGATCGCCGGGGGCTTGTTCTTGATCAGTCTCGCTTGCTCGTTGCTGCCTAAACTTCTCAATACACAAGCCGCCGCCACCCAGCCGCTGCCCGGGCGAACCCCGACGGCTCGCCAGGAAGTTGCTGGTTTGACTCACGTCCAATGACGGCTCACCCGGCTGGTGTTTCGGCCTAGAGCTTTGCACCACCGTCCACGGAATGCGTACGCCAGTGATCCAGCGCGCCCGGTCCGAAGACAGGAAAGCAATGACGTCGGCTAGGTCCTCCTGCTTTCCAATGCGCTTCAGAGCCTGCATCCCGGGCGTGAGCTTTCGGCCCGTTTCTGTTTTTCGCAAAATTCGAAATATCCGTCTCGATCACGCCGGGAGCAACAGCGTTCACGCGAATCCTGCGCGGCGTACGTTACGAGCGAAAGCACCCAGGCTGCCCGGAACTGCCGGGTACTGCCTAGAGCTTCGTCAGTCAGGCGAAATAATGCCGGTTCAGACCACTGTTCCCATTGATGGCCAAGAGACTATTCAGCTTCAACCCTCGGCTTGGTGACCCAATGTTCAACTTTGGTCGAAGGGCTGAAAGGAACTTTGGCACGCAAAGGACCACTGAAGCGAATGATACTCTTGACTCTATCAAGACGTATTGCAGAGTTGAGAATTCCGACGTTAGTGCTTCGTCGGTGCGTGACGATCGTTCAGGGCCTGGATCCGGCGATACTGCTGCATTTCTCGAGCGGCTTGCTCTGTCTCGCCCTGTTTCCGGTGAATTCCCGCTAGCGCGAGATAGGCTTGCCCGGCAAGAGCGGATTCTTTCTCCATCTCAATCACACGCCCCAGCGCATGTTCGGCCGTGCGCGGATCACTCGCTGCAAGTGCTCTTCCGAGCGAGTATAGAGTCTCGGGCATGTCCGGGTGGAGCGAATCGGAACGCCGTAGTTGCTCAGCAGCTTCCTTCATTTTTCCTTGCTTTAACAACGCATCTCCCAAGCGATAAGCCGCTTCTGCATTTCCGGGCTGCAACTTTGCTTCCCCGCGGAATTGCTCTTCCGCTTTTTCCCATTCAGAACTAGCCGCATAGACTTGACCAAGCTCGAGCCGCAGGCCGGGCAAATCTGGCCGCAAGGCCAGAGCCTCCTGGTATTCCTTTGCGGCCTCCAGGAACATCTTCATCACGAAAAAGTTCTGACCCACAGCCTGATGTCCCCGCGCGGTATCCGGAAAAGCCGAAAGCAACCTGTCCAGAGATTCCGCAGAAAGTGAAGTCGAGGCCCGGCTCAGGTAGTAAAGAAGGTCGGGATCATCGGGACTCTTCGCGAGAGCTGCTTCGAGGCTCGCCACCGCTTCCGCAGGTTTGCCTGCTTCGAGTTGTGCAATTCCCAGAGCGCCATTTTCATGAACAAGTTCCAGATGAGGAATGGCCCTGGCCGCGTAGCCCTCCGCAAGAAGCGCGAAGCCTAACAACTGATGAACAGCAAGCGAATCCGGACTCAGTTCCGCAGCGCGATTCAAAGGAGGAATGGCCCCAGCGTAGTCGCGCTTTTTCATATACGCTTCCCCTAGCCTGAAGAAGACGATTCCAACGGAAGGAGCGAGGTCAGTTGCCTTTCGAAACTCGGCTATGGCTTGATCGAAGTCACGACGGTTTTCCGCGTCCTGAGCGGATTCGAGCAGGGTGAGCAGTTCGGGAGCCATGGGAGGCTCGGCAGACTGCGTCTGCGCGAGCAAACACACCCACAACAATGCGTGAATCACTGCTGCACCAATTCCTCGATCAATAGGAATTGATCAGCTTTGACACTTCGCAAAATCTGGTGTACGCCGGAGGGCCATTTGATCTCTATGTCAGCAGTTTCAGCGGAAGCCAGCCCGAAGTGCAATCGCTTGTCATTCGAAGAGAGGTAACTGCCGGCAGCCGTCGCGAAGCGAACTTGGCCATTGACCTGAACGCGGGCCCCATAGCCATCCCGATTGCTCCGCTTCCCTCGCAGTGTAATCGTTAGCCAGTGCGATTTGCCGCCGCGGTTCAAATACAACTGGGGATGGTCGCCAAGAGAAGTAGTCACCACATCCATCCAGCCATCGTTGTTTAAATCCCCGAAAGATGCCCCGCGTCCGGCTACCGGCACATCCGAACCGGCGTCCGCCTTTTCGAAATGCCCGTTGTCATTCAACGCCAGCAACGGAGGCTCCCGATAGCGCAGCGAGCTGTCGTACATTTCCACATTATCGAATACGTGGCCTTGAACCACAAAGGCGTCCTTCCAACCATCATTGTTGAAGTCCTCCAGACCGACGCCCCAACCCGAAGTTTTGCCAGAAAGAGCACCGAAGCCCGTTTCCAATTCCTGCGCGCTGAACGTTCCTCGGCCATCGTTATGAAAAACGACATAGGGCTCGTGGGGTAGCTGCGTTACCAGAAGGTCGGGAAGACCATCATTGTCGTAATCCTGGAAAACAACTCCCATTCCAGAAAGCATTTTACCGTTACTGGTAAGCGCCGCGCCTGAATCCAGGGCACGCTCTGTAAACGTGCCGTTCCCATTGTTGTGAAAAAGAAATTGCTCGGTGGCGTCGTTGGCAACAAAAATATCCGTGTAGCCATCACCGTCGTAGTCGGCGAAAGCCACCCCGAGCCCGTGCCCCTTTTTCGCGGCGATGCCGGAAGCCACACTCACATCCTCGAAGGTTCCATCCCCCCGGTTGTGGTACAGGATGTTCGTCGTGGCAGGAAACTCCCCCGGTGGACAATATGTCGGCCTTTCCGAACCGCACGTTTTGCTTTTCTCCACACTCCAATCCAGATAGCGCGTGACAAACAAATCCAGCTTGCCGTCGTTATCGTAGTCGAGAAATCCAGATGAAACGGACCAACCGCCCGCGGCAACACCGGCCTTCGCCGTCACGTCCGTAAACGTGCCATCCCCGTTGTTGTGATACAAAATGTTTCTCCCGTAGTTTGTCACGTAAATGTCGGGATAACCGTCGTTGTCGTAGTCTCCGACGGCAACTCCCATCCCGTAGTTGGTGTCACCAGCGTTTGCCAAACCCGCCTGCTCGGTTACGTCGGTGAAACTGCCATCCTTATTCTGGCGGTAGAGACGGTTCCAGTAGAGGGGATCATGGCGATCGAAGCTGGAGGGGATGCGCATGGGGTCTCGCACGTGGCCCCCATTCACCAAAAAGATGTCCAGCAATCCGTCGTTGTTGTAATCCAGAAGCGCCACACCGCCCGGCATCGTTTCCATGAGATATTTCCGGGAGGTTGGGGAGTTTCGGAGAACGAAGTCGACACCCTTTAAGGAGCTCACCTGGAACACCGGGCCGGATTTGGGTTTCGCTACCTGAGCCAGCAGACTGAATGCGCAGAGAAGAGACAGCAAACCTGTTCTAGCCATGGGTACTCTCGGCAACCCAAACCCTTACTTTGGCCCGGTGGGCAAACGGACAGTAGAAAGTTCATTTCTGCATCAAATCGTCTCGCCGCCCGCCAAATCTCTCACCTCGAAGTGTGAATATCTAGATCGGTGCCGTGAATTTCGTCGCCAATCTCCAAGGTGAGAATGTGGTTGCTGGTATCAATCGAAACAGCCGGAGCCTGCTGCTTGCCCTTCACGCTGGCTGTCGCGGCCGCCGAATCCCATCCGTACACCTCGATGTGGATTTGATTCCACCATGGCTGAAAATCGCCGTGGCGCTCTCCGATATGGAGAGTGAGCCCCGTGGATATAGTAACGCACGAGAATTCCATGCGCATGAATTCACCGCGCTTATAAGCCATGGTTTTGCCGTCATCCAGATAGAGCGATCCGCGGCAGTCCTTGCCAGGATACACGCGCAGAGTCAGAGCTCCTTGCGGTGCCTCCTCGGTGCTCTGTATGACTGGCTGCAGCGGAACGATTGCTCCTTCGCGGACGTAGACGGGAAGCGTCTCCAGCTTTGGTTGAATGAGCAGACTCGCCGGCTCTGCCTCAGTTTTTGCGGCCTGAATTTTCTCCCCGGTCCAGTAATCGTACCAAACGCCCGCGGGGAGTCTTAACCGGTAGCTGTCCGGCTGCTCCGGAAAAGGCGGCGGAGCCACCAGCAAATCAGGGCCAAAGAGAAATTCGTTGCCAGCGTCGAGATCCATGGGGTGCAGATCCTCGGTGGCATTGGGAAACTCCAGGAAGAGAGGGCGCACGACTGGCAAACCCGTTCGAGACATCTCCTCGACAACGGTGTAAATGTATGGCAAGAGCCGGTAGCGTTCCTCAATGTAACGGCGGCGAATGGCTTCTTGTTCTGGCCCGTGGACCCAAACTTCCTTATCGCCGGATCCTTTGTTGGTGTGGTTTCGGTCAATCGGTTGAAATGTGCCGAGTTCGGTCCAACGCGTGAGTAATTCCGGCCCGGGTGTTCCGATAAACCCGCCGGTGTCAGCGCCCGAGAACCCAAAGCCGCTTATTCCCAGATTCAAGAGCATGGGAGTGGTCAAGCGAAGATGATTCCAAGAGCTGGTGTTGTCTCCAGTCCAGGTTGCCGCATAACGCTGCCCGCCCGCATAAGTAGCGCGTGTGAGAACGAAGGGTCGCACGTCGGGAATGATCTTGAGCAAGCCCTCGTACGTTGCGCGGGAATTCTCCATGCCATAGACGTTATGAATTTCCAGGTGAGTTGCGATGCGTGTTCGGAACCCAGGCTCATCGATGCGGTGTTGCGCATCGTCCGGCATCGTAAGATTGTTGGTAAGAAAAACGGAAGGTTCGTTCATGTCGTTCCAAAATCCCGCCACGCCTTCGGATACAAAATTCTTGTAGAGCTTGCCCCACCACTCCCTTGTTTCATGCCTTGTGAAATCGGGAAAAACCGAAGCACCCGGCCAAACGGTCCCGACGTATGTCGAGCCGTTCGCGTTTTTCACAAAATGGTCACCCTCTATTCCAGAATCGTAGGGCGCGTAATCTGTGCCAGGAACCTTGGCAATATGCAAATCCGTGATAACCACCACATGAAATTGGTCTCGTTTCAGATCGGACAGCATCTGCTCAAAATGAGGAAACCGTTCCGGATCCACCGTGAACGGACGACGCTCTTTTTGGAAATCAATATCGAGATACAGAACGTCTGCAGGAATCCTATCCGACCGCAAACGGGCCGCGATTTCGCGCACCCGGGACTCTGTCCCATAGCTGAAACGAGACTGCTGAAAACCCAGAGACCACAGGGGAGGAAGCGGCGGCAAACCGGTAAGCCAGGCGTATGTACGAACGACTTGCTTGGGGTCCGGCCCGTAGAAGACGTAGTAGTCAAGCGCGCCGCCTTCTGCTCCAAACGAATACAGGTTGCGTTCGATTCTGCCGAAATCGAAGCTCGACGACCAGGTATTGTCCAGAAAGAAGCCCATGGAGCGGCCGCTACGCATGGCCGTAAAGAACGGAATGCTTTTGTAAACCGGATCGCTGGATTCCTGGAAGAGGAACGCATCGGTATTCCAGAGTCGAAACGACTGTCCGCGGCGGTCCAGCGGTCCCACTTTGTCGCCCAAGCCAAAGTAGTGTTCATCCGCCGGCATCTTCTTGTAGACGCGGAACGCGTCTCCGTGAAATTCCACCGGCCATCCCGCAGCGTCTTCCTGCAGCACATTCCCTTCGAGATCTGTAATAGAAAGACGTAGCGTCGCGCGCTCGATTCGGATGCGCAAGGCCTTAGTGTGAAAACCAACCGCCTCTGGAGTTGCCTCCGGACTCACTTCGACGGCCTGATGTCGGATATCCACCGGGACGGCCCACGAAGCGTCCTCTGGCAACTCTCCCTTTGCGGCCTCGCGCACGCGCAGCACGTCGTCTCGCAGTGCGACGACTTCCAAGATCATCTTCCCGCAGCGCGTCTCGATGCCATTGGGTAGCGCCCGGCTCGTATGGGACCCCTCCTGCAATAAGCATCTTTCCAGAGTCTTCGTACCATCCGGGCCTCGCGCGAGGCTGAATTGGCCGGCTTGAGCGTACAAGACCGGCGCGAATAAAACGAGTCCAGCACGAGGTAGCCACGCCTTGGTCCGAATCTGGGCTTTCATTTTTGTGTGCTGCTCTAGCGCCACAAGTTATCCGGTTTTCTTTCTCGCACTACGTTGCTCAGGCCACCCCAAGGAACTACCTCTCCCAGGGATCGCAGTGTTCTCTACGGCGTCCCGTGATGAATTGCAGTAGGCGTTCTCCCAGCCTTATAGGCGCTCATCTCCGCGAACACCGGGGTCAGAAAACTTGGCGGGCTACGAGTCCTTCCTCGACTTGGAATCTGTCCTCGTCGCCCGCCAGGCAGTCACGCTCCCCGGGGTGCGGGAGAGCATCCAGTCGACAGTAGCCGCTAGAAGTAGAATTTCAAGGCGGCTTGTGCAGTTCGCGCCTGGTAGGCTGCGGTGATCGTCCCGAAAGTGCCGTTGCTCACGTTGCCCAGATTCGTGTTTGGAAGGAAGAAGTCCGGATGGTTGAGGGCGTTGAACATCTCAAAGCGGAATTGAAACTGTTTATGCTCCGCGATGTTCCACCTTTTTTGTATGCCCATGTCCCAATCGAAGTACTTGGGGCCGTGGAGATTCGCGAAAAACCTAGGAGCATCTCCGAATGTGAATGCCGCAGGCTGCGAGAACGCCGCTGGATTAATCCAGTCGCTGATCGATTGGTTTGCCGGTATCGGGTTCACTCCCGGCACCACATTGGGGCGCTGGTTGAAACCGAAACCGACATTGTTCGATGCGGGTTGGATGGAAATGGGCAATCCTGACTCCGCAGTTAGGATGCCGGTCCACTGCCAGCCCCCCAGAACTGCATCGACCGGCCTGCTCCAGCCCCCGCCAAACGTTTTGCCCTTGCCAAAAGGCAATTCGTAATCGTAAGTGGCTACAAACCTGTGTGGGATGTTGCTCACGTCCACTGAATAGTCAGCCGCAAGATTGTACGAATTCAGGTTATTGGTCCCACTGCCTGGAAACGCCCACCCGGAATTGCCTTGCACGTCATCCATGAATCTCGAATAGGTGTAGGAAAGGTTGAGATCCAGGCCGGAGTGCCAACGGTGTGTGTAAGTGACCTCCAGCGCGTTGTAGCTAGAGGTGCCAACAGAAGGCTCAGGCTCGAACACGCTGCAGTATTCAGGAAACGGGACCAGCGTTTGCTCCAGGATGATCGTCGGGTTGTTGAGTCCGCAGCTGCTTGACGTTATGTGACCAAAGAAGGGGTTCGGTACCTGACTGAACAGCGCATTCCCCATGGCCAAATCTCCCGCGGGCATCTGCTCCCACTGCTCACCCGTGGCAAGCACGCTTGTGCCGTGATTCCCGACGTAGCTGATGTCCAGAAGATCGTTTGGGGTGAACGAATATTGAACCCCGGCCATCCACTGCTCCACGTAGGGAGTGTTCCTGTTGGTGTTCGTTATCGTGGCCCCAAAGCCGACGTCCTGCAGTCCTCCGGCGGAATTGCCGGTAGGCAGCCGTTCGCCATTGGGGAAGGCACTGCCACAGGGGGCCAACACACCACCATTTTCACAATCAACATTTGCGTTTCCGCTCAGAGTCGAGGCGGGGTTGATACCATTGTTGAGCGTGGTGTTCCACGGCGTCGCTTGCGAAAATCCGTCGTTAGGTCCTTGGCCGTAGAAATTCGGAACATAAAAGATGCCGTAGCCGGCACGGATCACAAGCTTGTTGGCCGCTTGAATAGCAACCGAGACGCGCGGAGCCACATTATTATACGAAGTACTGTATAAGCCGCTGTTTCCGGGCGAATTGAAGATAAGTTCACCCGGATAGAAAGCACCACCACCAACCTGGGTGCTTATGGGATTCTCCGCGGTGAAGTTAAAATAATTTTGCGCATTGTGTCGCTCCGTTGGCGCAGTTTGAATTTCGTAGCGAAGGCCCAGATTGAAAGTAATCCTGGACGTCACCTTCCAGCCATCCTGAATATACCAGCCGAGGAAGTGCTTATCGGTGGCCGGGAATGCCTGAAACGCGGTCTGCGAGCCAGTCCCCACTCCAAGCAGGAAAGAGGCAAACCCGTTTCCCGTTCCCGCTATTTCGTTATTCGGATCCGGCCCAGCCGTGGAAGAGGTGTCGAAATTGAGGGTCGTTTCGCCATAGTGTCCGCCGTCAATCCGAAGCCAAACATCCGTGAATCCAAAAGACAATTCGTGCTTACCCCTTATTTTCGTAAAATCAACCGAACTGGTCCAGTCGGTTTGCGGCGTGATGTAATTGTTATTCCCGCCGTTTGCACCAAGGCCGGCATACCCTTGCTCAGTAATCTGCGGGAAATCCGGGGCAATCGAATTGACGAAAGAGGGGAGCCCAAGGGACGAGGATTGGAATCCAAAACCTTGTCCAATCCCTCCTTCGACGTGGCGATTCACCCCGAAATTAAAGTTCATGGTGAACGTTGGGTTGAAGATGTGGTTTATGCCGAAGTTTGTGCTGTAGCGGTTGTTCGGATTAAGCAGTCCCGGTCCTCCTGGATCGGAAGCTTCGAAGAAGTCTGGCGTGTTTGTTTTCGTCTGGTATTTCTGCGACCAGCGCGCGTAGATGCGGTTATTGTCGTTGATATTGTAGTCCACCCGGCCCGAATACTCATCGGAATGTTCTGGGGCGGCTGCGGTCCCTACAAAATTGTTCACCAAGCCATTGCCAGCCGTGGGCCAATAATTTGCAGTTGCGAGCTTGCTGGCAATGGTGTCCAGGAATGCCGCCGGAATGATGTTCGTGACACCCGTCCCCGTTTTAGGGTTGCCAGAGATGGGATCTCGAACGAACTCCGTGGTGGCGCCAGCGGGGCAATTGCTGACAGTATCCCCTGTGACGGGATCGACCCCTCCGCAGGTAACCTGGCGCGAGCTGAACGGATTATAGATTTCACCGCTGAAAATTGGCCGCCCGAGATAGTCCGTCCCCACTTGGGGTCCCATCAGCGCGGAGAAGTCTCCGGACCTTTCCGCCGTGGTGGGCAAGGTGTACACGCTGGTATCCGGTGACGCCTGTCTCAGGCCTTCATAGTAAGCGAAGAAATATAGTTTGTTCCGCCGGATCGGGCCGCCGATCGTGGCGCCATACTGGTTGCGATGGAACGCCGGTTGTGCTCCGTTGTTGAAAAAGTATCTCGCATCCAAATTACTGTTGGTATAAAACTCGTAGGCATCGCCGTGGAACTCGTTGGACCCTGACTTGGTCACGATGTTTACTACGTTGCCGCTGCTCCACCCATACTGCGCTGTGAACGCGTTGGTCTGAATCTTGAGTTCTTGTACGTCATCCACGGAGGGAACAAAGATCACGCCTCCCCAATCGGCGCGTGTGTCCCACGTTCCGTCCACCAGGTATTCCGCAGTGTCGAAGAACGTGCCGCCGAAATTCAGGAACGAAATATCCTGATCCGCAGTTTGGGCGAGACCAGGCGACCCCACCACCTGCTCTTCAGCAGCGTTGTTGACCGAGGAATTTATCAACGTCAAGCTGATGACGCTGCGAAAGTTCAAAGGCAGGTCTTCGGCGAATCTGGCGGACAGGTCCTGCGAAATATTGGCGTTATCCGCATTGAGCAGGGGTGCCTGCGAAGTGACTTCGACTTGTTCGGTCACCGCTCCCACGGCCAAAGTAACCGGCTGTTCGGCGCTCTGACCAGCAACCAAAGTGATTCCCAGTTGCTTATAGTGCTTGAACCCGGGCGCCTCCGCTTCCAGTGTGTAGGAAGCGGGGGGCAGGAACGTAAAAGTATACAGACCAGCGTCTTTGGTCGAGTAGGTCCGCGCAAACCCAATTTCAGGGCTTGTAAGAGTTACCTTCGCGCCGTTGACAGCGCCGCCCGCCGGATCCGTAACCGTGCCGCTCAGCGTGGCTGTGAATGCGCTGGACGACTGGCCGTAGAGCTGCTTGCCGTTCAGCAACAAAAGCGCCAGAGCTCCTACCACCAAGATTCGCAGTATCCATGATCGTTCTTTACAGGTCATACAAAACCCTCCCGGACATCCCAGCTCTTGCCGGGATTCCACCCCGTACTGCACGACGCCCAATCAACTCGCGCTGCCGTCCGAACCACTCCGGCTTCCCCGGTTCGCTGGGAAAGCGGAAACAGACAATCGAAGAGACTGGTGCCACATATAGAAAACTTCTATGAAGGCTGGCAATGCTTTGCTGGTAAAGGAAGAGGGGATAAGAGAGATAAGAGTCGAATTCTCGTTATATCGTCCCTATTTCCAATGACTTGTAGCAGGCCAAAGCTAAGGAAAAGAACTCTTAGATCTATCCTTTTATGTTGCAGTTGTCAGGAAAGCGCTGTAGCATCGGGGCAATCTGTCTTCTTGATCGCAAGAGTTTAGGGTACCGGTGCTCTTTGCACGGTGCAGCTGTACTGTTCAGTCGAGCTAGTGGGGTAGAGAGACTTTGCCGGCAGAGCAGGCAACGGAAAGCTGGATACCTTCCAGCGACCTCGAAAAGGCCGCCGTTCAGCAGCAACTCGAAAAGCTGCTCGGTACTCCCCTCTTTAACTCCAGCAAACGCTACCCGAGCTTTCTAAAGTTGGTGGTTGCGCGTTCCCTTGCCGGTCAGACCGACCACCTCAAGGAGCGCATCCTCGGTGTAGAAATCTTCGGCCGGCCAGCCGACTATGACACCAACACCGATCCCATCGTGCGGGTAACCGCTGCTGAAATTCGCAAGCGCATCGAACAATATTATCAGGACCCCAAGCACAGCCAGGAGATTCGGTTGTTTCTGCCTGCCGGTTCCTATGTGCCGCAATTTTCCTGGCCTGGTCGTCCTTCCGGTTTGTCGGCGGGGGCGCGGGAATTGCGCCGCCCTGCGGCGGAAACGGCTCTAGTGCCATCTGCGCTGACCGTTGCCGCCGAACCTCGTTCCAAACCCATATCTATACCCGGGAGAAAGGTGGCCGCCGCGCTGATCGTTTTCGCTCTGGTGGCTGGCTCGACGGCTCTTTGGTACGCTTCCCGGCCGTCGGTCCTGAAACAGTTCTGGGAGCCATTCGTGAAGTCCCCCGAGCCGGTGCTTTTCTGCATCGCCGACCAAAATCAATATTCCAGCATTCGCCTTCGCGATGCCGCTAACCCCCAGCACGAAACTACACTATCCGACAGCATGGTGACCGTCATCATCGACGACGTAAGCCCGCTTGTTAATGTGGCTGGCATGCTGCGCACCTACGGCAAAAACTATCGAGTGCAGGGGGAGTCGGGCACGACTTTGACCGATCTTCGCCGCGGTCCTTCGGTCTTTATTGGCGCCTTCGACAACGGTTGGACCCTGCGGCTGACCTCCCCTCTGCGTTTTCATTTTGCAAACGACACCGCCATGACGCAATTCTGGATCGAAGACCGCGCTACTCCTGGAAAGCGCAGTTGGGTGTTGGATCGTTCGCAACAGCAGCAGACGGGAACCTACAAGGACTATGCGATTGTGGCCCGGCTGCTCGACCCCGATACCGATCAATTCGTTGTCGTGGCTGCGGGCATCAGCCGCGGCGGCACTGTTGCTGCGGGCGAGTTTTTGGTAGACCCGCATCGCATGGATGAGCTGCTTAAGCAGGTTCCTAGCAACTGGAAGCAAAAGAACATCGAGATCGTTCTCGAAACCCAGGTGATTCAAAACCGCTCCGGCCCGCCGCGCATTAGTGCAGTCCATGTCTGGTGACCCACGAGCGAGTTAATTGCCAAGTATTTGGTTCTGGGATCGGATCAATGCCAGCCTTACGTCAGACCTCGACATTCATCGAACAAAGAGGAGCAGCGAAAAAAGGACGCAATTTTGCGCATGCTATATTCGTAGTTTTGCTCACGACCTGCACCGGCGCACCACTCCGCGCGGAACCCACTCTGCCGCATCTTTTCAGCGATCATATGGTCTTCGAACGTGACGTGGAGATTCCCGTCTGGGGCTGGGCCGTTCCCGGTGAGCCGATACGCGTGAGTCTTGCGGGAAATATGCGCGAAACGGTGACCGATTCACAGGGGAGATGGCGCGTTACTCTTCCGGCGGAGCGAGCTGGCGGACCGTTCGTGCTGCTGGTGAAGGGACAAAAAACGACAGCTCTGCGGGATGTTCTGATCGGAGAGGTCTGGGTCGCCTCTGGGCAATCGAATATGACCTATGCGCTCAGCGGAGCCACGGGTGGTAACGAAGCAGGTGCGGCTGCCAATTATCCTGGAATTCGCTTTTTTACGGTTCCTCGGAAAATCGCGCTTGCGCCACAGCAGGACACCCTGCCGGCGTTATGGGAGCCCTGCACGCCGGAAACGGCGCTTAAGTTTTCCGCGGTGGCCTTCTTTTTTGCGCGGCGAATTCACAAAGAACTGCATGTCCCTGTCGGAATCATTCTGAGCGCTTGGCCAGGCACTGCCGGAGAGGAATGGACCGATCCCGATTCCTTGGGGCACGAGAAGGACTTGCGGCCGATCGTCGCGCGCTGGGAGGCGGAACCGGCTGGAGTGAAGACCTTCGCGGCCGGCTCCATTGAATTTCATCTGGAATTTGATGACTTTGAATTGTTCTCGGCCAGGAACGGGGCCGTTACGGTTTCTCGGCTAAGCACGTTCGACAGTGGAGTTGCGCGGACCGCCCCGGGCGGGGTGTGGGTCTACGACTGGAACGAAGCGCCGGAGAGCGCGTTTGAACTTATTGCTCCGGGCCGGAGCGGCGGAGGGTTCGCCGCGCGGGTCGCGGGTAAGCTGGACGGGGCGAGCAATTCACAACTTCGGGCGAGCTTTCAAGAAGACGGCGCCCCCATGGACTTGAGCCAGTTCGACGGCATCCAATTCTGGACACGCGGGGACGGGCAATTCCAGTTTCAAACGCTCCAGCCCTCCATCGTCGATGCAGACAACTACTCCGTCCGTGCGCTAAAGGCGACAGCTGATTGGAAGCAGGTGCGCGTCTGGTTCAAAGACTTAAAGCAAGAGGGCTGGGGCGTGGTGCAGCCGCTGGCGGTGAATGCGCTCACCGGCTTCCAAATCGTTAGCATGACTTCCTTTGGTGATCCTGACCGCCCTCCCTCGGGACTGTATCAAGGCATGATCGCACCGCTACAGAACTATCGCATTCGCGGTGCTATTTGGTACCAAGGAGAGGGAAATGCCTGGCGAGCGGAACAATATCGTACGCTCCTGCCGGCGCTCATTGCAGGATGGCGCAATGGCTGGGGCGAAAGAGATTTTCCCTTTCTCATCGTGCAATTGCCTAATCAGGGGTCGAGCCCGGAACTGGGCGATTCACTGTGGGCAGAGTTGCGCGAAGCTCAGCTGCTGACGGCAAAAAAAGTGACCAACACGGGTCTCGCAGTCACGATTGATACGGGAGACCCGCACAATCTGCATCCGCCGCGCAAAGCGGAGATCGGTGAGCGCCTGGCGCTTTGGGCGCTAGGCACGACCTACGGCAAGAAGATCGTTTACTCCGGACCCTTGTATGATTCATCGCAAGTGGACGGCAACCACATCCGCATCCACTTTCAATCGACGGGGTCCGGACTGGAAACCCGGGGCGAAACTCTCAAAGGATTTGCGATTGCTGGAGCGGACCGGAAATTCCATTGGGCGGAGGCACATATCGAAGGTGAATCGGTGATTGCATCAAGCGAGAGTGTTCCTCATCCGGTTGCCGTGCGTTACGCTTGGGCGGATAGTCCTGAGTGCAATCTGTTCAATAAGGAAGGACTGCCCGCTTCGCCGTTCCGGACCGACGATTGGCCCGGCGCCACCACGGGAAAGCGGTGAACAGTCTTTCGGCGTACGTACTGCACGACAAATATGGCAGCCTTGGCAGCTCGACACGCCGCTACTCAAGGATCCGATTTGGGTTTACAACTCCGCAGTCTTGCCCTGCGCGGACCACTCCTTCCGCTGTTGACTTCGAGCAAACCATTACGTAACAAGCCGTTGACAGATAAATTCCAGAGGAGTAGTTTTCGGGAAAAGTAATCGTTTACATTGGGATTTTCGATACTAGAAATTCTCCGCTGCAAGCGATGAATGGAACCGTTGGCACGGCATGGATCGAGGCAACCGGGGTGCTGCCAACGGAACTCGGGGATAAGCCGCGGGAGCGCCGCAAAGAGTTAGAAGTTCTACCTCGGGGCCTGCCCGCATGGCTGGGGAGAAGTGGGATGCGTAAAGCGTTTCTGTGTGTCTGTTTGCTTCAGCTCATTCTTGTCGGACTACTCCGCGCACAGGCCAACCGCGCGACGATCACGGGTACGCTGACCGATTCTAGTGGAGCACCTATGGTTGGGGTCACGGCCACCGCCAAGAATCTCGGCACGAATGTGTCCACGATGGCCGTCACAAATGAGAATGGGATCTACTCGATTCCCAATCTATTTCCGGGAACCTACTCATTGGACTTCAGGAAGGACGGCTTCAAGCCCATCGTGTATCCGAGCGTAACGCTCGAGTCTACCCAAGTGGCGGAAATAAACGCAGCCTTACTGGTGGGTTCTGTGAATGAAAGCATTACCGTAACGGCTGACGCACCGGTACTCGACCACGAGACGGCGGCGATCGGCACAAACATGAACGGTGATGTGGTGACCGATCTTCCATTGAGCATCTACGGGGGAGGGCGGTTTGTTGAGAATTTTGCGATTGCGATCACACCGGGTTATTCGCCCATCAGTAGCACGTATGAAGCGGTCATAAATGGAAACCAGGGATTCACGAAGGATTTTACAGTGGACGGCACTTCCGGGACGGCGCAGATCCAGGGGGACTCAATTGAAATCGGCCCCGGCATGGAGGCTGTCCAGGAATTGCAGGCCCAGACAAGCGGATTGGATTCGCAGAGCAGCATCACCAACGGCGGAGTGATTTCCTTCAACCTGAAGTCCGGGACGAACCAGTTCCACGGTTCGGCGTTCGGCTATGGTCATAATGAACTCCTCGATGCCAGGGTCTGGGGTGCTTCTGCGAAGACTAAGGCGCGGTCTTGGGACTACGGAGGGAGTCTCGGGGGGCCAATCATCAAGAACAAGACGTTCTTCTTCGGTACGTTCGAACGCTACACACAGCATGACTTCACCCTTGGCAGTTTCGGGCAGGCGGCCACGCTGCCTACGCCGTCTTTTCTCCAGGGTAATTTCAGCGCTCTACTCAATACTTCAGACTTGCTTGGAACCGATATCCACGGCAATCCGATTTACGCGGGCGCGATTTTCAATCCGACGGATCCGGGGGCTGTCTTCGTGGGCAACCAGATACCTACGTCGATGTTCAGCGCGGTTTCCCAGAAGATTGTCGCCCTATACCAAAAATACTATGTCCCGCAGGGGGCGGGAATCACAAACAATGACCTGTTTCCGGACCAGGGCGTGCCCTCGCAGACGCCGAATCGTGCAGTAGTAAAAATCGATCATAACTTCCGCACGAATGACAAATTGTCCGGTTCCTGGATATACAGTCACCTACCAACTCTAAAACTCGACAGTGGCGGCGTTTGGGAGCCCGGAAGCACGGATGGCGGACCGCTCGCCGACGCGCGCAATCAGCTAGTCTATGCTCATGAGTGGCGGCTGAGCGAGTCCCATACTTTTTCGTCCAATATGGTCAACGTTCTGAACTGGACGTACAACTGGTATTGGAACGGCTCGTTACCAGCAAGCGCGGGGACCACCTGGCCTACCACGCTCGGATTTCCCGCTACCGGAGCGGACAATTTCCCGGCGATTAGTTTCGGAGGCGGGATAAACAATGGAGTGATTAACGCCAGCACCACCGGCATCGGGAATCAATGGCAGGGCGACTATGTGGGCGCCACCATGATCACCGGTGACAGCTTGACCTGGACCAAGGGACGTCATGCCTTCACCTTCGGCGGGGATTTCCGTGCCTATGAAATTAACAGTCACACCGGCTCGGGTGCCCTGGCCTTCAACTTCAATCCCGCCACCACGAGCGTTCCCGCATACGCCGGCCAGACGGGATTTGGCTTTGCCAGCTTTTTGCTGGGAGACGTGACGTCGGCAATGCAGACCACGCCGTTCGATCTCTACGGCCGACGCAAAGCGCTGTCACTTTTTGCCCAAGATAGTTGGAAGTTGACGCAAAAACTGACTGTAAACTTCGGCCTTCGCTGGGATTATACCTTTAGGTTCCATGAAAAATACGGCCATTGGGCCAACTTCGATGAAACAGCCATTGACCCCACGCTCGGAATTCCTGGTACGCTCGAGTTCGCTAAGAGTGGAAGCGATAGCTTTGAGAAGAATGAGTACGCGACAAATTTCGGACCGCAGATTGGACTTGCCTATTCGCCGTGGAAGAAAGTAGTGTTCCGCGGCTCATTTGGCATTCTGTACGTTCCGATTGGAATTCAGTACTACTCGGGTGTCCCCTACGGTTTCGCTCCGGGTTTCCAGGGCACGAACACCGTAAACTCAGCGTTCAACTGGGCGGGTGGCAATTATCCGGGAGTGCTTCAGCCTGGTTCGACGAACGTGGACGTGACACAGTTGATTCCAGTTGTAATCGTCGATCCCCGCTCACTCCGGGCTGGCTACTCAGACACTATCAACCTGGGCGTGCAGTATCAGCTTACGTCCAACATGAGGCTTGAAGTCGCTTACGTCGGAAACCGTGGCCATCGGCTGCCGGACACGGCTCTGGATTACAACGAACCTTCCTCGAAGGAGTTTTTCAAATTCATAAACGAAGGACTTCCTTACGATCCGTATGACTCTACGGGGCTTTCCTACGTTTGCAATCCAGCGCAAGCGGCAAGCTTCGGGATTAAGTATCCGTATCCCGGATTCTGCGGCAGCCTTTACGCAGCGATCGCTCCGTTCCCTCAGCTCGCAAACACAATGGACTTCGACTATTACGACCAGATCTACTACGTGGGTTTGCCCCTTGCGCAGACTTACTACAATTCCATGATAGTGGACGTCACCAAGCGCTACGGCAAAGGCTTGACCATGGACATGAACTACACGCTCTCCCGGCAGCAAGGAGATACCTATACAGCCTTCCAGGCCACCTATGCCGATTACACGCCCATCCAGGATTTCTCCAATATCAGCCAAGCGGCGCACACGCTGACGAACTACGATCAAACTCATGTGGTGAAGGGCTTTGTCAGCTACCAGCTGCCCCTGGGCAACGGGCGCCGTTGGCTTTCCGACAAAGGACGATTCGTCAACGGAGTCGTGGGCGGATGGACTGTGGCCGGGCTTGTCCTCTACGCCTCGGGACAGCCTTTTCAGGTGGGCGCGCAGAATCCATATTATCCCGCCTGGGGAAACATTCTTCCGGACTTTAATTTGACCGGGAACATTAGTCCCATCTTTCATCCCGGCCAGTATGTGGCTCCCACGAGTGCGAATTCGTCGCCGGCCACGGATTTTTACCTTCCGGCCGGGATTGCTAGTTCGCCGGCGTACGGGCAACTGGGCACCGGCCCCTCTGCGGTCGGAGCGCTGCGTTGTCCGGGAATCGCCAACGAGGATGCTAGCCTTTTGAAATACTTCTCGATGGGTGCCGACGGCCGCTATAAACTGTCGTTCCGCACCGAATTCTACAATCTCTTCAACCGCCACACCTGGGGCATTCAAGGGTGCGGCGGGACAACCTTTGGTCTCCCCGCAGCGGGCTCGCCTGCCGAACCGATCGGTTTCGTCACCGGTGTGAATAGCGCGCCCCGGACGGGCCAGTTTGCCGTCCGCTTTACGTTCTAATTTAGATGGGACGATTATCAAAGAAGCAGCTCGCGGTGCAGCGAGCTGCTTCTTTGCAGGAACTGCCGAGCGCATCCGTACTGCCTTGATTCGACAGCGCGGGAGCGGAACTACCTCAAGACGAGTTTCATATTGCGCGATTCAACAGCTTGAATCCGGGAAAGGGCCGTTCATGATTTTCAGTCAAGAACCTCGATCTCCGTATTCGTGGCTCGTGCGTGCAGGACTTCTTCTCGTTGGCCTGCTCTGCGCCGCCCTGCCGGGGAGCCCCCAGGCCCGCGAACCTTTCCTTGCCGGCCACATGGATACCGTCCTGTACGGAGTTGCGTATTACCCGGAATATATGCCCTATGACCGGGTCGATCAGGACGTACAACTGATGCAGAAGGCAGGCATCAGCGTCGTGCGCATCGGAGAGTCGAGTTGGGGGCTGTGGGAACCGCAGGATGGGAAATTTGAATTCGCATGGATGGATCGCGTGGTAGAGAAACTGCATGCGGCTGGAATTCGCATCATATTGGGGACGCCCACCTATTCCATTCCGGCATGGCTCTACAAGGAGCATCCGGAAATCGTGGTCACTAAGCTGGGAGGCCAGTATCTCTATTACGGCTTGCGCCAGAACACCGATCTCTTGAATCCCACGTACCGTTTTTACTGCGAGCGGGTCATCCGGAAAATCCTTGAGCACTACAAGAACAATCCCGCGATCGTTGGCTATCAGATTGACAACGAAACCTCTTCGGGCGGGGCGGCGAATCACGACGTACAGACAGGATTCCAGGAATATCTCAAATCCAAGTTCAAAACGGTTGACCAGCTAAATAAAGTCTGGGGCCTGAACTACTGGGGCCAGCGGCTGAACGATTGGTCCGAGTTGCCGGCACGCGACGGAATCATCAATCCCGGATGGAAACTCGAATGGGAGCGCTACTCGCAATGGATGACGACCGATTTTCTTGCCTGGCAGGCGTCCATAGTGAATGAATACAAGCGCCCTGAACAATTCGTCACGCATGACTTTGCCGGGCCTCCTCGCCCCGAGGTGGACGAGGCCGAGGTGGTCAAGACCCTCGATATTGCCGCCGCGAACCCGTATCACGGAACCCAGGACCAATTCGATGGTGAAGCGTCTTCCTACGTTGGCGATTACGTTCGCTCCCTTAAAAAAACAAACTACCTGATCACCGAAACCAACGCTGAGGCCATCGGCTGGGATTCCAAGGAGCAGTTCCCGCCGTATGATGGCCAACTCCGGCTCGATGTTTACACGCATGTCTCTTCCGGCGCGAATATGGTCGAGTATTGGCACTGGCACTCCATTCATTACGGCCAGGAGACTTACTGGAAGGGAGTGTTGGGACACGACCTCATACCGGGTCGCGCCTACGATGAAGTCAGCCGCACAGCGCATGAACTTAAGCGGATAGGCCCGGAAATCGCTAATATTCAGCGCAAAAACCAGGTTGCCATCCTTTACAGCAACGACTCCTACTACGGCATAGAATTCATGAAGTTCAGCGATCGTGTGAACTACCACACCATCCTTCGGCAGATGTACAGTGCGCTGTATCGTTCCAATGTGGGCTTGGACTTCGTCTTCCCGGAGAGTACAAATCTTTCTGACTATAAGGTGATCCTCGTCCCTCCGCTTTACATTGCAAGCGACGCAGTGCTTCGAAAACTCGCGGATTACGTGAAAGGCGGTGGAAACATCCTCCTCTCTTTTAAGAGCGGATTCTGTGACGAATACTCCACTGTTCGTTGGGAGATGGCGCCGGGGCCTTTGCGCGAGGTGGCGGGTCTGCATTATCAGGAGTTTTCGTCATTGGTCCGGCCGCTGGCGCTAAAGGATGATCCATTTCAAGCCGGTGCGGATAATAAAGTGTCCGAATGGGCGGAGATGCTGCTTCCAGACACTGCGAAAGCGCTGGCCTCCTACGACCATCCCTTCTTTGGCAAATATCCCGCCATCACGCGCAATTCGTTCGGCAAAGGAACGTTGACCTACGCAGGAACGGTTCTCAGCGACAAGTTGCTCGAGAGCGTGATCTTGGATGTTCTGAAGGAGGCGGGCCTGACCAGTTCTGACCGGGATCTGCCCGCGCCGGTTCGCGCAAAACACGGCTCGAACCACTACGGCAAGATGCTGCACTACTACTTCAATTATTCTAGCGACCCGCAAACATTTTCTTACTCGTATGGTTCCGGCATGGATCTGCTCGCTCAGGCAGCCGTGGACCGCGGGCAAAAACTAACATTGAAGCCATGGGACGCGGCCATCGTCCGGGAGAAGTAGACATGCACGGCTCGGTTTGCCTGCTTTGCGGATGTCGGATGGTCCGCTCGGCGTGCACGATTACGGACCCACGACCGCGTATCCCGCGGGGATCTTGCTGGCCGCCTCTTGGGACACCGCGCTCACGTGTCGTGTCGGCGAAAGCATGGGGAGCACGCGTCGTCCGGAGATCGTCGCTCTCCGCCTCCGAACCGATGAAGTTGAGCATTACTTTTCTATGCTGCGGGCAATAGTGAGAACCCTCTTCAACCGGCGCGCCGCAAACTTGTTTGTTCCTTTCATCGAGGGTCTGGAGGAGAATCCACTGACGTGCGGCTTGGCTCATGCGGGTAATCTACGGAGCGGACTGCGACGAGGCTAGGAGCGCCCATTCCGGTGGCAAGTTCGTTGTGTCCGGGCAGACGAAGCGCGCCATGTGCGAGCCAGAGTCTAAATCGGGAATTCCGGTCAAATTAATTGCCGCTGACAGTGATAAACTTTTTCGTTTCGCTGGAGGTCAGTGTGACCGCTGCACGACGCTGTCTGATATCGTTCGCACTCGTCGTCATTACTCAATTTTCCCTCGCGTATTCGTTCGCGCAACAAAATTCGCAGACGATTGACCCGAGCTTGTACTCGGCGATGCGCTGGCGTCTGATCGGTCCCTATCGTGCTGGCCGGGTCACCGCCGTCGCTGGAATTTCCGGCGATCCCGCAGTCTATTACATGGGAACACCGGGAGGCGGCGTTTGGAAGACTACCGATGGCGGACGCGTTTGGAATCCAATCTTTGATGATCGACACGTCGCGTCCATCGGCGCCGTGGCCCTGGCGCCTTCCAATCCCAACATTATTTACGTCGGGACCGGCGAGCAGACACGCGGTGACGGTGTGTACAAAAGTACCGACGCTGGCGCTACGTGGATGCACGTTGGACTTGCGAAGACGCAGTACATCAGCTCTATCGTGGTGGATCCGCGCAACCCCGATATTGTGATCGTCGGCGCTCTCGGTCGTGCCGGGATCGCCGGCTCTGGCGAACCCTCGGAGCGCGGGGTTTTTAAATCCATTGACGGCGGCAAGACGTGGGCGCGCGCACTTGCAAAAGACGAGCTCGATGGCATTGCCGATATGAACTCGGACCCCGGGAATCCGCGAGAAATCTTTGCTGCGATGTGGCATCCACGCGATCCCGCTTCTAGTCCGGGCGATAGCACCAAGCAAGACGGATGGATCTATAAATCGATGGATGAAGGTTCCACCTGGAACCAAGTTGCCGGTACGGGCCTCCCCTCCGAGCCGCTCGATCGGATCGGACTGGCCGTCGCTCCGGGCACCCGCGGCCGGCGGGTGTACGCGATCACCGGGCTGGGTCTTTTTCGTACCGACGATACTGGCGAAACCTGGCGCAAAATCACCAGCGACCCGCGCGTCGTCGGCAACAGTTACTTCAGCCGCGCGTTCGTTGATCCGCGCAACCCCGACCTGGTGTTCGTGATGCAGACTTGCACCTATCGCTCGACCGACGGCGGCCAGACCTTCGCAGCTTTCAAAGGCGCACCGGGCGGCGACGACTATCACGTCCTGTGGATCGATCCGCAGAATACCAACCGCATGATTCTCGGCGTCGATCAGGGCGCAACCATCAGCGTCGACGGTGGGAAGAGCTGGAGTTCGTGGTTCAACCAACCCACCGGGCAGTTCTATCACATCATTACCGATAACCAGTTTCCGTACGTGGCCTACGCGGCGCAGCAGGATAGCGGCACCGTCGCGGTCCCCAGCCGCAGCGATTACGGCGAGATCAGTTTCCGCGATTGGTTTTCGATTGGCGGGTTTGAATTCTGCTACATCGCCCCAGACCCGCTAAACAGGAATATTGTCTTCTCCGGCGGTTGGTACGGCAGCGTGGTGCGCTTCGACAAAACTACGGGACAAATTGCCCACGTCTTCGTGCGCGGCAACCAGGACCGCACCGCGATGATGCCGCCGCTGGTTTTCTCGCCGCAGAACCCACGCACGCTTTATTTTGGCACGCAATACGCGATGAAGACGACCAATAACGGGGATACCTGGCAGCGCATCAGTCCCGACCTCACGGCGCGCACTGGCGCGCCAACGAAAGCCCAAGGCGGCACTACTGGTGGACACGAGTTGGAAGATGAATCCACGGGTTTTGCATCCGGCGAGGATGAAAAGGAAGCCGCGCTCGAACAAGCTCCTCGGGGGCGCATGGCGCTCACCGCGCTCGTTCCTTCACCCATCGCTCCCGCGATGCTCTGGGCCGGCACCGGCAACGGCATCATCCAAACTACCTTAGACGCCGGCGTGACGTGGCAGAACGTTTCACCGCCCGACCTTAAACCGGACACCACGGTGAGCATCATTGAGCCTTCACACTTTGACACCAATGCCGCTTATGTTGCCGCAATTAATTTTCGCGACGCCACGCCGTACATGTATCGCACGCGCGACGGCGGAAAGTCCTGGCAGAAAATTACGGAAGGGCTCGAGCCCGGCTGGATCGCGCGCGTGGTACGCGAAGATCCCCGGCGCAAAGGACTTCTCTATGCCGGCACGCAAAATGCGGTGTACGTTTCCTTTGACGACGGCGATCACTGGCAATCGCTGGAACTGAATCTTCCCACGTCGGACATGCGCGATTTGGCCGTGCACGATAACGATCTGGTGGTCGCCACCTACGGACGAGCTCTTTGGGTGCTCGACGATCTCTCTCCGCTGCGCCAAGCCAGCGCCCAAATCGCGGCCTCGCTTGCCTATCTTCTGCCGCCCGCCACGGCGGTTCGCGTGCGTTGGGACAACGACCAGGAAACCCCTCTACCTCCGGAAGTTCCCGCAGGACAGAATCCTCCAGACGGCGCGATACTTTATTACTATTTGCAATCGGCGCCTTCGTCGGCGATCGCGCTGGAAATCCATGACGCCACGGGAAAACTCGTCCGCCGTTTTTCGAGCGACCCGCCCCCACCCGACAAAACCATCAAGAACGCTCCCGATTATTGGTTCGCCCCGCTTGCTGGCATTCCGAAGAATGCCGGGCTCAACCGCTTCGTGTGGGACCTGCACTACGACCCGCCTCCGACGCTGCAATACAGCTACTATGGGAATACGCTCGACTATGTGGAATACACGCTTACCTCAAACGCCATCGTTGGAGAAACGCCGCGCGAGCAGACCCTCGGACCACTCGCGGTTCCCGGCGAATATCACGTGGTGCTCACGGTCGGCGATCAGAAATCTGAGCGGTCACTTTGGATCACCCTCGATCCGCGCGTCCACGTTTCGCAGGCGGATCTCGACCAACAACTCGCAGCAGCCCTGAAGCTCGGCGCGGGACTGAAATCGAGCTACGACGCATTCGGCGAGATGGTCCCGCTGCGCAAGGAAATTTCGGAGTACAAGAAGAACCTCGAATCCAAGGGGCAAACGAAAGATGCGGGGGACACGATCAAGAATTTCGAGGCGCAGGTCGACGCGATCCAGATCGGCACGCCCGCGTCACCTGGGATCGGGCCGATCAATCGCGATCTCGCACGTGTGGCGTTTATGGTCGAGAGCGGCGATGCGGCTCCGTCCGGCGCCGCGCTATCGGCGATCCAGGAATCGTGCAATGCACTTACAAAGCAACTCATGGAATGGCGTGCGTTAGAGACGCACGCGCTCCCAGCGGTAAACACCACGCTTGAAAAATACAAGGTCGCTCCGCTGCCGCTAGCAAGCACGGGCGCCGCGACAACTGCCGGCGATTCTCCCGGCGACGCGTGCCAACCATAGTTATAAAGGCCGATGCATGGCGGCACTCATGTTTTAAAACCAGCCTTTCGCTGAAGTTCGGAATACTGCAAAATGACCACATGACTCTAGTCCGGCGTTCTCTGAGCATCCCCGTTCTGGTTGGCCTAAGCGCGGTTCTCAATCCAGTCTGCGGCCAGTCTCCTGCGTCAGCTCAACACACGCAACGCCCGACACCGCCGACGCGTAATCCCCACAGTCCCGGTTATGTCACGGCCAAGGAATTGCCCGACGGATCAAACCCTCCTGCGAATGCGGACGGCAATTTCATCCTTGGGCCCGTCTCCGATGCTCCTCCCGAGACCTCGGTCGAAGACGGCACACCTAGGGGAACAGTGATTGAGTTCATTCTGAACTCGTCAGACAGCAAGATCTATCCGGGCATTGCACGTGACCCCAACACCTTCGGAACTATAGATCCTGCCAACCCCGCAAAACTGGTAGTGACTACAAGCCATCCCGCTCCGTACACGCGGAGGGTGGCCGTCTATGTCCCCAAGCAGTACGTGCCCGGTAGCGTCGCGCCTTTCATTGTCGGGGCGGACGGGCCTGACCAGTTGCTGTTTTCGGCTCTGGACACCTTGATTGCCCAACATAAGGTCCCGGCGATGATTGCGGTTTCCATCAGCAACGGAGGTGGTGACGCGCAGGGCAGTGAACGCGGTCTTGAGTACGACACAATGTCCGGAGTCTACGCCGAGTTCGTGGAAAACGAAGTTTTGCCTCTGGTCGAAACCCAAGCTCACGTGAAACTCACCAGGGATCCGGAAGGTCGGGCAACCATGGGTGGCAGCTCAGGAGGTTCTTGCGCCTTGATCATGGCCTGGTATCACCCCGAGCTTTATCGTCGTGTTCTCACCTACTCCGGAACTTTCGTAAACCAGCAGTGGCCGTACAATCCGCAAACGCCGCACGGTGCCTGGGAGTTTCACGAGCATCTCATCCCGGACAGCCCGGCCAAGCCGATTCGAATCTGGATGGAAGTTGGCGACCGGGATCTCCTAAATCCGAACGTGATGCGTGACAATATGCACGATTGGGTTTTCGCAAACGAGCAGATGGCTAACGTACTCGCTGCCAAGGGCTATCATTACCAGTTCGTATTTGCCCGCAACGCCGGACATGTTGACCGAGCGGTGAAACAACAAACGCTTTCCGAGGCCCTTCAATACATCTGGCAGGACTACGCATCTTCGGCCACCAAGAATTGATTCCGTACTCGCGGAAGAATCGGCTGATTGCGCACAGGCAAAGAATGGATCGTCGGCCAGGTTGCTGGCGTTCTTTGCTACCACCACAGATCGCCGTTCCAAACGTGCGCGCGATTGCCACGCTCAGAAAAGAGGATGCGGCATAGGGCGATCACAGCGTACCGGATTGGCAGACAACAGGTTTGTCGGTCCGAATTCCGCCTTGGAGACCGTCAATCAGAGAAAATTTGCGACCATTCGATTCCGAAGCGGTTCAAGTACTTTCTCAATCTATCGGCATCGTTCGTGATTGCTTTCCGGCCTCGCGAAACGCTGAAGAGCTTGCGGCCAGCATCAGAGAGTGAACGACAAGCTCGACAAATTTGAATAACTCTGGCGAGCTGCACCCGGTCAAACAGATCAAGGTCTTCAGTTCGCTCTTTGCCTAGCAAGTCAACCAAGCTGTCTTCCACGTCGCGGGCCCCCAATTT
>Ga0207046_10046_pt1 | contig 34823 bp, 29 predicted proteins | sample Alteio_BWMinCont_66_FD_153303 | JGI IMG/M metagenome (GOLD analysis project Ga0207046, IMG submission 153303) | Enriched cells from forest soil in Barre Woods Harvard Forest LTER site, Petersham, Massachusetts, United States -... | ecosystem: Environmental > Terrestrial > Soil > Temperate forest >...
CCGCCTTTTCCCCGCCGATGTATATATAGAACATTACAGCAAAGCCTATCAGCAGGCATAACAGGTTGAGGTTCCAGCCTAAAATGGTAGAAAGGATAATGGCAGGGGCATAAAGCGTAAGCCCAACGCCAAGCCCGCGGGAGATGAGAAACAGGAATGCGATAAATTGGCGTGTAGCAAGGTTGAAGCGCCCTTCGAGGTATTCATAAGCGGTATATACATTCTGTCTATAGAAAACAGGTATAAAAACGGCAGATATTACAATCATGGCCAATGGCAGCCCAAAGTAAATCTGCAAAAACCCCATACCCGATTGATAAGCCTGACCCGGGGTCGACATGAAGGTAATAGCGCTTGCCTGTGTGGCAATAATAGAGAGGCATATCACCCACGATTTCTTTTCGCCGCCGCTACGCATATAGGCATCAATGTCCTTATGCTTATTGTTTTTTGCAATACCATACAGTATGATAAAAACAAGGGTGCCCACTAATACAATAAGGTCAAGCGGTTGCATAAAACCTTAGCTAAAATGAATGCTTATCCATAGATACACTATAATTTGAACCACTAACCATACGGCAAGCGTAATATAATATGGTCTCCATTTCCTGGAGCTGATTATGTCCTCAGTGCTTCTCAAGTTCAATAAGATTTGCAAGCAGGCGATAAGCCCCTTGTACACCGGCAGGCAATTCGCGGAAGAATACCAATCCTGTATAAACAAAGTTCCCTTTGCCATATGGGGCAACCAGCAGGGCTCCTTTGGTAGGGTTTTCTCCTTTATCATTCATTTCCAACAGAGGTACGTAATGTGCAGTATCCCACTTGTCAGGGTAATAGAGTCCACGTTCCTGAACCCATCCATCAAAATCTTTTTCAGTAATTTTATTAGGTGTGTTCAACGCAGGATTATCGATATTTAAGAGTGTTACTTTACAGTCTTCTTCTGTTGTACGGATATTGGCTGGATGCAAATAATAAGGCCCAATGCTGTCGGTCACCATACGGAAGTTGTTGTTGTATTGTACTATATAATTGCCTCCATTTTTCACATAATCCAGTAAGCGTGCATTGTCATATTTGAGCCTGTCGATGGTATTATAGGCACGTACGCCAGCAATTATGGCATCGTACTTACTTAGGTTGGCAGTTGCCAATTGGTCCGGGGGAATGATTTCTACATTATATCCAATTTCCTTAAGCATTTGAGGGATATCATCACCGGCACCTTCAATATATCCAACTAATTTTGGGTGCGTATTTATATCCATTTTTACAACCTTTACCTCGCTCTTGGGTAATAAGATTTGTTCGGGAATATGCTCGTAATTGATGTCTTCCATAGAGCGATTATAGACCTGGTCGTTAACCGCTAATGTGATATATATTGTGTTTGTTTCCGCAGTATTGGTTGGCCAAACATAGAAGGTGAATGTTTGTTCTTTTCCTTCACCGTTCATGTCAATAGTTTGAGATAATGAATTGATGTTACGTTTTCTTTTAGTATATACCGTGTCTGCAGCATCCATGGCAAGCTTCCAGCCGGACGGAACGCTGAGCGATAAGGACGCTTTTCCCTTTTGAAACGTTTTAACTTTTACACTCAATTCCTGCGGTTTATTGCTTCCGAATACCAATAATTTTGTATCGGGTATGGCAACTGCCGGAGGCATTATTTTTGCCAGTGAATAAGTTTCTCCTTTTATGGGGTCAATATATTTATAGAATACAGGGATGTTTTGTTTAAATACAACCGGTTGATGGCTACTACTAACAGATGCTTCCTGCAATTCGCCAATGGAATAAGTAAGTTGTACACTAATCTGTGATGGGTTTTGCGGAAGACCGCGCAGCAATTGGTCGTCTACTTTATACATTCCCACAGTAGGCTCTTGTTCCAACCAATAAGGGCCGGTAATAGTTACGTTTTCAGGAATAATGCCTTTTAGGCGAACTGTTTTTGTATTTGCACTAAGCGTGATAGGACCGGCAAGTTGTGCTATTTCTTTACCACCAACTACCAAAGAGGCATTTATGGTTATTGGCCCGTTGGGAGCCGTAGAACTCAGGTCTATATTAATACTGTCACCGGGGGTAAGAAATTTCCGGGTGCTGGTGGCTTCCGTATATACTCCTTCACACTGCAAAATTATTTCCTGCATCAACTTTAATTTCGATTGCACCAGATAATTATCCGAATATTCAGTCATATCGTGGTAGAGCGTTTCTATGGACGGAAGAGCATTAGCAGGGGTTATATTCGCATGTGAAAGCTGGTCTTCTGCAGAAGTAAAAGATTGGGGTATATATCCGTTATTACCTTCAACCCGGTGCCAGCTCAAGTCGTAATCACTGAAAATATCTCTTCCTTCAGGTTTGTCGCCTTTCATGTAGACAAAATATTCCATATTATCGCCTCTGCGCAGGGTAGTGCCCATTCCCTGGCTTTTATGCATACTACGGCTTTCGGCTGCCATTTCGCCAGTCCATTTTCCCAGCAGGGGCATATAAACGCCGATATTGGTATGGTACAAACCTGTGGTGTCAAACTTATTATCCTTATCCTGGAAGAAAAAGAACGAGGTATTCCAGAAAAGTGATTTTGCCTGCCAGGGGCTGACATATTTTAGTTGTTCAGGAAATTTAGTCATATCGGCAGCATCGTCAAAAGCTGCTTGAGCCAATATGGCAGAAGCCTGGTGGTGGCCATGAGTCTTTTTATAAGTAGGGGAGAAGCGGGTAATAATAATATCCGGTTTAAAGTTACGTATCACCCAAACAATGTCAGATAGAACCTCTGTGCTATCCCATATATGCAAGGTTTCATCAGCGGTTTTAGAGAATCCAAAATCATTAGCGCGGCTGAAAAACTGCTGGCCTCCATCTACCGATCTTGCCATCAGCAATTCCTGTGTACGGATCACGCCCAATTCTTCCCTCACTTCGGGGCCAAGCAAATCCTGGCCTCCATCGCCTCGCGTAAGCGACATATAGGCTACATCAATGCCTTTTACATTAGCCAGGTAGGAAATAAGCTGGGTATTTTCATCATCGGGATGGGCAGCAATAAAAAGAACCCTGCCTACGTGATTCATTTTTTCCAACTCATGCATTATGCGTGCCGAGTTCCATGTTTTTTCGGGAGCCTTTTGGGCAGCTACCGAAAAACTTATAAGAAAAATATATATGGGGATAACAGGCTTTATAAAAGTCATCATTTTGGATGTAATAATATGACGCATGAGCGTATAATTTATAAATGCTTTGCGTTTAGCTGAAATTGATTTTGCCAACACGCAAAGCATTATTTATAATTGCAGAGATATACTATTTCTTCTTTTTCTTTCCGGAAAGGACAGAAGTGCTTAATGTGTTAATTAATTTAGCCACATCATCCTTATACTCGTTATAAAAGCCATCAGGGTTTTTATCACCAATTGTTTTAGCTTCGTTAGCGTATTTCAATGCTTCTTCATCTTTGTCTTGTGCCTGTAAAACCTTAGCTAATATGTAGCGGTTATAAAAGCTTTCCTGCATTTGTACCGATTGCATTGCCCAATCATGTGCCTTGGTTAAATCAAGGTTATTGTTCAGGTAATAGTTGGCGGCATTTGCGTAATTGCGCCATATACCCGAGGTGTAGTTGTCGATATTCTTCGCGATCATGGTTTTGGTTTGAGCCCAAATGGAAAAACTCACTTTCAGCTTTTCCCAGCAAAGGGTTACCGTGGCTGTAGTATCCGAAGTTGGGTCTATCATAAAGGCCATGTGTTCTTTCATGTCTCCTGCTTGTGGCATAGCAGTGAAACGGGCAACATCCAGTGATTTTTTATAATTGAATGCCCCGAATTGTTCTGCATCCGTATTGAGAATAATAGTCCAGCTGTTTCTTCCGGGAACGGTAAACAAGGCATATTTACCCTTTTTAATGGTGGTTCCGTCAATCATCACATCTGTGCTGAAGTTGATGTTGGTAGCCTGGTTTGCGCCGGTACGCCAAACGGAATCGTATGGTACAAGACCTCCCCATATTTGTCTGCCTTTCACTGCGGGTGATGAGTAGTTGATTTCTACTTTGGTGAGACCGAAAACCTGGCTAACGCTGGCTGCCGGACTTGGAGCGGGAAGTGTTGGCCCCTGGGCATAAGTATTAAGGCTCAAAAGGCCGATGATTGTTCCGAATAGTGCTGTTTTAATATTTTTCATAGGTTATTTTTTTGTAGCTCAAAGGTATATATAATTACCGACTTATACCAAGTAGGTATACAGGGTTATAGTGAGTCATTCCATGAAAATAGCTAAGTTTGTAACTATCAAAAGAATAAGCAAAATCTGCATGACATCTACCATCATCTCAATCCGGAAAATAATACTAACAGCTTTATTGGCTGCGAGCATAAGTGTTTTATCAGCGCAAACAACTGTTACTATTACAGATGGCCAATTCATATATCGTTTGTCAGTGCAACAATTACAGAATATCCATTATAAGCAAACTGTTCAGAAACCCTCAGCGGGAAAGAGTAAAAATCAGGCAATGGAAATTGGTGTAAGAATCGGAACAGTTACTTCTATCACCATTTTAAATGCAAAAGATACGAACCGCAAACAAGTAATTATTCCAGGGAAAAATGAAACTATATGGCCCTGGACAAATAGCAATAAGGAGGAACGGTTTATTATGCAGGATATGAATTTCGATGGTAATAATGATATACGGTTACTAAATAGTGTAGATAAGTTTACTTATTATTGCTGGGTATATCAACCCACTACTGGGCAATTTGTAGCAGATACTATACTCTCGAAATTTGTAAACCCTCAGTTCGACCAAGACCAAAAACTGGTTTATCAGAATGTAGACTTACCCAATGATAAAAAGACCCAGCTTTACCAATATATTAATGGTAAATTCACCCTGATTGAGGAAGATGAGGTAAGCGATAATAGTGATGGTAAAACATCAACGATTACCGTAAAAAGATTAACAGGTGGGAAACTTCAGGAAATAAGTAAAACGCAAATACCTAAAAACTAATTTCCACTTAATAGCTTTTTCACCATTTCCGAAATAGCTTTTCCTTCAGCTTTTCCTGCAAGTTGTTTGGTGGCAAGGCCCATCACTTTGCCCATATCGGCCATAGATGAAGCCCCTGCGCTTGCAATAATACCCGTTACGGCGGTCTGTAGTTCATCAGCGCTCATTTGCTTGGGCAAAAAGCTTTCAATTACACTGGCTTGAAAAAGTTCTATCTCTGCTAATTCAGGGCGGTTTTGAGAAGTATATATTTCGGCAGATTCTTTGCGCTGTTTTACCATTTTTTGCATGGCTTTAGCTTCCAGTTCTTCGCTGGTACCCTTTTCAGATGAGTTGAGCAATAATATTTCTGCTTTAATACTGCGCAATGCTTCAAGCCTCTTTGTGTTCTTTGATAACATGGCGGCTTTTATCTCTCCGTTTATTTTTTCTTCTAATGACATAGTAATATAGTTATGAGTTATGAATTATAAGTTATAAGCTAGAACTATACTATGCAAATTTGTAAATAATTCATAACTTATAACTCATAATTATCTAGAGCGGATCTTTTAAAAACTTAATAGCCTCAAGCGGGTTAGGGGAGGAGAATACGGTATTGCCTGCAACCAATATATCGGCCCCCGCACGGATTAAAGGAAGTGCATTGTCAAGGTCAACCCCGCCGTCTATTTCAATTTTGGCTTTTGAACTGCTGTCGATAATCAATTGTTTTAAACGCAATACTTTATCAAAGGTATGCTGTATAAATTTTTGTCCGCCAAATCCAGGGTTAACTGACATAACCAATACAATATCCACATCGTTTATTATATCGGTCAATGCGCTTACGGGGGTATGCGGATTAATAGCCACACTGGCTTTCATTCCGGCATGCTTTATGGCTTGTATGGTACGGTGCAAATTGCGGCATACTTCGTAATGCACCGAAAGTGACCCTGCACCTGCCTTTTTAAATTCATCAATATATTTATCAGGGTCAATGATCATCAAATGCACATCGAGCATCTTGGTGGCGTGCTTCTGCAAAGCTTTCATCACCGGGAAACCGAAAGAAATATTAGGTACAAATACGCCATCCATCACATCTACATGAAACCAATCTGCTTCACTTTCATTAATCATATCAATGGCCCATTTCAGATTACTGAAGTCAGCAGCTAAAATAGAGGGAGCAAGTAATGCAGGCATAAGAATAGGTTAAATCGTGAAAAACAAAAGTAAGGATTTAAAGCAGAATGGAAAATAACTATTTTTGGGCTATGGCAACAAAGGAAATAGCTAAAAAGGGTATTAGTGTTAAGACTGCGCTAATAGCTATTATTGCATTAACATTTATTGCGTTTCTGCCTACTTTTAGCAATGGCTACGTGTTGTGGGATGACCCGGAATATATACTGAATAATACCCTGATGAATGCACCGCTTAAAGTTGTTTTCTCCAGCTATTATGTGGCCAATTACCATCCGCTTACTATTTTATTTTTGACCCTTGAACATAAGTTTTTCGGAGCTGATATGATGGGATACCATGCCATTAGCCTTTTGCTGCATTTAGCGAATACATCCCTGGTTTTTTTCTTTATTTATTATTTGCTGGGCAAAAAAAATGTGATGATACCACTAATAACAGCCTTGCTTTTTGGTGTTCATCCTATGCATGTGGAATCGGTGGCTTGGGCATCTGAACTGAAAGATGTATTATATAGCCTCTTCTTCCTGGCATCGCTTATTTGTTATGTACTTTATATGCAAAATGGCAAGCAGCTAGAGTATCTGGGCTATGCTTTTGTATTGTATTTAGTGTCGTTATTCTCCAAAGGGCAGGCAGTAACGCTGCCCTTATGTTTCCTTTTGATAGATTACTTATTTAAACGGAAACTCTCTGTTGCGATGATAACAGAGAAAATACCTTTCTTTATTCTATCTGTTATATTTGGAATAGTAGCTATAAAAGCCCAGGGAGGGGCCATTGTATATAATTATTCTGACCGGTTACATGCCCTTCTTTTTGGCTTATATGCGTTATGCATGTATCTCTTAAAATTTATCTGGCCCGTTAATTTATCAGGACTTTATCCCTATCCCACAACGCCTGAACGATTAGTTCCTTTTATGGTATATGCCGCACCTGTAATCATTCTTATAGTTGCCGGCACTGTGTATGTGCTTTTCAGGCGTAACCGGTTTGCCATTTTCGGATTACTTTTCTTCGTTGCCAATATTATTACGGTACTTAAGTTTATCCCCGTCGCCGATGCCATTATTGCTGACCGCTACAGCTACATATCCTATATTGGTTTATTCTTTGTATTGGGTTACGGGTTTAATAAGTTAATTACCAATCCTGCTTATAAGCCCAACAGGAAAACCATAGAATATGGAGGTATTGCTGTGATATTGCTTCTTACTACTATGACCTGGGCCAGAACCAGGGTATGGAAAGATAGTTTTACTTTTTGGGGTGATGCTGTAAAAAAAGATAGCGGCTACTGGCGCGGATATTATTGCATGGGCCAAGAATCTTTTGAGAAAGGTGATTATCCTTCAGCCATTACCTATTTTACGGAAGGTATTGAAAACGACAAGTATTGTCCGCCTACGGTATATATGTGGCGTGGACTAACCTACCTGGACAAGACACACAATATTGATGCAGCTATTGCGGACTTCAAAAAGGTACTTGATTTTGGAAATAAGGTTGATCCCTCTCAATTGGACGGGCGACTAGACCTGGGGCTGGCATATTACAGAAAAGGTATGTATGCTGATGCATTGAAGGAGTATAATGAATTAATTGCTATGGCTCCCGGCTATGTAAACGCTTATTTTCAACGTGGGCTTGTTTACCAGTACAGCACGCCCCCTCAGTTACAATTGGCACTTGCTGATTACACAAAGACAATCGAATTAACTCCCAACGACGCAGATGCATACCTGAACCGGGGGACTTTATATGTTGATGCATTAAATCAACTTGACCAGGGTATTGCGGATTTTAACAAAGTATTGGAATTGGCTCCAGGAAACCTTGATGCTGTTATTAATAAAGGAATTGCCTATTACAAAAAAGGCAACTATTCTGAATCGATTAATATGTATACACAGGCATTGACAAAAACAACCGATAATGGCCGTTTATTCTATCTTGAAGCGCTTGTTTATGCAGCAGAAAATAATTTCGCAAAAGCATTGCAGCTTGCTCAACAAGCACAGATGGGCGGCACAAAAGTTAACGCGGCATTACTACAGGAGTGGCAAGCAAAAAGCGGTTCTAACTAGTTAAAAGTAGCCGCCTCCTTAGATTAATTACATATTGGAGAACTGCCCGGTAACATTAATGGTGCCGGCACTACCGGTGGCTGAAAAGCTGAATGAGCCGTTATATAAGCCCGAAGTGCTACCGGTACTCATAGAGAGTACATTTAGGTTACTTGCATACGTACTATAGCTGCCTGAAATAGTGGAAGTGGTAATAGTTGCATAAGGATAGCTTCCCGGGCTTTGAAAATAATATGTTCCCGGGCCAGGGTTTTGTATGTATATCTGAATAGTAGCCGTATTGCTGGTTCCCTGCAAAACGCTAACTCCATTGCTGTTTGTAAAGCTTGATGAAAAAGTTATGCTGCTTGCCCCATTAATACTGGCACTCATAGCGGATGATGGGGTAGTAGCTGCCTTTTGACAGGAAAATACTCCTGCACACACTAGTATAAGAAAAAAATACCTTAATGCCTTCATTTGAGAAACTAATTAAAGCAAAGATATGAAATTGCAGCTATATTCAGTAGTATAGGGCCTGATAAATTACGATGTGGGATGTAACCCTACTGTTTACAAAAGCCCCTGGAAGGATTTTACTATAAAGACCCATACCAGTACACCAAATAACAATACGGCTATAGCGCCTACAGATTCCGCTATCCGGGCTTTTGCTACTATATGCGAAACGTCAGTGATATCATCTTTTTTTAATACCATGCCATTGGGATTGCTTTTTATCTCCGTTTTAGTAGAAATATTCAGGTCGTGCTCGTGCCTTTTTAATTGCTTGCGGGTATGCGGCTCTTTTATTTCTGTTATGGTGTCAGGATTTAATATCGGAGTAAGGTCACCTTTTACACCTGCTATAGAAAGATTGGGCTTATCAACCCTGTAAAGAGATTTTTCATCATGCACATATACTTTATAGGCAGAAACTTTAGGGCCTATATTGGTTATTTCGTCGCGGCCATAGTGCATAACTTTATAACTTGTGCACGAAGCAAAAACAGATAGCAGTATTAAGGTACATGGAATTAACTTTACAGTTCTTTTCATCAATGAGCAGTTTTTTTTATAAATATCGTCGGTTACATCAGAGCCCTAAAGTATAAAATATCTTACGATGCATTGCAATAAACGGCGGAAGAGGATATTAATTGTGGATTGAGTAAATTCTTAAATAACTATTCGTGGGTAATAGGGATAGCAATTTTTTTGTGTCGCCTAACTTCGTGTACCCGCCCCAATACGTGCAAGTATTTTTGTGAAATGGAGTATAAGTCAATTCTTCCACCCAGCCCCAGCGTCGGCGAGTGGTTTATTATATCATATCCAAAAAGCAGTGAAAACGAGCTTACACCAATAAATCCGGTTGCATAAAGCCCACCCTTTTCCAAATTTAAGCCATTTGATAATCCTGTAGTGGCTGCCAATCCAAAAAAAACTTTCGGGTCAACCGTGATTTTATCATTCTCATTAAATATGAAGTCTCCCCAAAACCAAGTGTATCCCACTCCAAGTGCAACTGTGGTGGTTACCGAATATGTACCACTTGGTATGCCCCCTTTTATTTCTATACCGCTGGAAAGAAATGGAATAGTTATAGACCCTAAAAGTTTCGATTTATATACGGTATTATAATACAACGTGTCGGGCCAGCGCTTTTCCTTACGCGTACGCGGATTATATTGGGCAGAATCTGGAAATATATATTCCCTTTTTGTTAGGAATTTTGTTATCGGATCCTCATCATTCTGTGCAACTATAACAGAAGATGAAGCAACTAAGAAAAGGGCTATCAATAAAAAGGGCTTCATTTGAAACTAAAATGTTGCGAAGATAAATAGCTTTTCTTCAATATGGGTTCAGTAATTGGATATTGAGTGTATTGCTACTGCTTCTATGTTAACTTTTACTGCTCATGTTCACCCAACACTTTTATGGAATGGTTCGTTCCATCATGTAATTATAGATGTTTTGGGTGTTTACTATTTGTTATTTTATTAACTTTGTGGGGGTGATGTTAGCCCATTGCATTTATAGATAATGATTATGATAATAACCGCAATTCGTAATATGCCTTCCAGTATTTCATAAATAGTACTGATAAGTAATGTGTTAAGCATGTTAACAACCTTTTGAAATGAAACAAAAATTACTGAAATTATTATTGCCTGCTATTTTATTTGTAGCGGGAATTAACGCACAAAATATTCGCTTTCCCCTCCGTAATCAGAACAATAGCTACTCTGCAGGAAAAGACACAAGTACCATTGAAGCATTGGTTTACACTTGGGATACTACTCTAATATCTGTTCAAAAACAGGTAAATGCAAGCAATCAAGAATTCAAGGCATTCGTCCAAAACTATCAAACATATCTTGATTCGGAACGTTCGGCCATTTATCCCCAGATAAAAAAAGGCAAGTTAAGTTCTTCCAATTTCCAACCCTATTTCAATAACAAAAGGCAAGTACTGGTAGCACTCTACAACACTTTTTCTAATAATAAAAAGAATAATCGTCAGACACCCAAGAGATTATTCCCTTCGTATGTAGCACCCACCTGCGATTCTGCCTGTACCAATATGAATTTTTTAACTGGAGATTTTACTGGGTGGTATGGCTATTATGAAGTTAATAGTTCTGGCTTTGGTAACTTCAATTTTACCGGTATAAACGGAGGCTATTTAGGAGCCGTAAATAAAGCCTGCTACGACCCCAATACCAGCAGTTACCAAATGCATGTTACTACAGGCGGAAATGATTATCTGCTCCAAACCTATGCTAGAATTTCAATGCCACAAGTGTCGCCCTGGGGCGTTGGTACTTCAGTAATGTTGGGAGATAGTACCGGTATTAATTCGGGTATGGCTATATTGAGTCAGAAATTTCAAGTTACCGCACTCAATAACAGTGTTACCTATGCTTATGCCATACTCATAGAAAACCCGGCAAGCCATAGCTATTATGAACAACCCTTTTTTAGTGTAACATTGTTTGATTCTAGTGGCGATACTATTTCAAACTGCGGTAAATACTTCGTTTCTTCCGGGCCAGGCCTTCCTGGTTTCAAAGGAATATGGTATTCTCCGGAAGCAGATACTGTCTATTGGAGAGATTGGACTCAGGTTAATGTTCCGCTCGATAAATATATAGGACAATGTGTAACCATCCAATTCCTGGTTGCTGACTGTTCATTAGGAGGCCACTTTGGGTATGCTTATGTAGATGCCTCCTGCGACAAGTTTTCCATTAAACCCTCTTCTCCCACAGGTCTTATATGTAAAAACCATGGAACCATCACTCTCAGCGGACCTTTTGGTGGATCTGCTTACATATGGTCGGGCCCAGGTATTGTTGGCAGCGATACTACACAAGTCATCACAGTTGATAGTGCAGGTAAGTATGTACTTATATTAACTCCTGTTACAGGCGATTTGTGCAAGGATACTATTTACTATACTGTTCCTGGTTTTGATTCGCTTACTGCAACCGCTGCTGTAAAAACTCCCATAACTTGTTTTGGAAGCCCGGGAACCGGTATAGCTAAAGCTCTTAATGGGTATAATCCTTACCAGTATCAATGGAGTGCCCCGGGCGGAACAAATCAGATAGGTACAGGACTGGTAGCCGGTAATTATACCGTTACCATAACCGACTCAAATGCCTGTACAGCCAGTGCTACTTTGACATTGACGCAACCTACTCAACTAATTACAACAATTAAAGTCACTCCACCTCTTTGTGGAAATACTAAAAGAACATTAACGGCCAGTGCAACAGGAGGAGTTTCGCCGTATACCTATTTATGGTCTCCTGTAGGGGGAACAACGGCTACCGCTACGGGATTATCTACCGGAACGTATACTATAACTGTTACCGATAATATCGGATGTGCATCAACTGCCAGTGTGAGCGTAACAGCACCTACACAGTTAATTGTGAATATAAACCCGACGTATCCGCAATGCAGTGGAGCAACCGGAAGTGCCGCTGCTGTAGTAGGGGGAGGGACGATTCCGTATACCTATTTATGGAACCCTACAGGGCAAACAACTCCTACTGCCACAGGTCTGACTGTGGGAAGCTATGTTGTAAATGTAACTGACAATAATGGTTGTACGGCAAGTGCTAGTGTGTCAATTACACAGCCTGCTCCCTTTAAAACAACCATAACCATAACTTACCCTGCATGTAACGGAGATAAAGGGAGTGCTACTGTTACTGCCTCAGGTGGAACACCTGCTTATAAATATCTATGGACCCCATCCGGACAAACTAATGCTGCGGCTACCGGGCTACCGGCAGCTACATACACTGTATTAGTAACCGATTCGCGAGGGTGTACAGCGACCGCCAGTGTTAACATGACACAGCCAGCAGCCTTAGCCGTGGTTATGAGTTTCACACATGCATCATGCGGTTTGCCGAATGGAACTGCAACAGCAAGTGTTACGGGAGGTTCAGTGCCTTATGTATATGCGTGGAGCCCGGGAGGCCAGACGAATGCTACTGCAGGAGGATTACTAGCCGGCACCTACACGGTTAAAGTAACGGATTATCATAACTGTACAATAAGTGCAAGTGTAACGGTTACACAGCCGAGTGCCGTACAGGTAAGTATAGTTAGTAAAACAAATGTAACATGTAATGGAACCCCGACCGGGAGCGCCACAGCAAGTGGAAGCGGAGGTACAGCGCCTTACGGTTACCAATGGAGCCCTGGTGGAGGCAATGGAATTACAGGTACAGGATTAGTGGCCGGTAAATACGTAGTAACCATTAGAGATGCGAATGGATGTACGGCTACAGCAGGCACAATTGTCACACAACCTGCAGCGTTGGTAGTAACCGTAACTGGGCCCCAGATAAGATGTTTAGGAGATAGTGGAACATTTACAGCAAATGTTACCGGAGGTACTAGCCCGTATATATATAAATGGAGTGGAGGCAATGGAATCGGGAATACAAGCAGCAGCGTTACCAGCTTAAGACCACCAGCGTCAATAACTTACACAGTTCAGGTTACCGATGCGAATGGCTGTGTGTCAAACGCATATATGAATTTCAATTTCCCGCCACCATTGGCTGTAAGTATTAGTGGCGCTTCTGTTACATGCAGCAAACGTACCGCTACATTGTGTGGCTTGGCTACAGGAGGAACCGGGGGAGATACCTATTTGTGGGAACCGATTAATCTAACATCTCCCTGTATGACTATACCGGCTTCGTTTACAACTGTTTATACCTTGACGGTAGAGGATAATTGCGGAGTAACGGCAACAGCCGATGCAACGGTGGATGTGCAACCACCGCCTGCAGTAAGTTTTGTATCAAACTCTACACAGGGATGTAGCCCATTATGTATACAATTTGTGAATTTGACTCCACCCACAGGGGGGAAGGAATTGTATGAATGGAATTTTGGAAATGGAGACAGTCTTCAAAGTGAGAACCCGATATATTGCTACAAAAGGGGCGGAATATATAGTGTAACTCTTACAGTGATATCAGACAGTGGATGCAGTTCAAGCCTACGGAAAATCGGGTTAATAAGTGTGTATAGCCCTCCAAGGGCAGCCTTTACGTATAGCCCGCAACCAGTAACCATACTAGCGCCTACAGTACAGTTTCAGGATGAAAGTATTGACAGCAATGGATTAGCATATAGGTGGTGGAGTTTTGGAGATGGAAGCGACTCAGTGACCCATATAGCAAATCCGATGCATACCTATCATGATACAGGAACATATTGTATACAATTGATAGATATGAATGCGAAAGGATGTAGCGATACCGTAACCAACTGCTTAATAATTGAACCGCAATACAGTCTGTACATACCGTCTGCATTCACTCCCAATAGAGATGGCTTGAATGATGTATTCAAACCGATAGGAGAATACATCCGTTATTTCGATATGTACATCTTTGATCGTTGGGGCATGGAGATATATCACACGAATGATATTAACAAGGGCTGGGACGGAACGATACATGGAGTAGGGACTGTATCGCAGGAGGACACTTATATTTACAAGATAACGATAACTGACGCACAATATAATCAGCATTCCTACATAGGTAATGTAACCTTGCTTAAGTAAGAAGAGTCAAAAGATAAAATGCGAGTCATCTAGTAGTTAAAAGTTTGTAAAGTTAAATGTTCATAAAGGTGAAAGTTTTCCTTTTATGAACTCGTTCATTATACTGCTGCTGAATAGCCTTCCTTTAGGCGTTCTGTGTTTTCGGCTAATTGAAGCGCATCGAGCAAATCCTGGATATTACCTTCCATAAATGTTTGCAGGTTATGGGCCGTGTAGCCTATACGGTGATCGGTAATACGGCTTTGGGGGAAATTGTAAGTCCTAATCTTTTCTGACCTGTCACCACCTGCCACAAGTGTTTTACGCTTGGCTTCATCGGCGCTTCTTCTTTTTTCCATTTGCATTTCGTACATCCGTGTACGAAGTACGTTCATAGCCTTATCCATGTTCTTAATCTGTGAACGTTCGTCCTGGCACTGTACCACCAAACCGGTAGGTATATGTGTTATTCTCACAGCAGATTTAGTCGTATTTACAGATTGTCCGCCTTTGCCACCCGAGCAAAAAGTATCTTTACGCAAGTCCGATTCTTTTATTTCAACATCCAATTCATCGGCTTCCGGCATAACTATCACGCTTGCTGCAGATGTATGAACACGGCCTTGTGTTTCGGTTGCCGGAACCCGTTGCACACGATGTACACCCGATTCATATTTCATGGTGCCATATACCTTTTCGCCATGAATTTCAAATACCACTTCTTTAAATCCGCCCATAGTGCCTTCAGAATGGTCGAGTAGTTCTGTTTTCCAGCCCTTGGTTTCACAATAGCGGAGGTACATATTGAATAGTTCGCCTGCAAACAGCGAGGCTTCATCGCCACCTGTTCCAGCACGTATTTCTACTACTACATCCTTGTCATCTTCAGGATCTTTTGGTACCAATAGCAAACGGATGTCCTCATCCAGTTTTTCCAGTTGAGGAGTAAGGGTTTCAATTTCCACCCTTGCCATATCTCTAAGTTCTTCATCCTTTTCCTTGTACAATATGTCTTTAGCCGATTGAATATTAGAAGTCAGGTTCTTATATTCCATGTGGGCCCTGTGAATCTTGCCAAGTTCCTTATATTCCTTATTCAGCTTGGCAAATAGCTTTATATCTGACAGCAAATTCGGGTCAGAAAGCTGTTGCTCTATCTGCTTATAACGTTCTTCTATCGCTTCTAATTTATCTAACATGTTAATTTACAAAAGTCTGCAAAGATAGGCAAAAAAGGGCAATTTAGGAAATGTGCTCCTGGATTTCCACGACAGTCTTTTGTTTTCCAACTAACTCCTCTATAGTCTTTTGGTAGTCGGGGTTAGTAGTTTTCATTATTGCATCCCAAAACCGGAAATAGAGCCCATAATTATCGCGAAAATATTTATGGTGCATATTATGGTTAGTAGAAGTATTAACCCATTTTCCCATGCGGGAATTAATAACCCAGGCAGGGTAAATTTCATACCCCAGGTGGCCATACACATTGTATGTGAGCTGTATAGTCATAAACCCGGCAATGGCATAAGGATGAAGTGGAATGGCAAATACGAGCACCCATATTATGCCGCCTTCCACAATAGCTTCCAGTGGATTAAAAGCGTAGGCTGCCCAAGGGCTTGGATTGATGGAACGATGGTGGGTAAGGTGGAATAATTTGAAAATTTTGGGGTGATGCATAAACCTGTGCATCCAATAAAAAATAGGTATCGTGAATAACTATTGTTAGGATAATACTTATAATAAAATAGAGCAGGCTATGCTCATTAAAATTGATATATATATTTCCGTGCTCCCTTATAAAAGGGCTTCGGAGCGAGAAAGCATATAGTGCAAATATGATAAGGGTTATAAACGAGAACAAAATCTCCCGTGCATAGTCTTTATTTTTCGGAAAATATTTCTGAATCCGTTTAACCTGAAATTTGCGCTTGAATAGGATATAAAAAATAAGAAAAGTGATTCCGGCAATGATACTGTATCGAAGCAACAGCATCAAGTAGAAATATGGATAGGATGCATATACCATAGCTAAAAATACCTATTGCTTTACCATACAAATATAGATAAATGGTTATATGGAAACTAAGCACTGAGAATGTCATGCTGAACTTGTTTTCAGTACGACACAAATAAATCAAATTGTTAAGATTCCGAATCTGTCAGCCTGACGGGCCTTCCGGACTTAATACACAAACGTTCCCTTATCGCTCGAAATAGTCAGCTTTTTAGTGGAATCTCCGGTAGCAGGTTGAGGCATTCTTTCCACTCTTCCTATCACTTTTGCTTCGATGTTGTATTTGGCAGCCACTTCTATAATATACTTGGCAGATTGGGCTGGCACATATAACTCCAGGCGATGCCCCATATTGAATACTTTGTACATTTCTGCAAAATCAACACCCGAATTTTCCTGTATGATTTGGAAAACAGGAGGCACTTCAAAAAGATTATGTTTTATAATATGCAGGTTATCTACAAAATGAAGCACTTTGGTTTGTCCGCCTCCCGTGCAATGTATAGCACCATGTACATGATTGCGATAACCACGCAGTATTTCCTGCATCACCGGGAAATAGGTGCGGGTAGGGGATAGGAGCAGTTTGCCAATGTCGGTAGTGTACTGCTTATCTTGCCAGGTAATATCAATCTTTTCCGTTAGTTTTCTTTTACCACTATAAACCAGGTTATCGGGTATCTGGTTATTAAAAGAGTCGGGGTAAGTGGATGCATACGTATGTTCCAATGTATCGTGCCGTGCCGAAGTGAGCCCGTTACTGGCAATGCCGCTATTGTAGGTATCTTCGTAACTAGCTTGCCCAAATGAAGCCAAGCCTACAATTACATCGCCTGCTGTAATTTTATCATTCGAAATTACATTATTTCGTTTCAGTCTGCACACAATAGAGGAGTCTACTATAACCGTTCTTACCACGTCGCCCACATCGGCTGTTTCGCCACCGGTAGAGATAATGGTAACGCCATATTTCCTCAATCTGTTAATGAACTCTTCCGTTCCGTTTATAAGGCCCGAAACTACTTCTCCCGGAACAAGAATTTTATTCCGTCCGATGGAGGAGGAGAGTAACATATTATCCATAGCGCCCGCACACAGCAGGTCATCGGTATTCATTACGATAGAATCTTGCGAAATACCTTTCCACACCGATTCATCGCCTGTTTCTTTCCAATAGATATAAGCAAGCGAGCTTTTTGTACCGGCTCCGTCGGCATGCATAATTATGCAATACTCATCATCACCAGAAAGATAATCTGGTATTACCTTACAAAATGCTTTTGGGAAGAGCCCTTTATCTAATCCTGAAATAGCTTTATGAACGTCTTCCTTCGAAGACGATACTCCGCGCTGGTTGTATAGTGTATCGTGTGTCACGGCTTGTCTTATGCAAATAAACGAATTTTATATGTACTACTTATCTCCTTTATATAAACAAAAACATCCCGATAAAAAGCTACCGGGATGTTTTTTATCATTCAGTTTGTTTTGTTAGTGGCTCTTGGGCTTAACCGCATTATTATTTTGCGAAGGGGTAGTAGCAGGTTTGTTGTTATTACCACCTTTGTTATTAGCAGGAGCTTGATTTTGTTGCATATCTTCAGCTGGTATTGGAGCTGATCCAGAAGAGTCAGCTTCTTGACCGCTTACCTTTGCATGTTTTCCGGCATCCATCTTCATGCTGTCTTCAGCAGTCATAACATGACCTTTAGGAACATAATCCCAGCTTAACACTTGGAATACAGTACGACGGTTGATTTGATATAATGAATCGCGTTTTTTCTTATCCTTTTGCGCCATTATTTCGTTGGTGCTAACAATCAATTTGGTTTGTCCCCATCCTTTTGGAGTAAGGCGTGCAGAATCAATACCTTGTGAAATAAGGTAACTTACACAAGATTGTGCCCTGGCTTGTGATAGTTTTATGTTTGCTTTCGGGTTACCTTGTTGATCCGTATGCGCGTCTAACTCAATTTTAAGAGTTGGGTTGTTGTTCAAAAGCCTTACCAGGTAATTTAGAGAGTCTTTTGATTCTGGGCGAAGAGCCGCGCTACCCAGAGCATATAATACAGCAGGGAAGTGGATTGATTCACCAACTTTTGGTTTCTTCAATTGGAAATCCTTTTCAAAAGTTTCCGATTCTGTTTTACCAACTGTAGTTACATTTCCTTTTTCATTGCTGGCCAAGTAATGAAGACTGGTTGCTCCGGCAGAAATGATATAAGAAGTATTTTGTTTTACATAACGGTCATTAGCGCCAAGTGCTCCGAACATGTAGTGTCCACCTGTGTCTGTTTTTTGAGAAACATCAGAACCATCAGAACCCACCATACGAACGGTAGCTCCGTTAATTCCTCTATGGCTGTCGATATCATATACTGTTCCTTCCATTACAAATAGGATAGGAGGAAGGTAGAATGAATAAATGTCATCACTTCCTTTGCCGCCCGGACGGTTTGAAGAAAGATACCCTCTTGAGGTATTACCTTGAAATATGATACCGAAATCATCGCCTTCCGAATTGATGGGAGAGCCCATATTACTTGGATTGCCCCATTTGTTATCACTTAAAAGAGCTGCATGGAAAACGTCTAAGCCGCCCATTCCGGGTAAGCCGTCTGATGAATAGTAGAGTGAACCATCAGCATGGATATAAGGATACTCTTCGTTACCTGGAGTATTAATGGCAGTACCCAGGTTTTCCGGATTACCCCATGATTTTGTTTTTTTGTTATATTGGCTCATCCATAAGTCAAATCCACCTTGTCCGCCGGGCATATCGGAAGTGAAAACAATTGTGTTTCCATCTCCTGTAACAGCCGGGTGACCGTAGGTAACGGTATCAACCTGGAAGTTGAGCAGTACCGGATCGCTCCAGTTATTGCCCCTGTGCTGAACAGAGTATATTTTACATTTTGAGCCTTTGTTTTTCACATCAGCACAACGAGTAAAATACATCGTTTTAAATGTTTTATCAAAGGTAGCGCTACCTTCGTTGTCAGGTGTATTAATAGGAGCAGGCAGTGGTAAAGGAGCGCTGAACTTGCCATTCTTGTCCAATTTAGTATCGAAAATATCAGAGAAGTTTTGTCCTAACCCGTCATCTACTTTATCTCCCATAGTTCCGGGGCGTGTAGAGGTGAAGGTTAATTCATCCATTCTTTTATCAGCATATGCTGGAGAAAAATCTTCGTACTTGGTATTTAACTGTGCCATGTTGGTAACAACGTAGCGAGTTGGAGCAGCCGATAGTTGTTGTGCCAGCTGGGCAGATTTAATACCATTGGCGCCTCTCGGGTCAGTAGGCACTTTTTGTGCGTATTGCTGATAGGATGATAAAGCATCGTCATACTTTGCCTCCATCATTTGCTCATCAGCCAGGTAAAGTACAGCAACTGCATCGTCGTAATTGCTTTTTATGGCCTGTTGATACTCTTGGGCAGCATGCTTGGTATCGCCGGTTAAGCGATAACATTCTGCAATTTGAAATAGAATGCGCGCCTTTTCTTCCTTTTTGGGGTTTTGGGTCAGCGCCTTCTTATAAATGTCAATAGCGGTAAAGTATTCCATGCTTTGGAAAGCTTTGTCACCAGACCTGATAAAGGCCTTCTGTGCCGAAGCAGAGATAGTGATAATGGAAACTAATAAAATGGAGTTAATAGTAGATTTTAATCTTTTCATAAAGTGTTGACTTTTAGTTTTTCGGCTGCTAATATAGGAAGAATTTTAAAATACAACCTTTTTTTTTATTTTTTTTATTTGATGAATAATAATTCTCTGTACTTTGGGAATGGCCACATCGAGTCATCTACAATTAATTCCAGCTTATCAGCATGGTAGCGTATTTCGTCAAAGCACGCTTTTACTTTTTCGCAATAAGCAAAGGCCTTGTCGGTTGCATCTTCAATTTTATTGGCTTTTTTTCTTTCCTCAATCATTTGCTCAGTTCGGCTCTGTATAACAGATACCCTTTCGCTGATTTCCTTTATCATGGCAATTTGTGTATCGGCTATATCTTCATACCTGCCGCCATTGCCCATCGGTTCTGCCATAGCTTTACCTTTTCTTGAATCCATCTCAACATTCGCCAGCACCTGGCTGGAACTGAATACTTCCTTTAGCCCTTTTACATTATTAATGAGTAGATTTTGATATTTCAGGGCAACAGGGATAATTTGGGTCAATGCCATATCAGCCATAATACGGGACTCGATTTGTATCTTTTTGGTATACATTTCTGCTTGTATCTCGTGGCGGGCTTCTTGTTCACGTTTTGAAAATATGCCCTGTTTTTCAAAAAGATTGATTGCTTTTTCGGTTATTAGCGCTTCCAATGCTTCGGGAGTAGTTTGTACATTCGGCAATCCACGGCGGGCAGCTTCTTTTACCCATTCGTTACTATAGTTGTTGCCTTCGAAGCGTATATTGGCCGACGCTGTTACATAGCCTCTGAGGACTTGAATAATAGCTTCTTCTGTCGAAGTAGACTTATTTACCCGTTTATCAACATCTGTTTTAAACTGGGTTAGCTGTTCTGCTACAATAGTATTAAGCACCAGCATTGCCTGGGCGCAGTTAGCAGATGAACCCACGGCACGGAACTCAAACTTATTTCCAGTGAAAGCAAATGGCGATGTACGGTTACGGTCGGTATTATCAAGAGTTAATTCAGGAATATGGCCAATATCGAGTTTGAGTGATTTCTTTTCCGACGATTTTCCGGGTTTCCCTTTGGTTTCTCCCTGCGCAAAGGTATCCAGCACTTTTGTTAATTGCTGGCCAATGAATACGGAGATAATAGCTGGTGGGGCTTCATTTGCTCCAAGCCTGTGTTCATTACCTGCAGAGGCTATGCTTGCCCTCATTATATCAGAATAATCGTGTACAGCTTTAATAGTATTAATAAAGAAGGTAAGAAATTGCAGGTTCGATTCAGGGGTTCTACCCGGGCTAAGGAGGTTTTTACCGGTATCGGTGGACATGCTCCAGTTATTATGCTTACCCGAACCATTTACTCCTGCAAAGGGTTTTTCATAAAAAAGAACCCGCAGTTTATGACGGCGGGCCACTTTATCCATTAAGTCCATTAATAACTGGTTGTGATCAACCGCAATATTGGCTTCTTCAAAAATAGGGGCTACCTCATATTGGTTAGGGGCTACTTCGTTATGCCTTGTTTTTAATGGAATACCCAATTTATAGGATTCAGTTTCGAAGTCGCGCATATATTCATTTACCCGTTCCGGTATCGAACCAAAATAATGGTCTTCCAGTTGCTGTCCTTTAGCAGGGTTTGCTCCAAATAGGGCCCGTCCGGAATGAACCAAATCAGGGCGTACACTAAACAAGGCCTCATCTACTAAAAAATATTCCTGTTCCCACCCTAATGTGGAGATTACTTTTTTTACATCCTTATCAAAATAATTGCATACCGGAACAGCTGCTTTATTTAACGCATTTAAAGCTTTAAGTAAAGGTGTTTTATAATCCAGAGCTTCACCGGTATATGATATATATATAGTAGGTATGCAAAGTGTTTTTCCAAAGATGAAAGCAGGGGAGGAAGGATCCCACCCGGTATACCCTCTTGCCTCAAATGTACTGCGGATTCCACCACTAGGAAAGCTGGATGCATCGGGTTCCTGTTGAACTAACTGACCGCCGCCAAACTTTTCAACTACTTTTCCATTGGGAGCTATATCAAGGAACACATCATGCTTTTCGGCCGTAGCTCCTGTTAACGGCTGAAACCAGTGCGTATAATGGGTAACCCCGTTTTCCAACGCCCATGTTTTCATGGCAATGGCCACTTCATCGGCTGTTGCCCTATCGATAGGAGTGCTCGACTCCATAGCCATTCTTACTGTTTTTAAAATACCTTCAGAAAGATATTTCTGCATTACCTCGTAGCTAAATACATTTACCCCGAAGAAATCAGATACCTTATTGGAAGGAAGCTCTACGTTCAGGGGTTGGCGTGAAATAGCTTCTTGTAAGGCTTTAAAGCGAATTGAGCTCATGAGTAAGATGGGTTTTGAAATTCCACGCAAAGATAATTTTTTTCACGGGAAATTTTATCAATTAATTTTTTAGTTTTTATTAACAAACCTCCCTTAGAATATTCGGTATTATAAGATTTGTACTTTAGCAGCATACAATCGAATAATGGATTCTAGCGGAAACTCAAATATACTATTACGGACCGTAAAATTCACTTTGCTGGCTCTTATCGCATGCTGTTTTGTTTACTGCAATACATCCAATAATAAAATTGCTTCCTCTTTTTTAAAGAGAAAGTACACCAAAGGCCATTTTCTTGATAGACCGAGTAAAGTCTCAACGGACTATTTAATGTATGGTAACAACACTCCGATTAGTGATGCAAAGCCCGTTACAGGCAATAATGATGTTACGTTAATAAATTCAAATCAACCTATTAATAACCCATTACCACCTACCGTATTATTTCCTAAGCTGCTGAACTATGCAGGAACAATAGCCCGGAACAATAGTAAGGTTTCGTATAATTCTTCGCCTGAGGGGCCAGCTTATTTATCAGGGCATCCTGATATAAAACGCAGCGACCACGGTTTTGCAAAGGCACAGCCCTACCTCATAGGCCTTATTGTTTGCGTAGCACTTATCCTTCTATTGCTGGCCCTTGCCAGCAATGCTACAGGTATAAGCGGCAATGCCTTTGGAGGGTGTTTCTTTATCCTTATTGTTCTTCTGATTGCAATAGTTGGAATCGTTTTCCTGATACTCTTTTTATGTGCTCTTGCACCACCGGCAACTTAAAACTTGAAGCTAAGCCCCAATGCGGCATTAGAGTAACCATAGCCGAATTCGAGCCAAATACCGACCCTATTGCTTAAATAATAACGGGCTCCGATGTAAAGACTTAAAGCCAGGTAACTATTATAGGTGTTTTCATAGTAGTAATAGTGCGGATTCCCCGGATTATGAAAATCAGGGTCGCTGCTTGATACATTATAGCTGAGATCATAATAGGCCAGCATCAAACCTATATAAGGATCAAACCGATCGCTACGGGTAAAATTCCAATGATAAGCACTACGGAAACCCAATATATAATAATTCCAGTTTTGATTGTAATAATACCCTGAATGTGGGTCGGTATAATCGTAGGAAGCTCCTTTGTAAGAAAATAATCCGCCCAGGCTTATAATACCGGGACCAACATGGTCGAACGTTCCATTATCGTAGGTTATCACTAAATTGGGAGTGGATGAATACCCATCGCCAATATACGTATAATCACCTCCAACTCCAACTCCAATACTTAGCACATTAGTACCTTTTCCAAAAGCATTGGTATTGGATGGCAGGTCGGAGTTGTTAGAATTAGACGATTGGGCAGAAGCACCGGATGATAAGAAAAGTAAGATGCTAAGGCTTAATGTGGTAATAAAATTGGATGTTTTCATGTTGATGTGTTTAGGGGTTGCAAAAGTATTAAACCTAAAAGTGTTAGTATTGGTTTTCAACAAAATACCTGCATTTTTCAACGAAATGAAGGCTTATTCGACGAACCATCTTAATTGCTCGACAAACCAATTATTTGGGTAGGTATTCTTTAAGCAAGTAAATTCTTTATTTTGCAAACTCAACAGGTAATAAAAACTATGCAAAAGAAAATATTATTGTTAGGCTCCGGCGAGTTGGGCCGTGAACTCTCTATTTCCCTGCAACGGTTGGGGCAATATGTAATTGCTGTCGACAGTTATGCCGGAGCGCCTGCCATGCAGGTATCACAGGAGTTTGAAGTAATTAATATGTTAGACGGTGATGCGCTCGACCAGCTTGTTGCCAAGCATAAACCTGATTTAGTGGTACCTGAAATTGAGGCTATCCGCACAGAACGTTTTTATGATTATGAAAGTCATGGAATAACGGTTGTCCCCAGCGCCAAAGCAGCCAATTTTACTATGAACCGGAAGCAAATTCGCAACCTGGCTGCAGATGAATTGAAATTACGCACCGCTAAGTATGCCTATGCTAAAACAAACGAAGAATTTTTAGCTGCTGTTGAAAAGATTGGTATCCCCTGTGTGGTGAAACCTTTAATGAGTAGCAGCGGAAAGGGGCAAAGCATTATAAAAAGTAAAGATGCTATTGAAAAGGCATGGAAATATGCCATGGAAGGCAGCCGGGGCGATTATGCCGAAGTAATAGTGGAGGATTTTATTGAGTTTTATGCGGAAATAACGTTGCTAACCGTAACTCAAAAGAATGGAGAAACACTTTTTTGCCCTCCTATCGGACACAGGCAGGAAAAGGGCGATTACCGCGAAAGCTGGCAGCCTTATGTGATACGCGCACAAGATTTGCAGGCAGCTCAACACATGGCTGGTGAAGTAACCAAAGCCCTTACAGGTGCGGGTATCTGGGGCGTTGAATTTTTCCTCACCGATAAAGGTGTTTATTTTTCTGAACTTTCGCCCCGCCCGCACGATACAGGCATGGTAACCCTTGCAGGTACACAAAACTTAAATGAATTTGAATTGCATGCACGGGCTATTTTAGGCCTTCCTATTCCACAAATCACCTTGGAAAGAGCGGGAGCTTCGGCAGTACTATTGGCAGATGAATATGGTAAAGTTCCGGTTTATTCGGGGGTAGAAGAGGTATTAAAAGAACCCGGAACTGACATACGTATATTCAATAAACCTTCCACAAGGCCCTATAGGCGTATGGCGGTAGTATTGACTTACGACAGACCGGATGCCGATGTTAATCAGTTAAAAGAAAAAGCCAAAACTCTTTCAAAAAAGCTTTCTGTAAAGCCCACACAACCACTTTAAGCCAGGTGTATACATAGCCAAATAAATAACCATTGTGTAAACAAGGCCCCGTCGTAAAGCAAGGAAAATAAAAGGGCAGGCTGTTTGTTTTTTGCAAGCTGCAAAAGCACAATTCCTATAGATGAGGAAAGAAATAATCCAATAGCAGGGCGAATAGCTAAATGGGTATAAAAAAACTGAATACTCACCAGGACGATAAAAAGCAGTAATAATAAGCTGCCGACCTTTACAGAATTTTTAGCACCAAGCCTTACTGGCAATGTTGAAACGCTTTTCATCCTGTCGAACTGCATATCGCGTATATCAAATGGTATGCACATGGCAAATAAAAACAACAGGCTCCGCACAAATATAAATAGTACTTCCCGCTTAGTCATGGCAGCCAAGGATTCCCGGTAAACAACCGGAAGAAAGGTAGTGAGCCAACAGAAAGCGAATGCGATCCAGAATGTTTTGAGCCAATACAGGTCGCGCAGCCTTTTCCAGCCTTTAGTGGTAAGAATAAGTGGAAAAGTATAGCCCATCCCCAGCAATCCCACGGGGATAAATACCACCCAAGTGCGTATGGGCATATAGCGTAATTCAATCAGCATAAAGAGCAGCGAAATACCTATGAATGCGTAGAAAACAGATTTATGTGTAGTTACCCAACCGTTTCTTTCCTCCAAGCTTTCTTCGCTCTCCATCGATTCTTTTTTATTTATCCGGTGTAAGCAGTACAAAAAGAGGGTTGCGAAAAAAACCATACTATTCACATGCAAACTTCCATTATCGCCATATAATAATAGAGAAGTTTTGGCTGTGTAAGCCGTTGCACAAAAAGCTAAAAAGAGATTGGAATAGACAAAAAAGCTAATCCCGCTTTGAAATAGGGATGGTATCTTCATTTGCCTTTTAAAAAAATGATTGTACCTCCCATATATCTTTACTGAGGGTGCAAAGATATATATGCCATTAATGCAAAGACAGAATAAACAGGCAGAACCGAGACTATCGCTCTATCACAAGCTTTCTTTCGCCTATTAAGCCTGAACTTTGACCCGATACTCTATAAAAGTATATTCCACTGGGTTGGTTGCTTAAATCGATTGTAAATTGTGAATTGTTAGTTATCAATTGCGAATATATCTTTTCGCCAAGCATGTTATAGATTTCTACTGTCAACTGACCACTGGCCACTGATGACTGAATTGTAAACACTCCAGTACTTGGATTAGGGTATACGTTCAATGTGGCTAAATTTTTATTTGTGGTTTCAACTCCTGTATTAATAATGGGTTTCAAATTACCCACTTGCAGGCCGTTACCAAAACTATTCACCCATATTTCATTAGGATTATAAGGATTAAAATATACCCGGTTTGGCTGCCTAAACGGATATTGGCCCAATTGGGTTAGGGTAGGGGAAGCCGCTTCTACATTGGAAGAGAAATACAAGCCCGCTTGTTGTGTAGTGATATAGGCCTGGCCTTTATTCACGGGATCAAAGGTGATGGAGTATACCTGTTCCAGCGTATCAATTCTTGCCCAGCTTATTCCCCTGTTAGTAGTACGATAAAGACCTCCTAGTGTGTTATTAGGTCCTCCATAGTTATCGAATACGCCGCAATACCATGTATTTTGTGCCGTATCCCAGGGGTCAATTACTACATCCATAGTCCAGTAATACATATTCACGTCGCTGTGATCAATCCAGGAAACTCCATGATCTGTGCTAATAAAAACCCCTGAACTATCGGTAAACTTTCCTTTGGTATTTATCCTTCCAGAATAGGAGGTAACCACAGTACCGTCTTTCAACACCCGTATATTAAATGGGTGTCCTTGTGTACGGGCAGGCGCTGTGCATTGTGTCCAAGTAGAACCAGCATTGTTCTGAATATTATTTGATACCCATATTCCCCCAATTCCGCCGGAATGATTCACTACGCTTGCATACATCCTGTCGGGGTTGGTAGGATCGAGGGCAATCCATATCACCGGGGCATTGAAGTTGTGCATGGTGTTGAAGGTAGTACCACCATCCGTTGAAAAGGCTATTTCGCCTGAGCCATGATCATCACTGGCATCTTTCAGATGGGTACTTTCATACATATCATGTATGCTAGATGTAGCGGCATAAATTACATTGTTCGACGGATTTTTCACGAACTTGTATACGGTATTGTAGTTTAACCCGGTATAATTGAACGACCAGGAATTGCCTCCATCTTTGCTGCGAATACCTGTAATATCGGTGCAACCGGAGAACATATCAAGTGAATCAGCCCAGAGCAAGTCCCATTGCGAGGTTACTTCCAGCCCGTTGGGATGATAGTATTTTCCTTTTAGAGTGCTTGCATTGGCTGCATTCAGGTCTTTGCGTTGAACATACGCATCCTGCCATGTTTTGCCTCCATTAGTTGTAACATGGGTAAAGCCTTCGCCCGTCAATACAGCATAAGCGGTATCAGAGGGGCTAACTGTAAACCCGAAAGAATACTGATCCCAACTCCAACCCAAATCTCCACCCGAACCACAATACCCGGTTTGAATATTCTGGTTATTAGCCGTATTGAACACATGCGTCCAGGAAGCACCGGCATTCGATGTTTTCAGCACTTCCAGATACTGTGTATTGTTATCGTTCCCGGCTAAATAGGCTACATTAATATTATTAGCTGCCATTCCCACAAAAAATGGAAGGTCATTGTTCAGGATGCCTGTTTCTTTTTTAGTCCAGTTTGTCATTCCGTAATCCATCGAGTATACATTGGCGTAGCCATAGTTATTATCTCCGGTTTCGCCCACGTATACATCGCCAGCAGCCTGGGTAACGCAGAAAAAGCGTGTGGTGGTGCCTGATTTTGCCCCCGCACAGGAAATAATATTTTCAGAATAGGGGATACCCGGCATTTTAGGAACCGACCAGGTTCCCCCACTGTTAGTGGAAACCATCAGGCCTACGTTGGTACATATATAAATAGTAGCTCCATCCCAAAAAGTGCCTGCAATGTATGCCCCGGCACCCGTGGTATCTTTATAAAAGGCAGGGCCAAAGGTTGAGCCTCCATTATTGGAAAGATAAAGGTCGGAGTAATCGGAAACAATAAGCTGGTTAGAATTTTGAGGATTAGCATATACCAGCCAGGCCCCGTTTCCTCCTGTTGCATCAGTAGTAAATGCCCAGGTTTTTCCTCCATCGGTAGATTTGATGGCATATCCGTTGCCGCTATTATTATCAAAACTCATGCAATACAAAATGCTTGCGTTATTGGTAAACTGCACCATGGAGGGGTGCGATGCCTGCACTTGCAAAAAACTGGTTACCGTCCAGGAATTACCTGTATCTGTTGAATGATATAAGCCGCTCATGTCGCAAGCTACATACATTTCGGCAGGGTTATTCGGATTAATACTGGGGGCGTATTGTGCGCCGCCGCCTGCCAATCCGTGGGCGGTAAAGGTTGCGGGTTGTGAATAAGCAGCAAATACAGGCAGCAATAAAGCTACCAAGGGTAGTAATTTTTTCATGGCGTTACGATTTTAATGCGAAAATAATAAAAATAAAATACATTTTACAAAGATAAAAACGTATCAACCCTGCAAAATGTTTGGTTAGCGCACTATCTGTGCAGCAGCATCGCTAGTTTTATAAAATAGCTGCCGAAGATGATACACAGCAGGGTATAGCTGCTTATGGATAGAAAACGAGGCTTTATGGCTTGTTTTCGTATACAGTAGATGGCTACGATCACTATAAATAAAAGGCAGGGTAATAGGGGCGGGTACATGCTGAAGCTATCGGCAAATCGGCCCTGCAACAATAAAAGAAAAGCCCTTTGGAAGCCGCAAATAGGGCAATCTATCCCGAACAGCGTTTTGAGTGCGCAGGGAAACATGTGCTGTTGAAGCCAGCTTATCACTGATTGAAAAGATTACTATATGAGAATGCTATGCCCGTAACAATTAACCGGATAATAAAGACAAACAACCAGATGGCACCAAAACTTGTACCAATGATGGATGTTACTAATCCTGCATTCACTACCCCGTAACCATCATACATTTCGGGGTGCTGTTTATACAGGTTTTTGCCTTTTGTTGCCAGTACAATTCCGATAATTCCAAGAATTAAACCCACCCCACAACAGGAAAACACGATTGAACAGATTCCTAAGGTAAGCGCCGCCGAAGCATTCGGTATTTGTTGTTTGTATTCCATAATGAGACATTCATTTTTTCGATACAAATATAGCGGTTTTACAATTTCTCAGGGGTAGTTAAGCTGAGGAAGTTGTGTGAACGATTTCACCGTGAAAAAGTGCTGTTTGTGCTTTAATTCATACGAAACCAGGGCAACGCCTTCAAAATTGCGGGCCGGTTTTCCTGTTGCAGTATCATTCTCGGCTCCTTTCATCATCGGGTTAACTTGTATATGGCTTTCCCTGGCCCAAATAGAGTAGGTTATTTTATGCGTAACCGAATCAACAGTACGTATTTCGTTACCTCTTTTCGAAGTGAAATTGATGGGATATGTCCTTCCGTCAACCCATACCGTATCGGGGATAATGGCAGGGGAGGAGGTTTCCAGTTCAATATAATAATTCACCCCAAAGTGGCCGGCAACGCCCCCCGCCCAGCGCTGGGAAGTAGCTTTTACCAGGTGGAAAGATTGAGCAGAACCGTATCGGGCCACGCCGAATAGCATAAGCAGAACGGCGAAAAAAGCAACTTTAATAGATTTCATAAAAGGGAATTAGTTTAATTGAGGTAGCCAAATTACATAATTTAGGGTTTCTTAACAACAAGCAAGGCTATTCACAGTTAAATTTGCCCATTCGTGATGCTGAAAAAAAGAGGTTTTCATATTTTTTTACTGTTGTTGGGTATTACTGGCGGCCTGTATGCACAGCCCGCAACCATTACCGTTAAAGGCAATGCCGTTACCTCTCAGGGGCTGGGAGGGCTTTACCAGGTTATTGTTATAAACCAGCACAACTCGCAGGGACTTATGGCGGCGCCTAACGGCACATTCAGCATTACCTGCCAGAAAACAGATACCCTGCTGGTGTCAGCTTCGGGCTTTAGCATGAAGAAAATATGCTTCCTCGATTCTGCCTATAAAAAGGAGTACCACATCACGGTGAGGCTCGACAGCCTGCATTATACCTTGGCCGAGGTGAAGGTGTATCCTGGAAAGAACCTAAGGCAGATAGATGAGGAAAAAAAATCATTAGGCGATATTCCGAATACCGACCGCAATAAGGACATCAATGCCCTTGGTTCTCCTATAGAGTTTTTATACGAACGGTTCAGCCGCATTGAACAATCTAAGCGCAAAGTAGCTCAACTGGAAAATGAAGACAAACGCAGGCAGGTGCTGAAGGAACTGTTGCATATTTATGTACAGCACGATATTATAAACCTAAGCGATGAAGATTTTGAGAAATTTATTGACTACTGCAACTTTACGGATGAGTTTATTAAAAACTCCACCGATTACGACCTGGTAATGGCTATCAAATACAAGTATAAGCAGTTTGAAGGCCAGCACGACTATATTCCGCAGGGTGATAAATAATATGACTACTCTTTAAAATGGAACGCGGATGTTATCGATTAACACAGATAAAACCAGCAAAAATCAGTCAAATCCGTGTCATCTGCGTCCCATTGTATTTTTAAAATAACAAGGGCGCAATTTGAATTACTTATATCCTGTAACTCGCTCCGAAATTAACGGAAGTATAACCATAGCCCAATTCGAGCCAAATGCTGGAGCGGGGGCTTAACCAGGAACGGAAGCCAAGGAAAATACCCGGTGAAAAAAAGTTGGATACATTACCATATTTAAGGGAATACCCCGGGTCGTTGGGTTCGGCATAATTGGGGTCGTCGCTGGCAAACTTGAAGGTAGTAAGGTAATAGGCTACCATAACAGTGGCGTAAGTTTCCATGTTTTTATTGTTGAATGGCTCCAGGCTGTATGTAAACCGTGTGCCAAAAACGTAATAATCCCAGCGTTGTTCGTAGTTGTAATTGGTAATGTAGTCGGTATAGTTGCTGTATATAGAGGTATAGGCAAGCACTCCACCGACGTTTACCTGGCCGGGGCCCACATGCTTAAAAATCGTGTGGTCGCACATGAGCGAAATGGTAGGGTTTTCTACATACGATGCCCCCGTGTAGGGGTAATAGCCACCCATACCCAGCCCAAAGGATAGGTAAGTATTCGGAATCGTTTGGGTTTGTTGGCTTACGGGGCGTACATAATCTGTTCCGCTATTGTTGTATGATTGGCATAAAGCTACAGAGCCTGTGCCCATGCTTAATAATACAATAATTATGCCCGTTTTCAAATTCATAACAGAGCAAATATATGTTTTTCCATAACCAATATGCTAATATCTTAGACGAATAAAGGTTAAATTTGTTTAAAGGGGGTTGGAGACATTGGGAGCTATTATAAGGTTATGCAACATTATTTATAAATTTGACGTACTAAACAGATAAACCATGAAAACATTCCTGATACTAGCATTCCTTTCTATTTCCTTAACTGTTATAGGGCAGCAGGAATGGGCCGATACCAGCTTCAGCAATAAAAACGAAGCTAAAAACAGAACCGTGCACGGATTAAAAGAAGGAAAGTGGATTGAATATTTTGGAGTACAAAATGGGGCAGCAGTGCAAACGGACAAGAAACATGCTACTGCATACACCCTTACTATTTATAAAGCAGGTAGCCCCTTGCAAACAAAGCAATTTTATATGGACGGAAAGGTAATGACGGAAACCATACACCGTGGCGATAAAACCTTCTTACGGTTTTACGATGAACACGGAAAGGTTATTTCAGAAATGCCGCCGCAAAAGAAATAAATTTTGAGCTAGTAAATTTGTCAACAGAAGAATGTAACTTTATTATATATATCCTTTGCTATGCAAAATAACACTTGCAATTAAACCTGCAGCTGCTACAATTAATGATGATACCAAAGGATTTTCGCTAATAAATTTCCAAGTCACTTTTATATATTTTGATGCATCTATTTTTCTTAGTGTTTTTTTAGAGGTTGGTAAATGACAGGTTAGTAGGAAATCTCGACCTTGATAAGTTGCATAAAATATAGTTTTAGTTTTACGAACTCTAATAATCCCGTTATAATCCAAATATTCCCTTTCTTCAAAGACGATATATTTTAAATCTTTAAGATGCCTTAGTATCGCACCTAATTCATCATCGTTTGTTTTCCATTCTTTAATAGGCAAATCATTTTTTATTTCTTGCATTGTAGTTACTCCATGAGCATTTACAATATATTCTAAAACAAGTATGAGTTTCTCGTTTAAATTCATTCCACAAACATAACGAATTTTTGATAGGAAACAAGTCTCGCTTCTGAAATCTGTTTATTGGAAATAGCGAGGATATAAACAAGCCAAATTTAACTCGTATAATTCTATTTAAATTATTATTTAACATAATATAAATTATAAGAAAATAAAGTATGTAATATTTTGACATACAGTTAAATATATGACACTATTTTATAAATATTCTTAGTTTTGCTGTCAATGTGCAAAGATTATAAAGCAACAAATATACGCTTGCAGTGCTTAAAATTAGCATATAAAAATAGTTGCAAAAATCACAACCAAACACTGGCGATTGCAAAGAAAAATATAAGCTTAGTTTTGAATAATAAAAGCCATAAAAAACTTAAGACAAAAAGATAGCTCAAAAAGACGGTTTGCTACTACTCCACATACAATACCTAAAATCGAAAAAGAATATTATTTTTGAACTCCTAAATAAGCATTGTATGAAAAACAGAATCATGATGATGGTATTGCTTAGTGCAATATCCATCTCCTTTAGTTCGTGCTATATTTCACGAGTTGACGTTGGCTCAAACGGAAGTTACCCTCAAATAATTAGAAACAAAGCAATGATACCCTATTCCGAGGTGAAAAATGTCTATTTATTTTGGGGGCTTCTACCAATCAGTACCGGACAACCTCCCTTACCTGCTACTGGTAACTATACTATAGAGACATCTACACAATTTGAAGATGGATTGATATATATATTAACGGATGGTATTTTTGGAATGCGTACCGTAAAAATACTGGTAAAAACGCTTCCTCCGCCAACCCCACAGGCCAAATAATCACTGGTATCCTACAAATCCTTCCCGAAACAAACACTATTCTCAACCCCGGCATATTGTCCGTAATTCGGTATAACCTGGTAGCCGTTTTTAGTATACAATCTTACAGCATCTGGCTGACGCTTACCTGTTTCTAATACACAGCGGGTATAATTCAGCTCACGGGCCCAGACTTCCAGTTCTTTTAATACCTCGCTGGCAATTCCCATATTGCGCTTATTGGCCGGTACATACATTCGTTTTACTTCGGTTATGCCCGGCCCATATTCCTTAATGGCTCCGCACCCAACCGGGATCCCGTCTTTATATGCCACTATAACATGCTTTATAGCATCTATTTTATTGTACCGGCTATAAAATGAGTGATCTTTTCCATCAATAACGGCCAATTCCTTGTCCAATTCGACCACAAGCATCTTAAAATCATCATTTTCAGAGTTTGTCCGGATAAAGGTCAACATATTGGAAATTTGATGCAAAAATACAAATCAGCATAACACCAATGCAACGAATTATTGAGACTCCGAAACAAGTTCGGAATGACCATACCTAAAACTTAGTATTCCACCCCTTGCATACGAAAAGAGATTAAGTTTGCATACTCAAAAATGAATTAAGATGAACAAAGATTTAAAGGATGCCATAATGGCTCTACCTCAAATGAAGGAACGTTTAGACAGATTATATGCGTATTCCGGTGAAAAGTATCAATTAGGCAGCGACGACCTGAATAACCGCGACACTCTGGTTACCGAGTTAAATGTACTGGCCGATTTTAATCGCGTAGTACCTGAACAATATAAAGATGCCGACTTTTTAATGCTCGGCAACCTTACGCCTGGCGTTCAGCAGAGTGTGATAAACCAGATGAAACGCAGACCCAAGTTGATTGTTATGGATACCATGAACTTTTGGATGGAAATTATGCCGGAGGAATTGGCTAAAACCATTGCCATGGTAGATGTGCTTACGGTTAACGATGCCGAAGCTCGCCAGTTATCAAGCGAATACTCGCTGGTAAAAGCTGCCCGTAAGATTTTAAAGATGGGCCCGAAATATTTGGTTATTAAGAAGGGGGAACATGGGGCTTTGCTCTTTTCGGCAGAAGGACAGGTGTTTTTTGCCCCTGCGCTTCCGATTGAGGAAGTTTATGATCCAACAGGTGCAGGCGACAGCTTTGCAGGTGGATTTATTGGTTATCTGGACAAAACTCAGGACATATCATTCAATAATATGAAACGGGCTATTATTTATGGCTCGGCTGCGGCTTCGTTCTGCGTGGAGAAGTTTGGTATAGATCGCCTGTTAGAGATAACGGAAGGGGATATGAACAATCGGATAAAAGAATTCGTTAACCTAGCCAAGTTCGATATTACTATCTAAGCCTAATTAGTTACCTTATGGAAAAGTTAAACAAAAAGAAACAGTTCCCA
>Ga0207046_10047_pt1 | contig 34403 bp, 27 predicted proteins | sample Alteio_BWMinCont_66_FD_153303 | JGI IMG/M metagenome (GOLD analysis project Ga0207046, IMG submission 153303) | Enriched cells from forest soil in Barre Woods Harvard Forest LTER site, Petersham, Massachusetts, United States -... | ecosystem: Environmental > Terrestrial > Soil > Temperate forest >...
CAGCCCATTGCCGCTGGCCACGTATGTATAGGTATAAGCGCCTTCCAGGCTGCTGGTCTTGCCGCTTGTCCTTCCAAGCGCATCGTAGGTCATGGTGCAGGTGTTTCCGTTGGGGTCCTGCATCGTCACCAGTTCGTTGTAGGCGTTATAATGATAGGTATAGTAGTTCACAAAATTGATATCATGCATTTGGGCCTGCCTTCCATAAGCATCGTAGGTGAATGAGTTTACCGTATTGCTGTTCAGCACCACCGAGGCAGCATGTCCGTTGCTAAAATAAGAATAATTTACGGTACTGTATGCCGTAGCAGGGCTTCCATACTCATAATCGGTAGAGTTTACCAGGAAACCGGCAGGGTCGGTAGTCTGGCTCGATGCCGTACCGTCGGGCTTGGTAACTTTTACCGTAGTGTTTCCGAGCGCCGAAGCGGTGTACGAATAGGTGGTGCTAAGGGTGGGCGCACTGCCACAGGTACTTGTAACGCCGGTGATGCGGTGCTCCACATCGCTGTAGGCTTTGGTAATGGTAACGGGGTCATAATCTCCGTATGTAGCAGATATGGATGTTTTTTGGTACATATCGGTACTCTGGTAATCGTGCCCTAATGCATCATACGATTGTTCTTTATATACATCTGCGCTGATGGTGTTGGTGGCAAGCAAAGTCTGGCGGTCAAACCAGTCATAAAAAGTCTCAATGGTTGGAGAACCCGATTTGGCAGAGGTTACAGAATAAAGTGAAGTATGTGTAATATCAAAAGGGTCCGACCCGCTGCCTAAGGGCAATTCAGTCGGTGAGACCCACGCGTAAGTCAGGGTTTGAACCAGGCCGTCGGGCGTAGTTATCTGCGATGACCTTCCAAAAGCATCGTATTGATAAGTGGTAGTTAGCCCGTCAGGGGTGGTTATGCTGGCCGGTTTTCCCCACATGGCATTGTAGCTGTATATTGTACTTTGTCCTAAAGCATTGGTGCTGGCGGTTTTAAATTGTGAGTAGCCATCATAGGCGCAAGTGGTTGTATAAGTAGGGCAGGTGCCATCTGCCGAGCTGACTACCTGCTTCGTCAATGCTCCTGTGTTAGCATCGTAAGTATTTGTAGTAGTTACCGCTTCGCCGGTAGAGGGGTCAGCGGTGCTAGATGTCAAGTGCCCTGCGCCATCCCAACTGTTAGATAATGCTCTGGTATAAGAAGGATTAGATAAATAGGTAGCCGTAGTGGTGCAGGTGGCAACAGCAGCCGGTATCCATGTGGCGCTAGTGGTATAAGTGTTTTGCACATCCATAGTTTCTACCACATTTGAATTACTGATAATGCTTATTTGGGTTTTCTTTTCCTGCATGTTGCCATGATTATCGGAAGTATAGGTATAGGTGGTAGTGGCCTTGACACCTGCCACATCATCATTGGCTACACTTCCGGTCTCGGGAAGAAAATAACGCAGTCCTCCCAATGAAACAGAACTATAGCTATATGAGCCATCGGAAACAGTGGTAGCTAATGAAACGGCTGTAGTTGTATACGTACTCGGTACTAATGTAAAAAAGGGAGATAAAATATTATTGGTAGAAGAGGTGCTGTAATCAGTAGCACTGTTATAGGATGTAACCTCCAAAAATCCCAAAAATCCCAAACCATTTTTGCAATAAATGGCATCCTGGTATGTATATGTAGTGGTGGTAGTATCTGTATAAGTAATGTAATTGCTGTTACCATCTTTGCTGAGACTGGTGGTTGTGTGGTTGCCGGTTCCATCGGTAGTTGTAAGACGGCTCACCACATAAATGGGTTCCTGTATATCCAGCATACTACTGGGGACGCTGACGCTTCGGTAACTGGATGCCCTGGGCTTGCTATAGATAGCTGAATTGGTAATGGGCTGGTAGGTAAATTCAGTAGAATTATTATACCCGTCCACCGCCTGCACCATGCGCCTCGATTGTGTACCTGCATAGAAATATAGTATGAGGGGGCCTCCATCAGTGACCCCGGTGCCCAAATTGTTTTCTAACAATACATCCGTAGTGCCATCTCCGTTAAAATCGCCAAATGCTATTTGCCAGGTTTGGGGATTTATATCACGACCTGATACAATAATATTAGCCCCCGCCACGAATGAGGTCCCCGTACTATAATAGGTTTTAATAAGTGTATTAGTACCACTGTAATCGGGAATAAACTCCAGTATATCTGTTTTTCCATCCCCATTCACATCCACAGCATAATAAAAATAAGTGGGGTAGGAAAAAGGATTGTCGCTTGAAAGTGTGCTTACTGGCAGTGATGCATAGGAGCCTTGCCCTTTTCCGGGGTGCATTGTCCATGAACCAGAGCCTGAGCTATAGGTTAGCACATCAGTAATGCCATCTCCGTTGAAGTCGCCAAATAATACATAGGGGGTGCCGCTACCATTATTTATAGACGTAATATTTCCATATACATTGTCCTTACCATAGGTATCGGTAGGATAGTATTCTGTATAGGTTTCATCATCCTCTCCCGGGCAATAACCAACTCCGGCTGAATCTAATGTATTGGGAACATAGGTATTTGTATTGTATTGAAAAGATGAAGTATCTGCCAGAACAACTATGCCGTTACCGGGTCTTCCAAGCCCTGATGCCCCATCCAATTCAGCCACATAGGTAGTATGCCCATACGTTTGGGTAGCATCAAAGCTCACAATTACCCTTTGAGTAGGATCCAAACCTCTCCGATAAACATTAACCAATTCTGTCTTTCCATCTCCATTCAAATCCATGGGAATAGCATGAGAAAAATCGAGGTAATCTCCGCTACCCTCATATACCCTAATTTCAAAATTGGGACTTGTAGGTAGAGTAGGTGTGACTGTATAAGACGAAGAAAGTTGTTCCTGGGGAGTAGTTGATGAAGCACCAGCATTTAACCATACCCTGTAATAAGACGTGTCATGTAAATAATTAAAATGATAGTTGAAAATATCCATTTGCCCGTCGCCGTTCAAATCGAGGTATAAAACAGTACTTAGGGTTGTATTTGCAGGAGCGTATACAGAAGTGGTTTCAAAAGAATTGTTATACATATCATAAGCCTTTATTGTATTAGCAGTGGCAAATGATGAGCCGGTAGATAGGGCAACATGAATATCTTCTTCCGCATCGGCTCCTTCCGCCACGCTGCTAAAATTAAACGTAGAAACAGCATAGTCATCTTTTCCATCTCCATTAAAATCACCAGCGGTTTGATTTAAACTTGCTGTAGATGCATTGCTTACAGGAGTTTCAAACGTACTACTACTGATTGTAGTTGGGTAGGACGTAAAAGTATATGCGCTGGTAAAATAGGGGCATGAAATTCCTGAGGTATATAAAACTTGACTAGTCCATGTAAAGGCATAATTACTATATCCGCATGGATCTTGGTACTCCTCTCCCTCCGTTTCTCCAACCCCATTGTAGGTTCCATTTAATGAAATCACATCTGTTTTCCCATCTCCATTAAAGTCTAACAAGGTAAATTGCGCAGCTTCCTGAAAACCCGATGCTCCATCTGCTATTCCACCTAAAGCATAAGGGTCTGCTTCGACACAATTATTGTACGTTAAAGAGGGAAGACCGCCACTGCCACATGCTGAGCCCACAACCGGACCATCCGAACCATAACTAAATTGCAAGGGGTTTAATACAGAAGTATGATCTGAACCTGTTTCATCTATTTCCTGTAATAACGTGTAGAGATTTGTAGTGTACTTAAAAGAATACTCTTTGAAAAATGAACCGTGAGAATTAATGGTAATGTTGTCTAGGATAAGAGTACTGTTCAATGCTCCATCGGCTATGTAAGTAGTATTGGTCTCGGTTTTGTTTTTATAGGAAAAAACTACAGAGTTATAGGGAGTAAAGCCAGCATTCGTATTTCCTGTATAATCTATCTCCTGAATACAAGCCTCACCATCATTGTTCATATATTTAAAAGTCATGTAATTACCAAACTGGTCCGTTATCTTGTCTATATTCCATACAAAAACGGTGCTTTGTCCAACAGGAACTAATCGTGAATCAAGACTTCGTCCATACTCCATTGTCAACCCGCTTTTGGTCTTTACCTTGAACCATTCAGGGCCATTGCCGACTGTCCCGTTGGAGGTAATTAAATTAAAAGTTTCGCTTTCGGTAGCATACGTTAGACCATTCGATCCATAAGTACCGGTCACTGTCTTAATTAGCCTGTTGCCATCTAAAGCAAACCAATCGGAATCGGTGAGCGTTACACCCTGAGTTTGGTCGGGGTATGCTCCTCCAAAATTATGATAGGGTGTTCTTCCCAGCCTGGAAATAGAGGATAGTCCTGCAAGATTCCAGCCATAGCCCAATAATCCTTCAACGGATTGGCTACTATATACGATTGATAGTTTGGGTACCATTCCCATTGTTCCAGGAGGTATTACAATAGGAACAGTATACGTGCCTGCCCCGGTTGGTGAAACTCCATAACTATAGGGTGTTTTTCCTACAGCCAAAGAAGTATTGGGCATAGTTTCACTCAATGCGGCCTCGTTACTTAATATATTAGTTTGACTCTGTGTTGCATACGTTGTAGTTGTGCTTACAGGTACAGCGTTAATGAATAAATGTACGATGCCAGAACTTCCATGAGCAGTCATCCCCGGCTGAGCATTGACGCTAACCGGGTTATAATATTGACCAGCAGAAAGAAGAGAACTTAAATTCAACTGCCCATAAGAATAACTATATGTTATTTCTATTAGGAGTAAGAGGATATATTTTAAGCTTTTCATATAAAGAATAATTAAAGAATTAAAGCGTACTAAATTGAATTTGTTAGGGCTTTACTTCTTTTTATTCAGTTCTTCAAGAAGCTGTTTATTTTGTTCCTCAAGGGCTTTGACCCTTTTATTTAATTCTATTAAATCCAACGTGAGTTCCTCAATCTGTTTTGTATCTTGAGTAACTATTTTTTGAACCGATATACTTCCTTTACTTTCGACTTCTTGGGCTGAAGGCAGTCCTGGGAGGTGGTGATTATTGTTTATGTATTCTTCCAGATTTTCAAGACTCCTGTGCTTATAGCCTTTGTCAAACACATAATCAGGCCAACTGGCGTATAATTCAACATATACATCTGTAGCTATTACAGCTCCATCTACAGCTAATGAGTATCCCGCAGGAACATTGTGCGTATTAATAGCGAGCGTATTTGTTATTATTTTTCCAGTAGTCGTGATAGTATCATAACTAAAACTTACTGTCTTTAATCCTGAGGTAATAGTCCCTGTGTGGCCATTTACAGTTATAGCTGTATCACTCACTCCTGCAGTAAGTGAACCTGCTGCTGTGAGAGCTCCATCTGCATTTACTATTGTCGCGCTGAGTTGTAAGGTACCCGAGGTAGAAACGATACTATCTACTACACCAGCAACCAGTTTAAACTGGCCTACTGAAATACCGTTGGCTGATTCTATGTAATTTGCATAGAAAGTGCCTGAGTCTACCACATTACCTACAACTTGAAGGGGATAATGAGGGTCTACTGTTCCAATACCAACATGGCCATTCGATAGTATTACCATGGCCTGGGAATTATTCGTCTTGAAAACTAAAGATTGACTATTAGTAGTTCCCAGGAAATTACCAGAAGAGATGGAATTTCCACTGGTAGACCATTGTCCAAAGCTAATTTGGGATGAGAGGATTATTACCCCACATGTTAATAATTGTAATCTCAATGCAGAAATATTGGTGATTTTCATAAATTTTAATTTTAACAGTTATTAATTTTTTAATACTACTATATAGGATAAACAGCTTCTTTTGATTACAAATTTTATTTATACTTTTTATTAAAAAAAATAACTTCAACGAACGGCAGTTTTTTTTCAACGAACGGTATAAAAATAGATTTAAAGTAAAATTCCGAACGTAAAAAAGAAAGACAATAGAAAATTTGCTTCATTTTATGTTTCATTTTTCACAAAACTATTTGTTGTATAAATACTGTCAAGTCACAATTATTAAACAGTGGGGTTGACTTATTATATGGTAGCATTGTGTTATTAAATGGTAAAATAATATAGCTGCACTTATTCAGCAAACTTATATACGAGTTCCTATGTTTTGTTTTCATTCGACATTACTTTACACCTCCTAAATAAAATAGGAGATAGATTAATACTACCCTAAAAAGCGTGGCCTTATTTATAGGTAACAGGTCGAACTAAGGAGAATGTGTGAAAAAACCTATTTGTAATGCCTCCGAATCTTATTAACGAAAGCGAAAGTAATTGTGGTAAATGAAATTTCAAAGAAAAAAATGATATATTTATGTTAAATAAACATTTTCAATTAGAAATCAGGGAATTATAATTTCGATATAATGATAAAAGTATCACTATTCTTATGCTATCAGAATGAATGGAATAATTTGATTACCAAATTACGCTATTTAAAATCACAGACTTTATTAAGTATAGTAATACCAAATTAATACATATCTTAGAGGGGAATTACTTTAACTGAAATAACTTAGGTAGAGTAACTTAAATGCTTTTAGATGTTTTATTCTCTGTCGGTTCAGGAATAAATGGTACTGGTCGCCCGAATAGGATAGTCATGAATGATTCTATATCTTTATACTTTCCATTATCGGAAGCATAATAAAAAGCACGAGCAATTACCTTTCGTATAATTGGTTCTGTTTCGGATTTAGCAATTGCCCATACTTCATTTTCATTCATAAACATTATTTCTGCAACCATAGTTGCAATCATTGGCCGGGTATAGCCGAGTTCTTTTAAAATGGTTTGATATGCTTTGGGGCGACCTAATTTATTACATGAAAAGAAACAGAGCAGCCCTATTTTAATAAGGCTTTGTTCCTATTGATAACCAATATATTACTTGGCTGAGATAGTTTATGCCAATGCTTAACTTTTTCTATGATGAAGTTTTCTGAATCCATCTTGTGATAAAAGAACCAGTTATTTTGAAGTATTAAACCGATTATTCTGTAATAATTTTCCTCAAGTAAATATTCAGGGCAATCGTTTAGTTTGATTTCGTTGGAAAGATAGTCATAAAAGGATTTAACGAATTTCACAATAAACCTTTCTTCCGGCAAATGTAGCCTATCAGCAAAAATTTGTGTATTCAATCCTCCTATTAGTTTAGTTTCAATAGTATCATGCTCAAAATCTTCCTTGTAATTCTTAAAATGATTGTTTAACGCTCTTTCAATTATATATAGTGGTAAACGTTCATTTAAAGAATATTCTACATCTTCAAATTTTGAACTTAAATTGGGTTAGATTTTTTTTGCCATTTAACCCTTCAATCAGGCTTCTTATTGCCTTATAATCATCACAAGGGGGATTAGGATTTGATTCAGTTAATAATTGATGACCTGAAAACAATGTTGCAAGTCTAAATGATTGTGAAATGTGGGAAAGGTCTGAAATTATATCCTTTAAATTTAAGATATTAAAACGATTACAAATGAAGTAGGCCTCTCCTAAAGTCTCTGCACTTTTATTATCAGTTGTAAGATTTATAAAGTCTATATCAAAATATTTTAATAGCTTATCTTTATTAGGAGGTAAAGACAAATACGTAAATGATGGGTCTTTCAGATGTCTTTTAATATAATTCCTGACATGCCCCATTTTTTGAACTTCTGTAAATTCAATGGTATCTTCCTTTGTTTTAAAGGGAATTAAAGCAAAGTCAAAAAATTTAACTATGAAACGCAAAATCTTTGTTCTGTCTTTAGAATTATCATTACAGATAATCTTTTCTTTCGTGAGCATATTGTATATAGCAACGGAAAGGTTGAAATTGAATTTTAGTTTTTCACTTGCATCCCGATAGATATTTTTTCCATAGTGTTCTAATGATTTCTGCCAATCCCCCCTTGTATGGTAAATCTTGTTCAAAGTATTGCATATAACACTTAACAAAATCTTTAATTATCCAAGAATCGGTTAATGTTATTGATTTATCGGAAATTTTCTGTCCAACACTTTTATTGAACTTAGCAGTAATACTAATTAATTCCGCTGGGTGAGTTCTATTTCTTAAATCCCTCCGATTCTTATCTGAAACAATATCAAATAAAGTCTCCAATTTTTTTATTTCACTATCAATTTTAGTGATTGATTTTTCAAAATCATTACCTATATACATTAATACTCCTTCAAGGTAAGTATGTTGAGCTATTGCAATTAGCTCAATAAGTAAATCCTTAATATGAAGAAGTTTATTATCATTTATAAAGTTCATTATTTCAGTATAAATGGTATTTGTCAGGATAACTCTATTATACATGTGCTTACCCATGAAACCTGTCCTAAAATGTCTTTCCTCGAAAACATCCCTGAAATATTTATTCAATAAAAAAGGTTAAATAATGGGTAGATCTGCAAAAGGCATCCTCCATTGTTTTACCGGGAATCACATACAAATTTATTTCTTTATATTCTGCATTTTTCTTCGCTTCTTCCAAACGGTCATCCATTCCACTGATATTGAAAAATTCTAAGTATTCAGGATAATTGCCCGGACTATTTTTGTAATGGAACACATAGGTTTCATCCCAAAACCAGTGAGTATATGTCTCTTTTTCAATGTCCTTACTCATAGGTAAAGAATTTTAGATTAAATGAACCTCCGGCAGGTTTGCAACTGCCTTTTCTTTTAATGAATTTACTATTCTTAAATACCTGTCAGTATAGCTTAGTGAATTATGTCCTAATAGGGAACTTGCATTTTTTACATCACTTCCATAATATATAATTCCTGTTGCAAAACTATGCCTGGCGCAATGCCATGTTATTTTTTTCTCGATTCCTGCTTTCTTACACCAAACAGCTAAATCTTTTATACAGGCATTATGAGACGGTAGGGTAAATACCAATTCCTCACCTTTTCCACGATTACCTAAGATCGTTAATGCACTTTGATTTAGATTAATGCTAACAGGAATACCCGTTTTTTGCTGTGTTAAATTCATTATGCCGTTTTGTATGTTCTTCCATTTTAGTTGTATTATATCACAAAATCGTAATCCCGTAAGACATGAAAATAGAAAAGCCCTTTTTACTTGGTCATTTGTTACACTTACTTTTGCCATTGTCTGTATTTCCTCAAAAGTGAGTATCTGCTTTTTAATGATAGTATTTTTCTTTATCGTTATACCATCAGCAGGATTTGAAGTAAAGAGTTTTTCCCTGACACCATATTTTAGAATCTTCTTAAATTTTGAAAAATAGTTTGCAGGGGATTCGCCTTTCAACGTATCTTCCAAGTAATCTTTAAACCTTGTAACTATATTTTCGTTTACCTGCTTTGTAGTGAGTGAATTTATTGCCTCCTCTTCCATGAATTTTTTGAACTTATTAAGTGAAGCAACCATTGTTCGCTTATCTTTTTTTGTGTAGTTCTTTTCGTAGTTCTCAAAGAACTTTACAAAATCTATACCATTCTTAAAGATAGGAGAAATGTCGTATTCATTACTTTGTAATTGTTGCTCCCGCTTATTCTTAATCCGTTCTGCCAATTCAAGTCGTTCCTTATTCTCCTGTCTTTCTATTGGGGATGTTGGCTTACATAATTTGAGATCTTTTAGAAACTCATAGCTTCTTTGACCATTATGGTATATGTCCAATATCAGTGAAACAGTACCATCGCTATTTCCCCTTTTTCTTAAATGTATGCTCATAAAGTAAGGTTTTATAGTTTTATTGTCTTTATATTCCTTTGTATTGATAATGGTTTCACAAAGATAAGTGATTTACTTTTATAAGTAACAATAGAGTAACAAAATATGAGAAATGAAAGAAAATAATCATCAAAGTAAAAACAATAAAATAAATACTTAAAGGGTTTTTATGGACATACAAGAGACCAAAAAGTATGGTTGTGTAGCCTCTCTCGCTACAACTCAGTTCAATGCCCAAAAACCCGATAGGGATGGGTATTATTTATTTCGGGAAGGGTATCATCAAAGAACCGGTTAGCGTTCAAATATTGAGACCCTCAGTATTGCAATAATCAACAGTAGAATTTGTTTTTCCAAAATATATGTATATTTGCGCCATGAAATTTACACACTTGCATCATCATTGCCATCATCCTCTCCATCGAGTAGGCAGTAAGTGTATTGTACAATAACCAGAACCATAGCATAACAATATTCCGAAGGCTTACCGTAAAACAGTAAGCCTTTATTATTTTATTTAAATCCAATTATGACACTAAAAATAGCGATACAAAAATCAGGCAGATTATACGATGATTCGGTAAAACTGCTTAAGGAATGCGGCATCGAATTCAACAATAGCCTTAATAAACTGAAAACTGAAGCATCTAATTTTCCGCTTGAAATTCTTTTCCTGCGAGATGATGACATACCCCAATATGTAGCGGATAAAGTAGCTGATATTGGTATAGTAGGTGAAAATGTGGTGATGGAGAAGCAAAAAGACGTGAGGGTACTTGAACGCCTTGGTTTTGGCAAGTGCAGGTTATCCATAGCCTTCCCAAAAGGGAAAAAATATCAGGGAATAAATAGCCTTGGCGGAACCCGCATTGCAACGTCATATACCCATATTCTAACTGGTTTTTTGAAAAAAAATAAAATAAATGCAGAAATACATGAAATAAGCGGTTCCGTTGAAATTGCACCGGGCATTGGGCTAGCTGATGCTATATGTGACTTGGTAAGCTCAGGCAGCACACTCTTCACCAATGGCCTGCGCGAAGTGGAAACTATAATGAAAAGTGAGGCTCTTTTAATTGGCAATCCTTTACTAAGTAAACAGGAGCAGGCTATTGTCGACAAACTTATTTTTCGGATACAGGCGGTAAAAAAAGCATCGAAAAACAAGTACATATTATTGAATGCCCCTAATAAGAACCTGGATAAAATAATTTCGCTTATACCCGGCATGAAGAGCCCTACCATTTTGCCTTTAGCCCAAGAAGGCTGGAGCAGTGTACATTCTGTGCTGATGGAGGATGTGTTTTGGGAAGTGATAGAAAAACTAAAAACAGCTGGTGCGCAGGGTATATTGGTGGTACCCATTGAAAAAATGATTCTTTAAAATGAGAGTAGTTGAATATCCATCCCGGGATAAATGGGAAAGCCTGGCTAAAAGGCCAACAGAAAATTTTTCATCCATAGAAGAGTCAGTGAAAAGCACTATTGAACTTGTCAAAACGAAAGGTGACCCTGCGCTTATACAACTTACCAAAAAGTTCGATAAAGTCACTGTTGACAATATCAAGATAGATGAAAAAGTTATAAAGTCATCAGCGAAAAGTATTCACTCTGCTCTTAAAAAAGCGATTGATACGGCATATAAAAATATCTACACTTTTCACGTTGCACAAGCAAGTAAAGTAGGCAAAATAGAAACTATGCCGGGTGTACTTTGCTGGAGAAAATCGATACCTATTGAAAAAGTAGGATTATATATTCCCGGTGGTTCAGCACCTCTTTTCTCTACGGTACTTATGCTTGGCATTCCTGCTCAAATAGCCGGGTGTAAAGAAGTAATACTATGCACCCCCCCTGGTAAGGGTGGCGAAATAAATCCTGCCATATTGTACGCTGCCTCCATCTGCGGGATAGAAAAAGTATACCTTGCAGGCGGGGCACAAGCCATTGCAGCCATGGCATTTGGAACAGAGACCATTCCGAAAGCGGATAAAATTTTCGGTCCGGGAAATCAATTTGTAATGCTTGCCAAGCAATATGTTTCGCTTAGTGGAGTAGCAATAGATATGCCTGCGGGCCCTTCGGAAGTGCTTGTTATAGCGGATGATTCCGCCAAGCCTGGTTTTGTAGCAGCCGACCTGCTTAGCCAGGCAGAACATGGTCCCGATAGCCAGGTAATATTTGTTTCAACCAGCAAAAAACGAATTGAACTGGTAAACAAAGAACTGAGTACTCAACTTAAAAATTTACCCCGGAAGGCGATTGCCGAAAAGGCATTAACGAATAGCCGGGCTATCCTTCTGAGAAATTTGGATGATGCCATAAGTTTCTCTAACCTATATGCGCCTGAACATCTTATCCTCTGTTGTTCTGGCGCTATGAAGATCGCCGAAAAGGTTATCAATGCAGGCTCGGTGTTCATAGGAAACTATTCACCTGAAAGCGCCGGAGATTATGCTTCGGGTACTAATCATACGCTGCCTACCAATGGCTATACTAGAGCCTATAGTGGAGTTTCTTTAGATAGTTTTGTAAAGAAAATTACCTTCCAGGAAATAAACCCCAAAGGACTATTAAATATTGGTCCTTCTATTGAAATAATGGCAGAAGCAGAACAACTGGAGGGCCACAAGAATGCTGTTACCATTCGTATAAACGAAATAAAAAAAAAGAATGTTTGACCTGAAAAATATATTGCGCCCCAATATTGCAGCCCTTATCCCGTATTCTTCTGCCCGCGAAGATTTCAAAGGTGAGGCCGAGATATTTCTTGATGCCAATGAAAATGCACTGGGTTCTGCTACCGCCAGCCATGCACTTAACCGCTATCCTGACCCGATGCAAATAAAGGTGAAAGAAAAATTGGCAAAACTAAAAGGTATAGATCCGTCTGCCATTTTTCTGGGTAATGGAAGCGATGAGGCAATTGATATTTTAATACGTGCTTTTTGCAATCCCGGAAAAGACAATATCATTATCCTTCCACCTACTTACGGCATGTATGAAGTAGCTGCCCGTATCAATGATGTCGTAGTAAAGGCAGTTAACCTGGATAAAAACTTACAACTTGATTTACCAGGAATAGATTCTGCTATTGATAAAAATACTAAACTAATTTTTGTTTGTAGCCCTAATAATCCTACTGGGGACATTATCTCCAAATCGGATATAGAGGAATTATTAAAATCATTCAATGGTGTGATTGTGGTGGATGAAGCCTACATAGATTTTGCCGATGCAGAAAGTATGCTCCAAGAGATTGGCAAATATCCCAATTTGGTTGTGATGCAAACTTTTTCAAAAGCATGGGGACTTGCAGGATTAAGGGTTGGAATGGCCTTTGCAAGCAATGCTATAATAAGCGTGATGAACAAAATTAAAGCACCTTATAATGTAGGGGCCCTTGCCCAAAAACTTATTTTAGATGCACTGGATAATAGCAATAGGGTATCTGAGATGGCTAGCGTATTGAAAAATGAACGGAAAATGTTAGCTGAAAGATTACCCAATTTCTCATTCGTGAAAGAAGTTCTTCCTTCCAGTGCAAACTTTCTATTAGTAAAAACAAATAACCCAGGTGAACTTTATGATTTCCTCATTTCGCACCATGTGGTAGTGCGCAACCGTTCTTCTTTACCCCTGTGTGAAGGTGGATTAAGAATAACAGTCGGAACGCCCGATGAAAATAAAAAACTACTTTCGCTTTTATCCATATTTGACAAAAAATCTAATCCATGAAAAAGGTATTATTTATAGATAGGGACGGCACCATTATTATAGACCCTGCCGTAACAGAACAGGTTGATTCGATTGAACTGCTTGAGTTTTTACCTGGTGTTATTACTTCGCTGCATAAGATTGCTATGGAAACCGACTATGAACTGGTGATGGTGACTAATCAGGATGGACTTGGAACTGATTTCTTTCCTGAAGAAAAATTCTGGCCGGCACACAATATGATGCTGAAGATATTAAGGAATGAAGGAGTAGAATTCTCGGAAGTATGTATTGACCATTCTTTTCCAAAAGATAATTTACCTACACGCAAACCGGGAATAGGAATGCTCACCAAATACTTTTTGCCGGAGTACGATTTGAAGAATTCTTTTGTGATTGGAGACCGGTTTACAGATATAGATCTGGCAAAAAATCTAGGATGTAAAGCCATTCGCATTAATGGCTACGAATCGAAGCCGGTGGAAAATAATTTAAAGCCCTACCTGGCATTGGATGCCGAGAACTGGAATGCTATTTATAAATTTCTGAAGCTACCAGACAGAGTTGTCAAAAAGCTAAGAAAAACCAATGAAACAGAAGTTACAGTTGAATTGAATTTAGATGGAACCGCAAAGACCAGTATTAAAACTGGAATTAGTTTTTTTGACCACATGCTGGAGCAATTGGGCAGGCATTCAGGTATTGATTTAACCGTTATGGCAAAAGGTGATACACATGTAGATGAGCACCATACCATTGAGGATACAGGAATCGTGCTTGGTGAAGCATTTGCAATAGCATTAGGCCACAAAAAGGGGATTGAACGCTATGGATTTTGCCTACCTATGGATGATTCCCTCGCGCAAGTAGCAATTGACTTTGGAGGAAGAAACTGGATTGAATGGGATGTCGAATTTAAAAGAGAGAAAATAGGTGACATGCCCACTGAAATGTTCTTCCATTTCTTTAAATCATTTTCAGATGGTGTAAAGTGTAACTTGAATATAAAAGCGGAAGGCGATAATGAGCATCATAAGATAGAATCTATTTTTAAAGCATTGGCAAAAGCCATAAAGATGGCTGTAAAACGTGATGCAACCAACATGATTCTACCTACAACCAAAGGAAGTTTATAAATGAATGTAGTAGTAATAAGATATGGGGCGGGCAATATTCAATCGGTGCTTTTTGCCTTGCGACGCATTGGAATAAATCCTGTCCTTTCGTCAGAGCCGGAAGTTATTTCAAAAGCTGATAAGGTTATATTTCCCGGTGTGGGCGAGGCTTCAAGTACTATGAAAGAATTAAAGTCGTCGGGACTTGATACCGTCATCAAAGAACTTAAACAACCATTTCTTGGAATATGTCTCGGGCTTCAGCTTATGTGCAAACACTCGGAAGAAGGGGATGTTGATTGCCTGGGAATATTTAATCTGAAGGTTAAAAAATTTGCTCCTTCGTCTGTTTATAAAGTTCCGCATGTAGGCTGGAATAACATTGAGCAATCGGAAGGGCCTTTATTTAAAGGTATTCCGGAGAATAGTTACGTGTATTATGTTCATAGTTTTCATGCGGAAATAGGAAAAGAAACCTGTGCAAAAACGAATTATATTAATCCATTTAGCGCATCTCTTTCAAAGGATAATTTTTATGCCGTGCAGTTTCACCCCGAAAAAAGTGGCACCACTGGAGAAACGACTTTGCAAAACTTTATAAGTTTATGATACGCGTAATTCCTGCCATAGATATTATAGATGGAAAGTGTGTACGTCTTGCCTATGGTGATTTTTCGAAGAAGGTGATATATGACGAGAACCCGGGCGAAGTAGCTAAACGTTTTGAAGATGCCGGAATAAAACGACTGCATTTAGTCGACCTGGATGGAGCAAAGCAAGGTGCAGTGATAAACTTCCGCGTATTGGAAAAAATCGCTTCGCAAACAAATCTTACTATTGATTTCGGGGGAGGAATAAAAACCCACGAAGACATTCAGATTGCTTTTAATAGTGGTGCATCTATGATATCTACCGGCAGTATTGCAATAAAAAATAAATCACTTTTTAAAGAGTGGCTGATGGCATACGGAGCGGAAAAAATAATAGCTGCGGCTGATGTGAAAAATGAAAAAGTAGCCATATCGGCTTGGCTAGAAGATAGCGGCATCTCCGTCTTCGATTGCATAAAAGAATTAGTAAGGGACGGAGTTACACAGATTATTTGCACAGATATTTCGAAAGACGGAAGCCTTGCCGGGCCTGCAACAGAGCTATATAAGAACATACTGTCGCGGGAAAATAATTTCAGCCTGATTGCAAGTGGAGGCATTAGTTGCTTGCAAGATATTGAGTTGGTAGAGCATGCTGGCTGCAAAGAAGTGATAGTTGGAAAAGCGCTATATGAGGGTAGAATTCAATTAAGTGATTTAAAACCTTTCATTTTATAAAATGCTTACTAAACGTATTATACCATGCATGGATATCCGCGATGGAAAAATTGTGAAGGGAATTAACTTTCTTGACATAAAGGAAGTCGGCGATCCGGTGGAACAAGGCGCTTATTATGCCCAACAGGGTGCCGATGAATTAGTTTATTTAGATATCACCGCTACGAATGAAAACCGGAAAATATTTCTTTCACTTGTGAGGGAAATAGCGCAGACTATAAATATACCGTTTACCGTTGGTGGAGGCATTTCTACTATAGATGATGTATCTGCATTATTGGATACAGGTGCCGACAAGGTTTCCATTAATTCAGCAGCCATAAAAAATCCTGAACTTATTACTGCACTAGCACATCGTTTTGGCTCCCAATGCATCGTCATTGCAATGGACATAAAAAATGAACAAGATAATTGGTTTGTCTATTTGAATGGAGGTAAAATAAAAACTTCACTGCAAGCTTCTACCTGGGCAAAGGAGGCAGAAGAACTGGGTGCAGGGGAAATATTGCTTACATCTATGAACAACGATGGAACTAAAAATGGTTTCGCTAATGACGTGACGAGAACTATATCACAACAACTACACATACCTATAATTGCATCCGGAGGGGCAGGCACTATGCAGCACTTTGCCGATGCATTCACCGTTGGAAAAGCAGATGCGGCGCTCGCTGCGAGCGTATTCCATTATAAAGAGATTGAGATACCTGTACTTAAAAAATTCCTCGCCACTAATAATATACCTGTAAGAATATGAAAATAGATTTTGCAAAATTTGAAACAAGCCTCGCGCCTGCTGTTATCCAAGACTTTGAAACCGGAAAAGTCCTTATGCTGGGCTATATGAATGAAGAAGCCCTTGCCAAAACGCAACAAGAAAATAAAGTTGTTTTTTTCAGCAGAAGTAAAGACCGTCTGTGGATGAAGGGGGAGGAGTCAGGCAATATCCTACACGTAAAGGAAATATTGGCTGATTGTGATAACGATGCTATTCTTATCAAAGCTATCCCGACTGGGCCAGTTTGCCACACGGGTGCAGATACTTGCTGGGATGAAAAAAATGAACCTGACTTTTTGAAACGTTTGGAAAATATTATTCAGCAACGAAAGAATGAAGCATCTGAAAAGTCTTATACGGCATCACTTTTTAAAGCGGGGATAAATAAAATAGCGCAAAAAGTGGGAGAAGAAGCTATTGAACTGATAATAGAAGCCAAGGACAGCAACGATGAACTCTTTTTAAATGAGTCTGCTGACTTACTATTTCACTACCTGGTGCTGCTTGCAACAAAAGACAAAAACATGGACGACGTGATAGAAGTGTTGAAGAAGAGGCATGGATAATGGTATTTGCTAAAGTGATCAATATAGAAAACAATATATTGTAGTGTAGTTCGTTTTAGCTATAATTGCTCTCCATGCAAAAATCCCCCTGTAGAACAGCATTTAAATTCCTTTTTCTTTGGAGCTTCGTCCTTTTATACGTTCAAAGCGGTTTAGGACAAGCCATTATTAAAGGCAATGTAACCGATAGCCTAAATATTCCGGTTCCATACGCTGCAGTAGGTTTACTTAATACAAAAGACAGCTCGTTGATAAAAGGAGCCCTTTGTAACGATTCTGGGGTATATACATTTGACAATATAAAGCCCGGTGCTTATTTGATCAAGGTTCAGGTTATTGGTTATTCAGAACAATTCAGCCAAGTTGTAAAGGCAGACAGCATTATCAATATAGTTCCTGTTATACAAATGAAAGGCTCCGGTAATAATTTAAAAGCAGTTAGAGTTGTAGCCGATAAGCCTTTTATGGAGCATCAGGCAGATAAAATAATCTTTAATGTGGAGGGCAGTGTTGTTTCATCTGGTAAGAATGCGCTTGAAGTGCTAAATGATTTAGCCGGGGTAACTGCCGATGATAATGCCAACATAACTGTGCATGGCAAGGGTGGAGTGTTGGTGCTGGTAGATGATAAACCAATTTATATGGATTTGGCTACTTATCTTAGAAGCATTGATGCGAGCCAGATAGAGAAGATAGAGGTAATCAGTAATCCTTCAGCTAAGTATGAAGCATCGGGCAAATCGGTTATTAATATCATACTTAAGAAAGATAAAAACCTCGGGCTTAACGGGCAGTTTACAAGCAATTACCGTCAGTGGATGTATGCAGGATTCAACGAGAATTTGAACATAAATTACCGCACTAAAAAGTTCAACTTTTTTGCTAATATGGGAGTAAATTTCTTTCATAATTATACTACCCATACTATTAACGAAACCATTGAAGGTGCAAATGCTATGCAGTTAGTGTTTAATGAGAATGCTCCCCAGGTTACCCAGGGCGCAAGAGATTACAGTACGGCGGGGATAGACTTTACACCGGATAACAAGCAAACCATTACGTTGTCGGTGGATGGCTATTCGTTGCTCGTACCTGATAAAATCACCATTAATAATACTACAAACATACGCTCTCAGAATGGTTCGATCGATTCCAGTATATATAACCCTTCTGTTACCAGCGACAAGGAAACGCAGATTGTTTATGGCATTGATTATAAGTTCAAGATTGATTCAGATGGAAAGGAGTTATCGGCCAATATGAGCTTTCTTCCGTACAGGGGCTCTAATTCTATACAAAATTCCATTTACTCGTATGATGGCACGGGAGATGTATTATTGCATGCTCCTGAATTGTCGAGTGCGTACGAACCATCAACTATAGACATATGGCATGGCAAGGTTGACTATACTCAGCCGTTTGATAAGAAAAGCAAGCTCGATATGGGGTTTGAAGAAGAAAATGCGATGCTCGATAACAATGCTGCGTTTTATAATATTGTACAAAATGTAAATGTGGTGGATACTACCCGCACTAATCATTTCAATTTTCAAGAGAATGTTTTTGCAGGATATGTAAACTATTACCGCAAGCTAAGTAAAAAGGTTGACCTTCAGGCAGGGGTAAGGGCAGAACAAACAAATGACAAGGGCATACAATATGTGCACGATACGTCTTTTACCCGCAACTATCTTAATCTTTTCCCAAGTGCGGAATTAAGCTGGGAGTTGAATGATGCCAATTCATTTTCGTTATCCTATTCCCGCCGAATCGACAGGCCTGATTACGACGATATGAACCCATTTATAACCGTACTAAGCCCATATAATTATTCGGATGGAAATATTAATCTTCTACCCCAGCTTTCTGATAATTACGAGCTTGACTATAACCTGGGCGACCTAATCAACACCACTTTTGGTTATGTTCATTTTACCAATGTTATGGCTGAAGGAACACATCAACAGGATGGTTCTTATATAACCTATAATACGCCTATAAATATTGGTAGCTACAATGTGTATTATATGGAAATAACTTCAACATTACGACCCATTAAATGGTGGACATCCATTAACACATTAAATACCTACCACGATCATTATTTTGGCACGTTCAGTGGTGATGCAGTTAATAATTCAAATCTTTCTTACCAGTTTCACAGTAACAACATGTTTAATTTCAAACATGGTTGGCGGGCGCAAATAGTGTACTGGTATCATTCATCAAATCTTAATGCAGTGTTTGTGGAGTCTCCCTTATCAAATCTTGATATGGGTGTAGGAAAGTATTTTGATGATGACAGGTTTTCGGTTAACCTGAATGTTACAGATGTGTTTGCAACCCGGATAAATACCAGTACTCAAATTTCTCCCGGTCTCAGCATAGTTGATACCCGCTACAATGATTACCGGAAAGTACGCTTGAGCTTAACCTGGAAGTTTGGCAAATCGCAATACCACAGGCAGGAAGAAAATAACAAGAAGAATATACCTTTAAAGGGGGGACAGCAATAACTGTATAAAAACTACATTTAATACTGGTTACTAATCTCGACAGCTTTCTCTAAAAATTCATCACGTCCTTCCATTACGCCTTTTATTGTTTCATTAACAATTACATCAGGAATGAATCCAATGCCGTAAAGTTGCGAGCCGTCCTGTTTCAACACTTTCATGCCTGTAAATACTATTCCATATCCACCGGGCAAATAAATCTGGTTTATATTTCCGTTCGTGCCTGCCGTTGGCTGTCCAACAATGGTTGCCAATCTATATCCCTGGATAAATCCCATATAACTTTCGGCATAACTTATAGCGCCTCCCCCGGTTATAAAAATAATTTTTGCAGTTAAATGAGGTTTTTCCGGGGTCATTTCCCATCCGAAAGGCTGGAACCCGCTTACAGTATAATTCGGGTAAATAATTTCAGGTACCCGCATCCATGTTTTGCAAGTATCATTCATAGTCAATAAGTGAGAAATAAACTCATGGTTACTATTGGGATATCCCCTTAAATCACAAATGATACATTTTGCTTTTTCGAGTTCAGGCATCAAGCTATCAATCTCCGGCTCGCTTATTTGATCTATATTTAAATAGTAGGTAGACGCATCAATTTCCTTATATTTTGTTGTGTTTTCGGTTAAACCGTAATATGCATTGGCATTCAATAGCCTGCTTAAGGATGCCGATTTGGGCGTTCCGCCGGGTGGAATTACTTCCAGGTTTAGTTTTGATGAATCAGGGCCATATAAAATCTCCATATTTTCCCGCTCCTCCAACCACCCCTTCGTTCCTGCCGAGATATACTGTGCAACGCTGTCATAATATTTTCTTGAATTAATATTTTCTATTTTCTTAATCTCTGTACCTATAGTAAGGGTAGATGATTTATCTAAAATTTTAGTTATTATCAATTTATTTTCAATCCACGCTATTTCAATTGGGGGGAGAAAACTAAAATTTTGATTACCGGAATATGAATAGACATGCCCGTGCCCATCATGCAGTTTCGAGGCAAATCTTTTCAGTATTGGCAGAAAACATTCATTATTCTCACAGGATGCATTCTCTTTTAATGCCTGTGTAAATGCTTCTTCCCAATTTGTTTTTATCACATCAAAATACGGAAAAAAGTGCTGCATCTTATTATAGTAAATAACCAAATCAGCATAATGAAGATCCTTACCATCTTTATCCATGCTTTGTTCATTTAGTTTTTTGAGTAAAGAATTAAATGATGCCGTATCCGCAGCAGGATAGGTCTGTTCCGTCGTTCCATATAACATCAATGGAACGGTGCAATGAATCTCATTGCCAAGATCAGCATAAAAAGGTTTGTCGATGGATGGTTTAAAAGTAAATAGGGGCTCGGCCATGATCATTTTAGAGTTGTCTGTCGTATTAGCTACCTTCACGCAATTCTTCCCTTCATAATGTTCGTTTGTAACAACCATAACGGTACCGGTTTTGCTATTGTTGCGATTACCGGGCCCTTTACTAAAGCCAATAGGGGTAATATTGAGAGAATCATTTTCAAACCCATCAGAAAAAATCACTGTCGATTCACCTTTTGAATCTTTTATAGAAAACTGCATATTATCTACAAACATGGGCAAAGTGTCAGCAGTAAAGGCGCCAAAATAAATGTATCTGGCAAGGCTATCTATCTTGCCTTTCACCTTGTATTGGGACCAATCACCACTTACTATAGGTCGGTCGGACATATTATCAAAAAATAATGTTTTGTCGCGTGAGGTGGTATCTTTATCCACTCTCGCCCATAAATATCCTTTAGAGGCATTGTTTTTCCCCATTTTTACATACGCCGTATATTCAAACTCCTTACCGATATAAGGTTTAGCATCCATTCTTTTAGTAATGGTACAAAATGAATATCCACCACCCCCTGATTCATCCGAAATAGCAATTAAACGATTTATCCTTTCAGATTGATATACGTCATTAAGTCTTTTTTTTCCATTACCAAGTCCTAAATGCTGCCAATAGATTTCCTTATAGTCTTTTACATTTGGAGGAGTAACACTTTTCACATCAAACTGTATGGAATCATTTACCGAATAGATAAGTACCGAAGGTGCAACAGGCTTGAAAAGCTTATTTAAAACAGCTAACAGTTCTTTCTTATCAGAAGCTTTCTCCACTTCTTTTACTCCATAAAGAGCAAATTTATTCCAATCAATTTTCGAAGCTTCATCGCTGGGATGGAAATATCGTACATAGCCGTAAAGTTTTGCAAAACTTTTAATGTTCTCTGTAGGAGTTGTAGTGGTATTTTGTTCCTTAGATTGGCAGGAAATGCAGGTCCCCGCAACTACCAAGGCAATTAATTGTATTGCTTTCATTTTATAGAATTTGCTTACTACTTACAATATTACAAATTTTTGGTTCTAATACATCTATTATGGACATTGCAATTATGTTGCACCCTTTGCAATTTGTTTTCATACTAAATTGCTTCCCTCCCCGTTCTTGTTAGGTAGCACAACTAACTAAGTATTCATATATTTGCTGCGACTGCAGAATCAACCTACGCCGATAGTTCACACATAAACCGACTTCATGAATGAAAGCTATACTTTTACTTTTTGTTTTATTTATTGACCTTTCATTGGGTTGTATCCATTTGGGAGGCACCCAAGCTAATGCCCAGGCCAAAGTAGTGCTCGATGCACATAGTGCCGGCAATGGACTATCTACATGGAATATAACCACCTCACATCCCAACGAGCTTATTATTATTTCAGCCGGAGGATATGGCACTGGCGGAGACTCCTTAGATATTACGCCGGGAACTGTAACAGTAAACGGCCATAATGCAACCTATCTGAATGAAGGTTTATGGCTCAGTCAGAATTTTTCATGGAACGCTTCTATATGGGCTTATATGGCTCCAATACCCGGTACATATACTTGTACTTGCACAGAAACAGGACTTATAACTCCCTATTACTTTAATTTTGCTTCGTCGGTTTACCAGCCAAACTGCCCCATAGGATTGAACTTGAGTAACATTGTTATTGGTGGAACAGACTCTAATCATGGTCCTACCACCATATCGGCTACTATTACTACTACGGAAAAAGGATCATGGATATATGGCACGGTTGATAACAATGATAATGGAGCAACCGGAACAGTAGCCTGGAACGGTCAATTAACCGAAACGGATAATACGTACATAAGCGATGGGGTAGATGGTGCACAAGCTGATTCCACATACGCTTTGGCCGGAACATATACTATTACATCTACCGATATAGGGGCATCTAATGTTTGGATGACTATAGCGCTAATTGCGGTACAACCCAATGAGAGTTGCTGTAATTTAGCCGACTCTGCCGCAGTATTACAGAATATAAAATGCAACGGTCAAAACACAGGCAGCGCTATAGGAGTTCCACTTCATGGTCATGCACCCTACACGTATTCATGGTCACCGGGTGGACAAACCACCGCCACAGCTACGGGCTTATCTGCTGGAAAATATACTATAACCATCAGCGATACCATTGGGTGCAGCGCCAGCTCCTCTGTAACCATCACCCAACCAACAGCTATTACCTATAGTGTTACTTCGTCGGTAGCAACCTGTATTGATACCAATGGCGCTATAAGCGTTTCTGCAAAAGGCGGTACTCCGGCATATACCTATCTCTGGAACCCGGGAGGAGGAAGTAATTCCACCTATACCAGATTGAGCTCGGGAACCTATACCGTAACTATTACGGATGCCAATGGGTGTGAAGCAACAACCTCGGGTTTTGTGGGCATCAACAAAACATTCTCAGTGTCTGTTTCTATTTCAGGACACGATACTCTCTGTAAAGGGCAAAGTACTATACTCAATGCTTCGGGGGCTACTAGTTATCTCTGGTCCCAGGGTAGTACGCTGTCATCCGTTATGGTAAGTCCTGCAAGTACAACAACCTACAAGGTAATCGGGACGACGGGTGTTTGCTCCGATACGGTTTCCTATAAGGTATCAGTATACCCACCTTTAGACGTAAGCAAACTACAAAATGATTCTATATGTCCCGGTCAGCCAGTTACGTTAAAAGTAACTACCGCGGGAGGCAAGCCTCCTTATACATATGTCTGGAACAACGGGATTACCAATAATAGCCCGGGGCCCATTACAGTATCTCCCAAGGTTACTATAACTTACAATTTGTTGGTGACAGATGGTTGCAATTATACGGCACTCGATAGCGAACAAATTACAGTGGTTCCGGTTGGAAAGGCATCTTTCTTGCTGGCACCCGATACGGTAACCAACGGAGAGCGAGTAACCTTTACCAATACAAGCACGGGTAGTACCTATTATGTGTGGAGCTTTGGCAACGGAGGAGTATCCGGCGCTACAAACCCTACTTATGCCTATGCCGATACAGGTATTTACCAGGTTATACTTATTGCTTATAATGCCCTTGGTTGTTTTGATTCCGCCACGGCAGATGTTTATGTGGAACATAGAGTAATTTTCCCGAATGTATTTACTCCTAACGGAGATGGAGTAAATGATGTATTTTATTTTACTATCCTGGGAGCACAGTGCTTCCATTGCGATATATATAATCGCTGGGGAAAAGTGATATACCAGATAGATAATATTAAACAAGGTTGGGATGGGAAGATACAGTCTTCGGGAGATCTTGCACCTGACGGAACATATTATTACCTGATAAACTATTGCAACTATGATAATACATCTATACAGTTGGCTGGCTTTTTAGAGCTTATCGGGAATAAAAAATAAAACAAAGCTGATTGTTGCCTAAGGCCGGTAACATATCTTAACATTTGCCATCATTTGCATTTCCTTCAAACATGTATCTTTGAGGCATATCTCAAAAATACATGTTCCACATACAACCTATCTTATATGTTATTATAGCGCTCACTGTTGCGGGGCTATGGAAAATTTTTGAAAAAGCGGGCGAAAAAGGCTGGAAGGCTTTAATACCTGTTTACAACTACTATATCTGGCTGAAAATAGTAAAGCGCCCCTGGTGGTGGATATTTATCTTTTTAATTCCCGGCGTGGGTTTTATGATGTACATGGTAGTTTCTGCCATTACCGGGACTGCTTTCCAGAAGAAGAAAGTTTGGGAGATGATTCTTTCCGGGATTTTCTTTTTTATTTACCTGCCTTATTATGGTTTTAGCAAAGCTGCGTTTCAATTGCCTGTTGCCGATAATGCGAAGAAAGAAAAAGCATCTTCAGGCCACGAATGGACGGAAGCCATTGTGTTTGCAGTGATTGCTGCTACCATTATACGTACCTTTTTCTTTGAAGCCTACACTATTCCTACACCTTCGGAAGAAAAAACACTGATGGTGGGCGATTATCTTTTTGTAAGTAAAGCAAGTTACGGAGCCCGCATACCGATGACCCCTATCTCTTTCCCATTTGCGCATACCACTATTGTAGGCAGTGTAAATTCTTATTTGGAGTGGCTGGAATTACCATACATACGCATACCCGGTTACACTTCAGTAAACCGCCACGATGCGGTTGTTTTTAACTTCCCCGAGGGTGATACCGTGTGTGCGAATATTGATAACCCAAGCTATTACCAATTATGCCGTTCAAATGGCAGGCAGTCTGTATTGAACAATCAACCTATTCGTATGATGGACGGGTTGGAATATCCGGGTGCCGTTATTGCGAGGCCATTGGACCAGGAAGAGAATTATATTAAACGTTGTATTGCTATTGCGGGGGATACTCTTTTTATAAAACATGCCCAGGTATATATTGACGGGGAGAAAGATGAACTGCCCGATCAGTCGCAGATGAAATACATTGTTACTACTAAAGGCCAGCCACTTGACCCATCGATATATGCCAAACTGGATATTACAGACGATCGTGATTCGGGCTTTAATCCTTCGGATACCTATTTATATGCCCTTAATCTTACCAAGCACAGCGCTGAGCAAATAAAATCGTACATGAATGTGGTCTCCGTGGTGCCTGATATTGAAGATAGTGGGTTGGCCGATACCAAAGATATATTCCCTTTTTCGCCCCGGTACAGATGGAACGTTGACAATTTTGGTCCGCTTTGGATACCGAAGGAAGGAGCTACAGTGAAGTTGGATACTGGTAATCTTCCCTTGTATCGCCGTATAATTGGGGTTTTTGAACACAATACACTGGATGTGCAAGGCGCTACCATAAAGATTAATGGGGTAGCGGCTACCAGCTACACGTTCAAAATGAACTACTATTTTATGATGGGAGATAACCGCCACAATTCTGTCGATTCCCGTTTTTGGGGTTTTGTACCCGAAGACCATGTGGTAGGCAGGGCCTCCTTTGTATGGATGTCCCTAAAGAAGAATTCCCATTTCCCGAAAAATATCAGGGTAAAACGCTTATTCACTTTTGTTAATCCCGAAGGGCTTTCAAGGTCTTATCTTTTACCGGGATTGATAATTATTCTGATTGCATTCCTCTACTTCTACATCAAGAATGCGAGAATGGAAAAGAGAAATCCTACAAAGCCAAAGAAATAATTCAAGGAAAGTAAGCCTTAATTGCTCTGGATTTGGTCAACGGCGTGAATTGTGCCATATATTGACTTTACTACGCGGGATATAAGTATCCGGTAAAATATCATTTCAGATGATTTCATAGCAACAAAAAAGAGAGGAAAAAATCCTCTCTTAATTATAAGTATCTGATCTAAATAATTACTCAGCAGAAGCAGCAACCGGCTTTCCAGCAGCAGGAGCAGCCGCAACTTCAGTATCGTTGTGTTGCTTTTCCTCAATACGTGCTTTTTTGCCTTTCGCTTTGCGGATATAATAAATCCTGGAGCGACGAACCACCCCTTCTTTATTTACGTCAATTTTTTCAATAAAGGCAGAGTTTACAGGAAATATCCTTTCAACACCCACACCATTGGAAATTTTACGTACGGTAAAGCTGGCTGAAGAGCCTTCGCCACGACGTTGGATAACAACACCTTGATATTGTTGGATACGTTCTTTATCACCTTCTTTGATTTTATAATGTACGGTAATAGTATCACCGGCTTTGAAAGAAGGTATATCTTTCTTGGGAGCTAATTTCTCTTCAACGTATTGTATAAGATTCATGGCTATGGTTTTTTTAAAGGGCTGCAAATATAAGTAATAATTGGGAATTAGAAATTAAGAATTAAGCCTAATTTTGCATAAATTATGGTTTTCTAAATATTAATTCCTAACTAACAAGGAGTTATGCGAGTGAAAGTGGGTGATACTGTGAGGTTTTTAAACGAAAAAGGCGAAGGGGTTATAAAAGCCTTTGTTTCGTCAGTAAAAGCACGTGTTGAAACCACAGAAGGCTTCGAGATAGAGATGCCAATTAAGGAATTGGTCCCTTTGCCACCCATATCGCTAAAAGATATAAAGGTTTTAGCTCATAAAGAAGCTGTTAGCTACCAGCTACAGACCAAAAGCTTTGAAAGCAAAGCCCATGCGAAAGACGAGATGATAGTAGACCTCCATATTGAAAAACTGATGGAGGATTATTATGGCTTAACCAATTCTGAAAAGTTAGATATACAAACCACCCATTTTCGTAGAAAACTGGCTATGGCTATTAATGGGCATATTACTAAAGTGGTGTTTATACATGGGGTAGGGAATGGTGTTCTTCGCCAGGCTATAAGGGAGTTACTGACTACCTATGAAGGCATTGTCTATTCCGATGCATCTTACAAACAGTTTGGAGCCGGCGCCACTGAAGTAAGGATAGTATCGAGAAATAAAAGCAGGGGAAGCCTTTAGAGGCTAAGTGTAATTGCGTAAATTACATTTTAGGGGCAGTATCTACTTTTATAAACAGGAATTTGTATTTTGAATTATGACGAATATATTTCCTTGCTTTTTTTAGTACATGCTTTGAATACCAGCCAGACCATTTATTATACATTACTAACAAAACACGGTCGTAATCTTTTCGTTCATTATATAATTCAAGTCTTTTACTATCCGGAATATTTAGCAGGTTAAGGTCTGTTAAAAGGGTGGGTTTAAAGCTAATCCGTTTATCGTTCACTTCCGTATCCGGAACACTTTTTAATATGCTATTTCCCCATAAAGGGCCAAAGCATTGCTCATACGCATTTACCAGTTCGCCATTTATATTATAAAGCCTTATTTGTATAAGGGAGGCACTACCGTTATGGGACAGCTTCCATGTATTTATGGCATATTTATTGTTGCTTAGACTATCCTTATATGCTGCTTTTAGCTGATAGGAATTAGTTGTATCAATTCTTAATTTATGCAGTTGAGCATTGTACTGGCCAGGAGTATCAGGAGGTCGATTTTCATCCATTGAAAGATAATGGATGAAGGAACATCTGCTAAATCCTACAAGAATGGTTGCCATAAATAGCCACCTTAGCCCTGCTTTTAAAATGGGCTTACTTACAATATTCGATAAGATAATCATGCTTATATGTGAAAAATAGAGGAGGCAAATATATACCATCCTCTATTTTTCAAGAGTCTGCGTATAAAATTATTATAGATTGATATTAACGAGTGTTTCCCGATATCCATCACTGGAAGTTACCATTGGATAAACTCCATGCAAAAGAGTTATGGAAGATACGCCTAAGCTATCAGCAACTTGGGCACCTAAATTTAAGTCGTTGGGTAGGAAAAAAGTGTCATTTTTAACAAAGATAGTGGTATCCAAAAAACGAATAATTGTAGAGGTAGTACTAATGGCTTTTAAGGCAACAACTCCCGAATCATTATTTGCTACAAAGGCCAATGCTTGCAAACTATCAATGGGGCGAGCCTGATTTTCTGTTCCCAAACAAATACCAGGGCATGGACCGCAATTAAGTGACATCCCGCAATCCATACCACCCAAAGATTGCCCAGAATGGGCAACAAGCCAGTTCCAAAATTTTCTAAAGAATGAATGCCTTCTTCTCTCATTAGCATAGAATGTGTCGATAGAATCTTTAATTGCAATAGCACTTTTGTAGTCGCTTGGACTAAAAGGATTGCTGGTATCATTACTTTTAATAGAGGTTTGTGTAAGATCACTATTTTTCTTACTACAACCAGAAAAGTAAACCAAACTAAATGCGGCTATTGTTAAAATAGGAAGCACAAATAAAATCTTTTTTTTCATAATAATTGTAAATTAATAGTTTTTAATTTTTGTAAATTTCCAATGCGAAAGTATATACGTATCTTCCATAGTTTTATACATATTCATTCTGATTTAGAACAAATGCGTATATTTAAAGCCAAATTAATACATGCATAGAATGAATACTTCTAAAACTGATCAACCTGGCCTTAAAGTTGATTATCACAAAAAGATAAAAGAATTAAGAGAGAAAAGAAACTACACACAAGAACACATGGCAGAAGTCTTGCATCTATCTCAACGGGCGTATAGCAGCATTGAGAATGGACAGACCCAGCTTACTGTGGAGCGTCTTTATGAAATAGCACAATTATTACAGGTTTCTATCGGTGAAATTATAGATGTAGAAACTCAAAATGTATATAACAACAATTTTAATAATCATGCTTTGCATAACAAAGGTAACTTGGTTTTTCATCAGGATGCTTTTGATGAACAACGAGGTCTCTATGAAAGACTATTGGAAGCAAAAGATAAAAGAATAGAGCAGCTTGAAAAGAATCTTGAACACTTTTCAGCTAAGAAATGAAATAAGCAAACTTAGTTCTTACCTCTTAACTTAATAAGCTCTCACGTTCTTTCCTTCCATAAAGTTGATGAAGGAGCGGTTTACTACCTTATTACCTCCAGGGGTAGGGTAGTTACCTGTAAAGTACCAATCACCTTTATGGTCGGGGATAGCTTCGTGCAAGCCTTCCACAGATTGGTAAATAATCTCCACGTCAGCTTTTATATCGGCAGGACGCAGCAATTCGGTTATTTTACGTGTGATTTGATCAGGTGTAAAGAGGTCGTATATTTGTTTCACCAGGTTCACTGCTTGCTCACGGGGCTGTTCATCCATTATTTTGGCTTTCTCATAGATTTCTTCCAGCAAATTATCCTTGAAAGATTCTTTCAACAGCGCTATAACCGCCTGGAATGCCACCAAGTCGCCTATTTTAGCCATATCAATGCCGTAGCAATCAGGGTAACGGATTTGCGGGGCTGAAGAAACGATGATAATCTTCTTAGGCCCTAACCGATCTAATATCCTAAAAATGCTTTGTTTTAGGGTAGTTCCTCTTACAATAGAATCATCGAGTGTAACTAATGTATCTATTCCTTTACGTATAACTCCGTAAGTGGTGTCATACACATGGGCAGCTTTATCATTACGGTTGATGTCGTTCGTTATAAAGGTACGAAGCTTAGTATCTTTTAGTGCGATCTTTTCTACCCTCGGATGTATCGACAAAAGCTTCATTAATTTTGCCTTATCGTTGGTTCCCGCTATTTTATCCAGTTCATTTTCCCTTGCTTTTTGAAGGTAATGTTCCACCTCTTCCATCATTCCCAAAAAGGCCAGTTCAGCTGTGTTGGGAATGAAAGAGAAAACCGTATTCTCCAAATCGTAGTTAACGGATTTCAGTACCATGGGTGCAAGTATTTTACCAAGATTTTTACGTTCCTTATATATGTCCTGATCGTTACCTCGGGAGAAATAAATCCGTTCAAATGAACAAGACCTTTTTTCTTCGGGTTTTAATATTTCGACTTCCGAAACGGCGCCATCGCGTTTTACAATAAGGGCATGGCCAGGTTTCAATTCCTTTACCTGGTTGGTTTGAATATTAAATCCTGTGCGCAGTGCTGGCCTTTCAGACGTGGCCACCACAATTTCATCGTCGTGGTAATAAAATGCAGGACGTATGCCATTAGGGTCTCTTAATACAAAGGCATCGCCATGACCTAATAGACCGGCAATGGTATATCCTCCATCCCAGCGTTTGCTGGCATCGTATAATATGTTCTTTAAATCAAGGTTTTGCGCAATGAGTGAAGAGATTTCCACATTGCTATGTCCTTCATCTTTAAACTTATTGAAAAGCTTGTCGTTCTGTTTTGACAGAAAATGGCCTATTTTTTCGAGAATTGTTACAGAATCTGTTTTCTCACGAGGATGCTGGCCAAGTTCAATTAATTTATTGAAAAGTTCATCTACATTGGTAAGGTTAAAATTACCTGCAATCACCAGGTTTTTGGTGAGCCAGTTATTCTCCAACATCAAGGGATGACAGTTTGCCCGCGCATTTTTTCCATACGTGCCATAGCGCACATGCCCTAATAGTAATTCGGCCGCAAATGGAACGTTTTTTTTTCATCCATTCGGCATCTTCCAGTTTGTGAGGCTTATTTTCTTGAACATTCGCCAGGCGGCGGTTTATCTTTCCAAAAATTTCCTCCAATGCATTTTGTGAAGGGGAGCGCAACCGGTGAATAACGGGCATACCAGGCGGCATATCGAATTTTACTGCTGCAACACCAGCACCGTCTTGTCCGCGATTATGCTGCTTTTCCATAAGCAGGTACAGCTTATGGATGCCATAGTAGTCTGTTCCGTACTTTTCTTTGTAGTAACTCAGTGGTTTTAAGAGTCTTATAAGGGCTATACCACAGTGTTCATGAATTTCGTCGCTCATGGAGGTTCGTATTGGGATGCAAAGTTACTAAAAGCCCAGATAATAAGTATAGAAGTAGATTAAGAACTACTGTATTTAGGCTGATAAATTCTCTTGCTTGGCGCTAGAAACTCTTTCTTCACGATTATAAATAGTGGAAAGAAATTGGTACAGTTCAGGATGCCGATGCTTAAATTTTTCGGGGCTGTCAAAAAAAATATTCACTTACCACAGCCAAAAATTCCGCATTGTTGGTAAGAGCATAAGGATTGATGTCAGATGTTCCGGCTTCAATTTTCTCCATCTCGTTTTTAATTTCATGCAGCCAGGGCCCCACATACTGGCGTTTCATCAATGCTTCTGGTATGCCATCAATCACTCCATCTTCCTTATCGAGCAAATGCACAAATTCGTGAACACCTACATTATACTCATGTGGGAGTCCATCAAAAGCAGCGATTAAATCGGGCTTTGATAATATTACAATACCATTTTGAAAGCGATTGCCAACCATGCCTGTAATGTATTCCCGGTGACCTTCGAATCGTTGGGTTTGGAAATGTTCATCAAAACTATTGGGATAGATTAACACATTACGCACATCCGGATAATTGTATTCCGGAAAAGCAAATGTGGGGATAATAGCGCTGGAAGCAACCATTAGCCGGATGGTGTCATCAATGTTCGTATCTATTCCTTCAATGGTTTTAGTAGCTACAAAACGTTGAACACGCTTTTCAAAAAGAAACTTGTCCGAATCATTCAGTTGTGAATAAAACAAAACTTTTTGGCTAAGGACATTCCGCCATGATTGAGGAAATTCTTCCTTCAATTTTCTTTTTATATGTCTCTTTTTTAGAAATACCTTTCGTGAAAGAACTACCCCTATTAAAATAGCTACGCCTAAAATTATTGCAGTTAGTTTATCCATATTAGAATGATGCACATAAATACCCTATGGTAAGACGATCTTATTCCAATACTATTCTTCCGGTAAAAATAGCAGAGCCTGTTTCCGTATATACCCGGTATATGTAAACTCCTTTAGGCTGGGATGATAAATCAATTTGATAATTTGATGATTTGGTAATTTGATAATTGGAATACACTTTTTCCCCAAGTACGTTATATACCTCAACTGACCACTGACTACTGATGTCTGATAACTGAATGGTGAATTGTCCGGTGGTTGGATTAGGATACACATTTACTGATGGCGTAGAAGAGATGGTTGGAACAGATGCAGTAGATTGCCCGGTTATATTAATATTATCAAGATACATGGCTGCACCGTTGCCCGAAATATTTTCGAATGAGAATAGCACATCTTTCATTCCTGCAAGGGCGGGAAGATGTATTGTATCTGTTCTCCAATTATTACTTAGTGGAACAAAAATGCCATTTTTGTTGGTATCGGCCCCGGTTGAAACCATATTGCTGGTTGTACCTAATGCCATTCCACCTTTAGAATAAATTTGTTTAAATGTTTGTCCGCAATCAGTGGAATAATAAATGTTCAGCGTATCACTCAAGTTAATACTGAAAGGGGCATAAGCCACATCAAAATAAATTACCGGTTTTAGCATATCAGTAAAATCATACTCAGGAGTATAAATCTGTTGGTGTTGTCCAATAACATCAACCGCAGGCTTACCCGGAGGAGTAGCCCAAAGCCCTGTATAAATAGTATTAAGATCAGCTATCACCTGGGTATTATTGAAGTAGATGCATTGGCTGCTCTTACCATAACCGCCCACATTGGTATTCAACTGCCAGGTGTAGCTGTATCCATGTGGATTATTGATTACCCATCCTGCAGGAGGGAATGTAGCAGACTGAAAATTTTGTGCTATAGGTGGCACAGCAGAATCGGAAACAGAAATATAGGCTTTCCGGATAGCGGTATCTACCACATTCCCGACTGTTATAACTTCCGTAACATCGTATGTGCCGGGTGTATTATAAATAACGGTAGGCTTTGCAGCATTGGATACGGATGGATTCCCGCCCGGAAACAACCATTGGTATGATGCGATAGGCGATGTAGAAATACTCGAATCGCTGAAAATAACGTTAAGATTCTTACAACCGAAAGTGGGCGTACCACTGAAATAGGCTGAAGCCTTTGGTGGTTCAATACCGATAACCGCTTCATTCCACCAGTTAAATTGATAGCCGATTACATTTAATGCACTAGGAGAATAGTAGCCATTATCATATCCGCTCCAGCCCCAGTTCATATCGAAATTATTGTTTACATCATACCCGTCGCATACCCAAGTGTGGCCTTCGTTATGTACCGAATCATTTCCCACATATTGAACGGGGCGGCTATTATTGAGCTCGTTTTCTATTAGCGCAACCCAGTTTGCATAAGTATAATTTGATTCATATACACCTTGAATAGTAGCAGCGTTATACCCAAAATATTTTACGTACGAATTTTGCGAACATACCGGGTAATCGCCATCAATAACCCAAGCTCCGCTTCCCGGTGGACTATAATTCATATCTACACTTACTCCGCAATCGTACATTAATTTGGCTACTTCATTATTTGGGCCGTTAACACTATAGGGCATAGCAGACCAAACATAAGTAGATGTGTCATAATCAGCAGCCAGAAAACCATAGGTGTTTGCAAAACCATCTATGGTTTTTTCCCAGTACCCACTATATCCATGCCCGTGCGGAGGGTATGACCAGTAACGCATAATTTGTGCCATGCAAGTGGCTACACAACCTGTAACTGAATTACCTGGGCACATGGCATTGTAGGGCCATGGCTGGTCCCAGGTACTTTGCAGCAAAGGATTTACACTTTGCACCGATGCCACTGAGTGGGTTACTTTCGGAGTAGTGTTATTGATGTAGCGTGTCCATTCATTTGCCATATCTGACGATGCAACCATATTATTATTTCGAGCATACTCTATCTCCTGTTTGCGGCAGTTCATCCACCAGGCCACATTATTATTTTTGGCGGGCGTTACGTATTGTCCTTTATTGGAATATCCAATTATCGGGTTTGCTGCATCTTCGGCAGAAACA
>Ga0207046_10049_pt1 | contig 33876 bp, 44 predicted proteins | sample Alteio_BWMinCont_66_FD_153303 | JGI IMG/M metagenome (GOLD analysis project Ga0207046, IMG submission 153303) | Enriched cells from forest soil in Barre Woods Harvard Forest LTER site, Petersham, Massachusetts, United States -... | ecosystem: Environmental > Terrestrial > Soil > Temperate forest >...
AAACACACGTTGATTTGTTTTTAAATCATTCATACTTAAAATTACCTGTGCTTCACTTTCAATTAATTCATTTTGTGTGGTGTTTGCAATTCTAAACATAAAACCTGTTATGTTTTCGTAAGGTGCAATTACACCATGTGTGCTATAACGTATAGAGGCTCTGGGCCTAGAAAAACGCCCGTATAAAACACCTGTAGCTAAAGCAAAAACAAGTAAGCCTGTCATGGATTCTATTGCGGCAATACTACTTACCAAAGTGCCTTTAGGATAGATAAATCCGTAACCAACTGTAGTAAGGGTTTGCGCACTAAAGAAAAAAAGTTCTGTAAATTTATGGCGCTCATCTACGCCCGACAAATTGCCAAAATATTGTGTGCCCGCCAAATAATACAACGATGCAAAAAATAAATTAGCAAACATATAACCTATAAGCACTATAATAATAAAGCGCTTCCAGGTCATGTTTAAAAAAGTGTGGTACAAATCTACGCGCCAAAAAAAATCTCCATCTAAACGTCTAATATTTACTGAACCATCTTTATTTAAAAAGCGGGTATTTTTATTATAGTTTTTATTGCCAAAACCTAATTCAATCTCTTTTTCGGTATTTTTTTCTTTTTTACTCATTTATTAAAAAACCTCAGCTGCCACACGGCGTGTAGTTTCAGAAGTTCCCATAGTATAAAAATGTACACAAGGCACTTTTTGTTTTATTAATTCTTTACATTGGTTAATGGCCCATTTAACACCTACTTCTTTTACCTGTTTATCATCTTTACAATGCTCAACCTCTTTATATAAATCAACCGGAACATCAATATGAAATATTTTTGGAAGAATAGTAAGTTGTTTTTTTTGCGTGATAACTTTTATACCCGGAATGATTGGAATATTAATGTCGTTTTCCTTGCAAAGTTTTACAAAATCGAGAAACTTTTTATTGTCAAAAAACATTTGGGTAACAATATAGCTTGCGCCTGCATCAACCTTAGCTTTCAGCCATTTTAAATCGCTATATAAATTAGGTGCTTCAAAGTGCTTTTCAGGATAACCCGCTATACCAACGCAAAAATTAGTAGGACTAACATCCTTCATATCATCCTGCAAATAAATGCCATTATTCATAGCGCCAACTTGTTTCACTAAATCGAGTGCGTAATTGTGTCCGCCTGGTTCAGGTACAAAATGCGATTCAGTCTTAATGCTGTCTCCACGCAGTGCCAACACATTATCTATTCCTAAAAATTGTAAATCAATTAATGCATTTTCAGTTTCTTCTCGTGTAAAACCGCCACAAATTATATGAGGTACTGCATCTACATGATATTTATTCATAATAGCAGCACATATACCAACCGTACCAGGGCGTTTGCGTATAGATACTTTTTCGAGATAACCACCATCGCGTTTTTTGTACACATACTCTTCACGATGATAAGTAACATCTACAAAGGCAGGTTTAAACTCCATTAAAGGATCTATCGAATCATAAATTGATTGAATGCTCTTACCTTTTAAAGGAGGAAGAATTTCAATAGAAAATAAAGTGCTTTTACTTTGTGATATTTTATCGGTTAGCTTCATAAAATTAATTAGCCGTTGCTTTTTTTAATTGAGCAGCAAATCTACTAATAATTTAAAGCTTGTTAAAATTATGCTCTTCCTAAACGCCAAAGCATTTTTGAGTGCGACCACAAAGCCCCTACAAAAGTAGGCTGGGTATAGTATGGGAAGTTAAACTCTCGGGCGGTTTCTTCTACAATCTTGGCTATTTTTTTATAATGAACGTGGCAAATATTTGGAAATAAATGATGTTCTACCTGAAAGTTTAAACCACCCACATACCAAGAAAATAACCTGCTTTTTTGTGCAAAATTTGCTGTTGTATAAAGTTGGTGTACAGCCCAATCATTCTCCATATTTCCGGTTGTTTCACTCGGCAAAGGAAAAACAGTCTCTTCAACAATATGCGCTGATTGAAATATCATTGACAATAACATACCTGCTACATAATGCATAGTAAGTATGCCAATTAATATTTTCCACCAAGCAATATCTAACACAAGCATAGGGATTAAAACTACATAAGCATAATATAAAACTTTAGTGAAAATTAATAAGGCTAATTGTTTGCCATATTTCTTGTTTTGTGTTTTAAGTAAATCCATTTTACGGTAACGTGCCAGCTGTACAAAATCTTTACTGGTTGACCAAGCCATAGTTAAAAAACCATAAAAAAACCACGCATATAAAAATTGAAATTTATGTACTTTTTTACGGGGAGAGTGTGGAGAGAAACGTAAAAAACTTGGGCCGTCTAAATCACCATCGTGCTCATGCACATTAGTATACGTATGATGTAACACATTATGCTGAACCTGCCAATTAATAGGTAAACCACCTACTAAACAAATGCTGTAAGACATAAATTTATTTATTGTAGGATTTTTAGAATAGCTGCCATGATTGGCATCATGCATTACAGATAAGCCAATACCCGCCATACCAACGCCCATTACTATTGATAGTGCTAATAGTAATAAATTAGATTCAAACCCTCCAAAAAGAATGAAGAAGTAAGGGACTAAATAAATAGAAAACATAGCCACGGTTTTTAAAACCATATTTGCATTACCATGCTTTGATATTTCATTGGTTTTAAAGTAAGTATCTACACGCTGACGGAGCGTGTTAATGAAAACACGTTGTTGTTGTCCGAAGCGGGTTTTTAAAATTTCTGCCATTTTTATATTGTGATTAACCTTACAAAGATACGCTTAATTTAGGCGAAAATGATAACCTAATAATGGTATTGGTTTATATGTTAAATTAACGTTCTTGCCTTGTTAACTTAGTGTTTATATCTAATATCTATTACCTAAATTTGCCATATGATTTATGAATTTAACGGATATAAACCTGTAGTACATCCAAGCTCTTTTATACACCCGCAAGCATGCGTAACCGGTAATGTTATTATTGGTAAAGATGTTTATGTTGGACCGGGAGCAGCCATACGTGGCGATTGGGGGCAAATTATTATAGAAGATGGTTGTAATGTACAAGAAAACTGTACCATACATATGTTTCCAGGAGTTACCACATTGTTAAAAGAAGCTGCACATATTGGGCACGGAGCCATTATACATGGGGGCACTATTGGTAAAAACGTGTTAGTTGGCATGAATGCTGTAGTGATGGATAATGTTGAAATTGGTGACAATTGTGTTATTGGAGCCTTAACTTTTGTGCCTGCCAATACAAAAATTGAAGAGCGAAAAGTAGTGGTAGGTAATCCTGCTAAGGTTGTTAAAGATGTTACAGATGAGATGATTGCATGGAAAACCCAAGGAACCAAGCTTTATCAGCAATTACCGGCCCAATTACATGCTACCTTAAAACCTTGTGAACCTTTAACTGAAATAGAGGCAAATCGCCCGCAACAACAGGCTGTATATAAAACCTGGAATGAAACGAAATAAGCTTCAAAAAACCATTGCTGAATCAAAAAAACGTTGTATCTTCGCAATCCTTAAAATTTAAAAAAAATAAAAAATGGCAGTAAAAATCAGACTACAACGTCATGGTAAAAAAGACAGAGTGTTTTTTCACCTTGTTGTTGCAGACAGCAGAGCTCCACGAGATGGGGCGTTCATTGAAAAATTAGGGGTTTACAACCCAAATACTAACCCGGCAACAGTTGACATCAACTTTGAAAGCACCTTAAAATGGCTTCAAGATGGTGCTGTTCCTACAAATACTTGTAAAGCGATTTTATCGTACAAAGGTATTTTAATGAAAAAACATCTTTTAGATGGGGTTAAAAAAGGCGCTTTAACTGCTGAGCAAGTAGAGAAAAAGTTTGCTGCTTGGTTACAAGAGAAAGAAGCTAAAGTAAACGCTAAAAAAGATCATTTATCTACCGGTAAAAAGTCGGCTGAAACAAAAAAGGCAGAAGTTGAAAAAGCAGCTAAAGCTGCAAAAGCAGCTAAAGTAGCGGCTAAAACTGCAGCAGTAGTTGAAACAGCGGCTCCTGAAGCTTCTGCAGAAGAAGCAGCTCCGGCAGCTGAGGCATAAATAATAGTTCTATTGATAACCCCCAAGCTTAATGCTTTGGGGTTTTTGTTTTTATAATAGGTGTAATTTTATTTCTCATATAAAAGAATAACATACGAGGTAAACCTTTTTTTTTATTTTTGGTGAAAACGAGTATGAAAGTAATTTCTATTTATAGTATTAAAGGGGGAGTTGGTAAAACAGCTACTGCAGTTAACATAGCATATGCAGCTGCCAGCGAAAAAAACAATGTTTTATTAGTAGACATGGACCTCAAGCAGCAAGCACCTTTTATCTTCTTAAAAAGGAACAAAAAGCTAAAGGTTTGCCTGGTAAAAAAAATCTGGAGGATCTTATAAAAGAAACTGAGTATAAGAATTTAGATTTATTGCCGGCTGATACTCGTTACAGACAACTTGATTCGTTTATCAGCGACATGAAAAATGGCGATAAATGGTTGCGTAAATTATTAAAACCAGTTAAAAAACAGTACAATTACATTATTATAGATTGCCCCCCAAATATTACGGCTCTTTCTGAAAATATTTTAAAAAACTCTGATGCTGTATTAGTTCCTGTTATACCCACTACCCTTTCTACTAGAACCTATGAGCAACTTAGGAAGTTTTTTATAGAAGAAAAGTTTGACCATAAAAAGCTTTTTCCATTCTTTTCGATGGTTGAACGCAGGAAAACAATGCATATGGATACTATAGAAGTTTTCCCAAAAATACATCCTGAGTGCATTAATATTTCAATTCCTTATAACGCTGAGGTTGAAAAAATGGGAGAATATATGGCTCCTATTGTTTGGAGGTACCCTTATGCTGAAGCTTCTGAAAACTTTTGCAAGCTCTGGAAAAAAATAAAGCAAAAAACACAATAAACAATCTGAAGTTGATAAGTACAGCTTTGGTAACATAGGGGTAATTTTCCAATAATCTTAGGTCGGTAGGTTTGTATCCATAAACTTAAACCTAAGAAAACATGGAAACACTTAACCGAAAAAATTTTCTTAAACTTTTAGGAGTTTCATCATTCGCTATGTTAAGTTCAAAAACTTCGGCAGGAAGTCTTTTCAATGCTTTTGAAGATAAAAAATCTTCGCCTTCTCCCCTTAGGTTAGCGCATTTAACTGATATACACATACAATCAGGGCTAGAATCGGAAAAAGGTTTTGCCTCATGTTTACATGCTGTAAATGGGCAAAAACCCGATTTAATTCTTAATGGTGGGGATGCTATTATGAATGAGGCTTTTACTTTCTCGAAAGAAAAGGTAAAAAAACAATGGGAGCTTTTTCATAAAATGATGGTTACAGAAAATTCGCTACCTGTTCATCATTGCATTGGCAATCACGACTTATATGGTTGGGCAATGCCAAGTTCGTCGTCTGACGAAAGTAAACTGTTGGCTATGGATGAGTATCAAATAAAAAAACCATACTATGCCATGCAGTATAAGAAATGGAAATTTATTGTACTCGATAGCATACGACCTAAAAACTCTGTACCGGGCTATTACGCTCAGTTAGATGACGAGCAATTAATTTGGCTAAAAAGAGAATTACAAAATACACCGAAAGATGTATTTGTATGTATTGTTTCGCACGTACCAATTTTAGCTGTGTGTACTTTTTTTGAAGGCAGTAATAAAAACAAAAAAACCTGGAGCATTCCAAATAATTCTTTACATGCTGATGCAGGAGAACTAACGGCACTTTTTTATCAGTACCCAAATGTTAAGGCTTGCCTAAGTGGGCATATACATATGATTGATCATGTTAACTATTTAGGCGTTGATTATTATTGCAATGGAGCTGTTAGCGGTGGCTGGTGGAAAGGAAATCATCACCAATTTCCGCCTTCATTTTCTATGATGAATTTTTTTGATGATGGAAAAGTTACTCGCGATATAAATTATTATAATTGGAATTTGACTTAATTTTACTTTACACGCCTACCGGTTAATGCCCCTTCTATCCATTTCCTTTTGATAGGCGTCAGCATATTTTCTATGGTCTTCATAAGTAACAGAATAGTTAGAGTAACCATTTAAATTAGGCTTAGCACAGAAATACAAGAAATTATGTCGGTTATAATTCAGTACAGCATCTATAGCCTGTTGATATGGCAAACAAATTGGTCCCGGAGGAAGCCCTTTGTTGGTATACGTGTTATAGGGTGAGTCAATGTCTTTATCTCCATTTCGCACACGTTTTATAGAAAAATCGCCCACAGCATAAATTAAAGTAGGGTCGGCTTGCAGAGGCATGTTTTTATGCATGCGATTTATGTATACACCCGCTATTTGTTGTTGTTCCTCATCAATAGCTGACTCGGATTGGACAATAGAGGCCAACACAATAACTTCAGTTTGCGTAAGGTTAGCTCGCTTTGCTTTTTGCTGGCGTGAACTATTCCAAAAATCGGTATAATTTTTCTCTACCAATTGCATAAAATCTGGTAACGATGTGTTCCAGTTAAGTTCATATGTCTCAGGCAAAAAAAGGCAGCGCAAGTTTTCGTTGGTAAAATTATATTTATCGCGTAATGGGGTTTGGCTAATAAAAAATGTTTCCAGTTCTTCCTCGCTAATTTCCAGCTTATCTGCTATTTTTTTAATAATGTCATCATTAGTATGATCTGATGAGTTAAAAGTTATTTTTACTTTTTCCTGTTTCCCATTTTTTATGCTGTTAATTAGCTGGCGATTAGTCATGCCTGCAATTACCCTGTACTTACCGGGTTTGAATGTATTTTGCAAATCGTAAGCCTTAGCCAACCACTCAAAGGTTTTTTTATCTTGTAAAATATTTTCCTCCTCCAACATCCCAATCATTTCTTCGTAGGTAGACTTGGTTGGAATATAAATAAACTTATATTTTTTACCATCTAAGTATATATTGGGTTTTAAGAAGGCAACATAGGTGCTATAGCCAGCAAATAAAAATATAGCCAGTGCAATTAATAAAAGTACCCTTTTTAGGGTTTTGCCTGATTTTTTAGCGCACATTTTACAAAGATAATTTAGAAATATAATTAGGCCTATTTTTTACTTAAAATAAAAACGCCTAAACTGCATTGAAGGCATTTTTTTTGAGAGCAATAGTTATTATTTAATTGTATTAAGGCTTGCGAATGCCCCGCATGCTTAGGTTTGAAAGAAAGCTCTTCAAACAGTTTTGCAATATTATTTTTTTCAGGCTTTAACTCATAGTACCACTTTACAGCTTTTTCAATAAGACTTTCATCCTGTTTCATTTTTCCGTAAAAAAATAAAAGCGGGCAAACAGTATTTATTATAATGTTTTCTACTGATGATTTACCCAATGCTTTTTCTTTAAAAACACTTACCTCATCAAAGGTGTAATGGGTTTTCCAATAATCAGAAACAGATACATTAAAGATATCCATTATTTTTTTCATTGTATCGGCCTCTACTATTTTTGAAAATGTATGCTGATATTTCAAGCTAAAATTTGCCAGTTGAGCCAAACGTATAGTAGGAAAATTTAGCGGTCTTAACCTAAGAAATTTCAAGTTGTGAGGTATAGGAGTTAATTTATACTTATGTTTTAAATATGTGTACTCTTTAAAAAGACTTTGTGCATAATCATCCTTTAAATCTTTATCCAACAAGCCACTTTGCCCAAACAGCAAAGCTTCTATTTGAGCCGGAGCATTCGTGTGCTTTAATAAAGTTGTTAATGGAATAGATTTACCTAATTGCAAAAAAGCATCGCTATTTACATGAAATCCAAAGTTTTTGCATAGTAACAAGTAAAAAGTTTCATCCCAGTTGTTTTTGGTAAATGTAAAAAGTTCTTTTATAAAATCAGTTTTTGTCTCCAAGCGCTCAACCAAAACACGCTCTAACCAAGGTTCTTTTATAATATCAGGTACATCATTAAACAAAGTACCGCACGGTATAGCCTGTTTGTTTTGATAGAGTCTTTCGTATTTCGTTAAAATGCCTTCCGGCAAAAATTGCTTTAGTTCAAAACAAGGGATTGGCTGTTCTTTTGAATTATAAATTTCCTTATCATGTTCATACACAATATGCAGAATTACGTTATCGTAGGCCTTATTTGTATGATGGTTATGCAAAAACCAGTCAGATGATTTTTTATGAATTTCAATAGTACCTGCCCACTCCGTATCTCCCAGTTTTATACGAGCACTTGAAAAATCAGGTCCGGCATGTATATTATGCTCTCCGTATTTAATAATTTGTAATTCGGTATTTGAAGTAGTATAAAGGGGTACAGGTTTAAGTAATTTGTATTTCCAAATAAAATGAAGCAGGTCTTCGGTCATAACTACTGAATTTAGGGGTTAAAAATAATAGTTATTTGAATATAATTTCAACCCTTCGATTAGCTTGTTTATTTTCTTCCGTATTATTAGGTTTTAAAGGCATTTTACTTCCGTAACCATTATACGTAATTCGATTTTCATCTACCCCTTTTTTAATTAAATAAACAGCTACTGCTTTAGCCCTTTCTTTAGATAGTTTTACATTATTGTTCTCTTTGCCTGTGCTATCGGTATGACCTGCTACTTCAAAATATTTCGTTCTATTTTCTTTCAGGAAGACAACAAGACTATCTAGCTCCTTGCAAGAAGAAGGAAGTAAGGAGTACTCATTAACATCAAACAAAATATTTTTTAAAATAATAGTTGTAGTGAGTTGAGACTTTATGTTAACTAAAGTATCTTGTTTTGGAGGTTTTGTAATTTGTCTTCCTATTACATTACAACTACATAAAGTTGAATCAGAAATTTGATGTAAACTAACCTCATCTATATAGTAATAAGAGAAATTTTTAGGTTTGTTTTTTATTTTAGGATTATACTTTATTTTTCTGAAAATTGGTTTATCAACCTCAAAACCACCTATAGTTAAGTAAGCTTCATTTTGCGTTGCCATAAAATAATAACACGCAGGTATCCAATTAAGTGTATCAAATTTTGATATACTATCCATTGGAAAATAAATTACGTGCTCATTTTCAATAGCGGTCATTTTATTAGATCTGATTTCGTTTTCCGATAAAATAATCCCTAATTTATCTATCTGCCACATGGAGTTATCTGCGAGGCTAAAATTAAATGTTAAGCAATATGTTTTTCCTTTTACAAGTGTCGAAGTAAGTTTTGTTTGCAAATATTCTCGGTAATTCCTACCAGGTGAGTAAACTATAAAACCTGCATAACAATTGCCAGACAAAGCTTTTTGATACCCAAAATCGTTACTTGGTACATTTGCTTGTTTCAGACTTTCATCTTTATTGGCACTAAAGTAATCGGTAGTTCCTTTGGTAGGGGCGTACCAATTTTTAGATTGATTAATAGCTGATAAATTTATCGGCTTATTGATATAATTCTCAAAACTAGAATCGGGTATTAAATTTTGAGCAGTAAGAGAAGCACAAAAAACAAAAAAATAGAAGAAAAAAAGTAGTTGCCGCTTTAGCATATATGTTACTAAAGAGCAATTTCTATCTGCCTCTCTTCCATCATTTTTTTAAGGTTGATAAGTGAGTAACGCATACGACCAAGTGCCGTATTTATACTAACATTAGTCATATCAGATATTTCTTTAAAACTCATATCATAATAAGCACGCATTATAACCACCTCTTTTTGCTCGTAAGGAAGTTCTTCAATTAAAGAGCGCATAGTTTTTTTGATGTACATTTTTTCTTCCGCGCTTCTATCATAACTTTCTATTTTCAAAATAGAGAATATATCAACCTCTTCCCCATCTTCGTTTACAACGTTAGGCACGGTTTGCATTTTTTTATTTTTGCGGAAGTAATCGATAACCAAATTGCGCGCTATACGCAACAACCAGGCGCTAAATTTTCCGTCTTCGTAGTAATTTCCACCTTTAAGCGATTGAATTACTTTTACAAACGTATCCTGAAAAAAATCTTCGGTGAGAGTTCTGTTTCTTACCAAAAGATAAATACAAGAGTATACCTTTTGTTTGTGTCGCTTTATTAAAATGGCTAGGGCTTCTTCGTTACCTTTTACATAAAGGTTAACTAAACGGTTATCATCTAAGTTTTGTATAGACATAGGCTTTGCTTTTTACTTGTTTATAATTAGTAAGAGTAAAAAGTAAATTTCTGCCTATGCGATTTCCGTTTTTAAGTGTTTTTAACTATGCAATGATAAGAATAAAAAATGAAATGCAAAAAAATTTAACATTTCAATGCTTTTTTAACACTCTTGCTATGTGTTATTTATTACAATTAGCTACTATTTTAAGCAGCGTTTCTTCTGTCAAATCAATTTCCTTTTTAGATAAGCCATCTAAGGCTACTTCTCTATATTTTACAGCTACACGATTAACTTTACGAATAATATCAATGCCCTTTATAGTAAGTTTTAAAGAGGTCATCCTTCTGTCTGATTCGTGAAAATTTCTTTTCAAATACTTATGCTCTACCAGTTTTTCTATAATACGCGTAACCGAAGCATCATCTTTAAACACATAGTCGGCAATGTGTGCCTGACTTATGCCCGGTTGTTCCATAATAGTATTTAACACCAACCATTGGTCAATAGTTATATCAATGTTAGCTTTTTTTAATTGCTCTTGCGCAAACTGCCTATAGGTTTTTATTGCTTTATCAATAGTATAAAATAGTACGCCGGTAGCTCTTTTCATAATTAAAATATATACAAATGTAAATGTTTTATCTATAGTTGATATATCAAGCAAAAGTTATTGCATAAAAAAAGTCCGCTTTGTGATAAGCGGACTTTTTAGTTTATAACAGGTTATTTTAAATACAGCATTTCGCGGTATTTTGGTAATGGCCATATAGCATCATCAACCAATAATTCCAACTTATCGCAATGGTAACGAATGCTTTCAAATAAAGGCTTTACTTTATCGCAATAAGCATGCGCCTGTTTTTTAGCATTATCTAATAAGTTAGCTTCTTTGCGTTCATCAATCATTTTTTCCACATCATTTTTAATGATGGTAACGCGTTCAGATATTTCTTTTATCATTTCTAATTGTGAACCAGCAGCTTTTTTAAACTCAGCAGCATCAAAAATATTTTTCATTCCGCTAACATTGTCTACCAAAGTTTTTTGGTATTTAATTGCAGATGGAATAATTTGATTAGTAACTATATCACCAATAATACGCGACTCAATCTGAATTTTTTTGGTATAGGTTTCTAAAGCAATTTCGTAACGAGCTTCTTGCTCTCTGTGAGAAAGAATGTGTAAGTCTTCGAACAGTTTTAAAGACGATTTAGAAACATAAGCATCTAAAGCCTGTGGTGTAGTATTAAAGTTATTTAAGCCACGTTTTTTAGCCTCTTTTTTCCACTCATCGCCGTAACCGTTTCCTTCAAAACGAATATTTTTAGAAGCAACAATTTCTTTTTTAAGAATCTGGAAAATAGCTTCATCTTTCTCAACACCTTTTTCAATTAAAGCATCAACCGCATGTTTAAATTTAATTAATTGCTCAGCTACAATAGCGTTAAGGGTTGTCATTGGCCCACTACAATTAGCCGATGAACCTACAGCTCTAAACTCAAATTTATTACCAGTAAATGCAAACGGTGATGTACGGTTTCTATCCGTATTATCTAATAAAATATCAGGGATTTTACCGATGCCTAATTTTAACGCTGTTTTTTGTTCAGGCGTCATTTTTTTATCGCTAACACTTATTTCTAAATCATCTAATATTTTGCTTAATTGGTCGCCTAAGAAAGCGCTCATAATAGCCGGAGGAGCTTCATTAGCGCCAAGGCGGTGGTCATTATTAGCTGATGCTATAGAGGCACGTAATAAATCAGCGTGTTGGTGTACTGCCGAAATAGTATTTATAAAAAATGTAAGGAATTGTAAGTTTGTTTTTGGCGTTTTACCAGGGCTTAATAAGTTTTTACCTGTATTGGTAGCCAAACTCCAATTGTTATGTTTACCGCTACCATTAACACCTGCATATGGTTTTTCGTGTAACAACACACGTAGGTTATGGCGTAAGGCTACTTTTTCCATAATATCCATCAGCAATTGGTTATGGTCAACCGCTAAGTTTACTTCTTCAAATACGGGTGCACACTCAAATTGTGCTGGAGCAACTTCGTTATGACGTGTACGAACAGGTATACCTAATAAATGACACTCTAATTCAAAATCGCGCATATAAGCCATGGCTCTTGCAGGAATTGAACCCCAATAGTGGTCTTCTAATTGTTGGCCCTTTGCAGGCGATGCACCAATTAAAGTTCTGCCCGTTTGTTGCAAATCGTAACGCACATTAAACAAAGCTGCATCAACTAAAAAATATTCTTGTTCCCAACCAAGGGTTGCAATTGTTTTAGTTACGTTTTTATCAAAATATTGGCAAACATCGGTAGCAGCTTTATCTAAGGCAGTTATCGATCTTAATAAAGGAGTTTTAAAATCTAATGCTTCGCCGGTATAAGAAACAAATATAGTAGGAATACAAAGGGTTTTATCGAATACAAAAGCAGGCGATGTTGCATCCCAAGCTGTGTAACCACGCGCCTCGAAAGTGTTACGAATGCCACCACTAGGAAAACTTGAAGCATCAGGCTCTTGTTGTACTAATTGGTTGCCGCTAAAACGTTCAATAGCGCGACCGTTTTCTGATGGTTCAAAAAAACCATCATGCTTTTCGGCAGTAGTTCCATTTAGTGGTTGAAACCAATGTGTATAATGCGTAGCACCTTTGCCCGCTGCCCAATTTTTCATGGCAGAAGCAACCTGGTCGGCAATTTTACGATCAATAGAAGTACCTTTTTCCATAGCATTTTGTACCATGCTAAAAGCTTCTTCACTTAAAAACTCTTTCATGGCATCGTGACCAAAAACGTTAGAGCCATAATAGGCTGAAATTTGTGTTCCGGGAGCAATTGGCTCAACCGGAGTTCTTTTTGCTACTTCTTGTAGCGCTGTAAAACGTCTGTTACCCATTTTTTATATAATTTTCGACAAATGTATCAAAAAATTAGGGGGCTATATTTAAAAAGTATCAACTTTTTTGAATTTTGTGTTGAAAAAATAGGGGTATAGCAATTTTTTTTGATTTGTATATGAAAATAGGTAGTTGAAAAATAATTTATGGCAGTATCTATAAAAATGTACTTTAGTCGCATTCATGCAAAAATTTGCTTCTATCCTATTTTTAATGTTTTTTTTGGGCAAAATCATTGCCCAAGAAGTAATTAAAACTGCTTTTGATAAATATGGCCCCTATGGAGCACCAGTTTACACAGATTTAAAGCTAGCTCTTAAAGATGAAAAAGCTGTTTATAAACTAAATCTTAGCTACCAACCCGTTGATATAAAATTATGGCCTAAGCTTACAAATCTTACCAATTTACAGGCTTTGCAATTACAAAGCATATCGGTAAATCAGTGGCCTGATAACTTTAGCTCGCTTACTAATTTGGTTTATTTAGGTTCTTATAACAATGAGTTTACCGGGTTTCCTAAAGATTTTCATAAACTGGGAGGCCTTATGTACCTTGAACTACATAACACTAAGATAGACTCTATACCACAAACCATTGCTTATTTGCAGCGTTTAAAAACATTTAAATTTTCAGGCACAAATGATACACTTAAACTTCCAAAAAGTTTAAAATATTTAAAATCGTTAAACGACTTGATTATTGAAAGTGCTATTTTAGATAGCATGCCTAAACCCTTGTTTTCTATTACCCCTTTAAAAACTTTGGTAATTGTTAATTGTGGCATACAAGCTATACCCGAAAACCTTGATAAACTTACTAATTTAGAGGTTTTGGTGTTAGATTATAATAAGTTAAGTACTATTCCGCGCGATATATATAAATGCAAGAACTTATACGCTCTATCGCTTAAAAAAAACAACATTACTAAAATACCTGATACTATTTGTCAGCTTAAAAATCTTACTAAACTTGATTTACGAGACAACCCTATTAGTAAAGACGAGATAGAAATTTTAAAAATTTTACTACCGGGTTGTCAAATAATAACTAATTCAAATTAAGGTTAGTTATGTCTCCAAAATAATCGGGTGTACAAAAGTTAATTGATATTAGTTTTCCTTTTTCAAAATATAAATCAGCAAAAGCCTCATCAAAACTCAAACGTTTCTCGCCCCAGGTATGTTGCTCTGTTTCGCTTAAAGGGAAAGCATTTTTCTTAAATAAATTTACAACATCTTCTTCTTTTAGTACAAATATTTTTTCACCTAACATAACAGCCTCCTTATTATCAACCTCAACACAATGCAAACCTTTGTTTTCATCATTCTTAAAAAACAAAGAAAAACCATTATCCCAATAATGATAAACTATACTTTTTTCGTTAAACAACTCATCAATAAGGTCTTCTTTCTCGTTGGGCTCACCAAAAAGCACAATAGCCCTTTTGGGACTATCCCCAAAAAACAAGCCACAAAAGCCTTTTAACAGATGTATAGTTATGTCCTTCATTTTAGTACCTTTGCAAACTTATAAATGAAAGGCAATCTTTTAAAATATATTTTAACATTCTTTTTTACCCTTACTTTTTTTGCCTGTGGTAATTTCAACAAAATTCTAAAAAGCTCTGATTTTGAGCTTAAATATACAAAAGCTATCGAATATTATAACAAAACAAATTATACCTCTGCCCAAACTTTATTTGAAGAGCTTATACCCGTCTTTAAAGGGACTGAAAGAGCTGAACAGGTATATTTTTACTACACCTATTGTCATTATTATTTAACTGATTATGCTCTGGCTGGTTTTCATTTCAGAACCTTTGCCCGTACATTTCCTAATAGTACACACGCCGAAGAGTGTGCTTTTATGAATGCTTATTGCTATTATTTGAGTTCGCCAAAATATAGTTTAGATCAAAGTGATACTAAAAACGCAATACAAGAGATTCAGAATTTTTTAAATGATTTTCCTGAAAGTAAGCGGGTTGATACCTGTAATATATTGATGGATAAATTGCGTTTTAAGCTCGAAAAAAAATCATATGAAATTACCAAAGGTTATTTTTTTAGAGATGATTGGAAAGCCGCTACCCCAGCATGCCTAAATTTTATAAAAGATTTTCCCGAATCGGCACATAATGATGAAATGCTGTTTATGGTTATAAAATCGTACTATTTACTGGCAAAAAACAGTGTAGAATCTAAAAAAGCAGATCGTTTAGAAAAAGCTATGGAAAATTACTTAAAATTCGTAGATTTGCATCCCAATAGTTCTTTTTTAGCTGAGGCTGAAAGTATCTATAAGGATTGTGAACGATTAAAAACTGAGCAACAAAAACTAAAATAAAATGGATTTTAAAAACGTAAAAGCAGACCCAACTACCGTTACTCGCGACATTCGTCAGTTTGATGAAAAAACAGGTAACATTTATGAAGCAGTTACTATTATTAGCCGTCGTGCCAACCAAATAGCTTTACAAATGCGCGAAGAGCTTCACGAAAAATTAGATGATTTCAGTTCTCATTCTGATAATTTAGAAGAAATTTTTGAAAACCGCGAGCAAATTGAGGTTTCAAAATTTTACGAAAAATTACCTAAACCAACTTTGATTGCTATTCAGGAGTTTTTAGACGAAAAAATACACTATCGTAAACCAACTGACGAAAAAGCACAATAAAAAATAAAATGTACGTTACTAAAGGCAGTTGGCAAAAGCACACTGCCTTTTGTTTTTTATGCTAAACGGAAAAAAAATACTTTTAGGTGTAAGTGCCGGTATAGCTGCCTACAAAACAGCTAACCTAGTGCGTTTATTAATTAAAAAAGGCGCAGAGGTTAAAGTTATTATGACCCCAGATGCACAAACTTTTGTTAGTCCGCATACCCTTTCTGTTTTATCTAAAAATAAAGTTGAGGTAGATTTTTTTGACTCAGAAAAAGTTTGGAACAACCATGTGCATTTTGCTCTTTGGGCCGATGCTTTTGTAATTACACCCTGTACAGCTAATACATTGGCAAAAATGGCAACAGGCTTATGCGATAATTTATTGCTGGCAACTTATCTATCAGCCAGATGTAAAGTATATGTAGCCCCGGCTATGGATGTAGATATGTATCATCATCCAACATCGCAAAACAATATTAAAAAAATAATTTCTTATGGTAACATTGTTATTCCGCCAGAAACAGGTGAATTAGCAAGTGGTTTATACGGTGAAGGTAGAATGGCCCAGCCTGAAAACATTGTTTCCTTTTTAGAAAAGGAGTTTGAATCTCACGGCGCTTTAAAAGGTAAAAAAGTTTTAATTAACGCCGGACCAACTTATGAAGAAATAGACCCTGTGCGTTTTATAGGTAATCGTTCAAGTGGTAAAATGGGCATTGCTATAGCAAATGCTTTTGCGCACGAGGGAGCTGAAGTTACTTTAGTTTTAGGCCCAACACATTTATCCCCCAATATTTCTGTAAAATGTATTCGGGTAGAATCGTCTAATGAAATGTATGAACATTGTGTTGAATTATTTAAAAAATCAAACATTGCCATAATGTCAGCAGCCGTTGCCGATTATAAAGCAGCTGATTATAGTTCTCAAAAAATAAAAAAGAAAGAAGATTCCTTTCAAATAAACCTTACCAAAACGGTTGATATTTTAGCTGAGCTTGGTAAGCAAAAAAAGAAACAATGCTTAATAGGCTTTGCCCTTGAAACAGAAAATGTAATTGAGTACGCCATAAAAAAAATAAAGGCCAAAAATTTAGACTTTATTGTAGCCAATTCTTTACAAGATGCAGGTGCCGGTTTTGCCACAGATACTAATAAAATTAGTATAATTGATAACACTGGCAAAGTGTTTGATTATGGTTTAAAAAGCAAAGAAGAAGTTGCCAAAGATATTCTTAATTTTACCTTAAATTATTTAAAGAAATAAACTTGAAATGTTTTTCATTATATCTGTTAGCTTTATGTCTTGTGCTTTGCATTAATGCAACTAAAGCGCAAGAATTAAACTGTCAGGTAAGTATAACTACACAATTACAGGGTGCTGATAACCTACGTATATTTGGTACAAGCATGCAAACACAGGTACGTGATTTTATGAATAACTATCGTTTTACAACTGATAAGTTTGAACAAAATGAGCGTATAGATTGTCAAGTTATTATAAATGTAACTACAGATTTAGGTAGTGGCGCTTATCAAGGAACAATTTCTCTATCATCGCGCCGCCCAGTGTTTAAAGCAGGTTATAATAGTACGGTGTTTGATTATATGGATAAATCATTTGCCTTTAATTATGCTGAAGGGCAGCCTATGGACTTTAATTTACAAGGTTTTAGTACAAATCTTACTTCTGTTTTAGCATATTATGCTTACGTAATGTTAGCGATTGATTATGATAGTTTTTCGCTACTTGGAGGGACTGATATGTGGAAAAAAGCACAAACCATTGTAAACAATGCGCAAAGTGCTACCGAACCAGGTTGGCAATCGTCAGATAATGGTTTTAAAAACAGATATATTTATATTGATAATATTTTAAACCCTATGTTTCAACCTTTACGCGAAACTATGTTTACTTACCACCGCAAAGGTTTAGATGTTATGTATGATAACATGGAAACCGGTCGTGCTGCCGTTTTACAAGCCATAAATAATATAAACGAAGTTCATAAAAATCGCCCGGGGTCTTTTAACGTACAGGTGTTTTTCGAATCTAAAAACCAAGAAATAGTAAACATTTTTAAAAGTGCGACCACCGAAGAAAAAAATCAGGTTATACAAATACTTAGCACAGTAGATGCTGCAAATACGACTATTTATTCAGCAATAACGCCGTAATAGCGTCATTTTGACAACTATTGACTTGTGGCATAATTTTTCGCACTAGCAAACTATAATTTCTTACCATGAACGATTTTTTTAACGATATGCGCTTTAACAATATAAATGAGGAAGATGCAGAGTTTATTCCTTTGCTATCTCAGGAAGATGAAGACCAGATGAACAATGAGAAACTTCCTGAATCAGTTTTTATACTTCCCTTACGTAATACTGTGTTATTTCCGGGTGTGGTTATACCAATCACCGTAGGTAGAGACAAATCTATTCAACTAATTCGCGATGCTTATAAAGGTTCTAAAATTATTGGGGTAGTTTCTCAAAAAAATGACGCTATTGAAGAACCAAAGCCAGAAGATTTAAATGAGGTTGGTACCATTGCTCACATCATTAAGCAACTGCGCATGCCCGATGGCAGCACAACGGTAATTTTACAAGGTAAAAAACGTTTTAAAACAGGAGAGTTTATACAAACTGAGCCTTACTTTAAAGCTAAGGTTATTCCGTTTGAAGAAACAAAAGCAAAGAAAAACGACAAAGAGTTTTCGGCACTCGTATCTTCTTTAAAAGATTTAGCTACACAAATAATTAAGCAATCGCCGCAAATGCCAAGCGAAGCTGCTTTTGCTATTAATAACATTGAGAGCGCTTCTTTTTTAATCAATTTCATTTCATCACACGCTAATGTTTCTTCAATAGAGAAACAAAAAATGCTAGAGTTACCTGATTTAACTGAGCGCGCAACGCTTGTGTTAAAAAACCTGACACAAGAATTGCAAATGCTGCAACTGAAAAATGAAATTCAGAATAAAGTAAAAACAGACTTAGATAAACAACAACGTGAATATTTTTTAAATCAACAAATAAAAACTATTCAGGAAGAGTTAGGTGGAAACCAACACGAGCAGGAGATTGTAGAGTTTAAAGAAAAAGCGAAAGCAAAAAAGTGGTCAAAAGAAGTGCAAGAAGTTTTTGAAAAACAAATTTCTAAGCTTCAACGCATGAATCCAAATGCGGCTGAGTACGCTATACAAACAAACTACTTAGATTTATTACTTGATTTACCTTGGAACGAGTACACGGCCGATAACTTTAATTTAAAAAATGCTGAACGAATTTTGAACGAAGACCACCATGGTTTAGATAAAGTTAAAGAACGCATTTTAGAACATCTAGCCGTAATCAAATTAAAAGGTAATTTAAAATCACCTATACTTTGTTTATATGGTCCTCCGGGTGTTGGTAAAACATCGTTAGGTAAAAGCATTGCAAAAGCTTTAGGAAGAAAATATGTCCGCATGAGTTTGGGTGGGTTGAAAGATGAAAGCGAAATTCGTGGGCATCGTAAAACATATATCGGTGCTATGCCGGGGCGTATTTTACAAAACGTAAAAAAAGTTCAATCATCTAATCCTGTTTTTGTATTGGACGAGATAGATAAATTGGGTGCCGATTATCATGGCGACCCTTCGTCAGCTTTGCTTGAAGTACTTGACCCTGAACAGAACTCAACCTTTTACGATAATTATTTAGAGCTTGATTTCGATTTAAGTAAAGTGTTGTTTATTGCCACTGCAAATTCTTTAAATACCATACAACCTGCCTTGCGCGATAGAATGGAGATTATTGAAATGAATGGTTATACTACCGAAGAAAAAATTCAAATTGCACAAAAACACATTGTACCAAAAGTTACTGAAGACACAGGATTAAAAAAATCGCAACTAAAAATATCTGATAAAGTTTTAGATAGAATAATTGAAGATTATACACGCGAAAGCGGTGTACGTTCACTTGAAAAACGCATTTCTAAAATTGCACGTTTTACCGCTAAAGAAATTGCGACTAATAAAAAGAATTTGACTAAAGTATCCGAAGAAAATTTAATTAAAATACTTGGTCCGGCGCACAGTAAAGATAAATATCAGGGTAACGATGTACCTGGTGTTGTTACCGGTTTAGCTTGGACTCAAGTTGGTGGCGATATTTTATTCATTGAAACAAGTTTATCTGAAGGCAAAGAACAAAAACTTACTTTAACCGGTAACTTGGGCGATGTAATGAAAGAAAGCGCTGTTATTGCTTTGGAATTTTTAAAAGCACACCCTCAAATAATTGATGCTACTGCTGATACATTTAAAAATAAAAATATACACGTACACGTGCCTGAAGGTGGTACACCAAAAGATGGCCCATCTGCCGGTATTGCTATGCTTACAAGTTTAGCTTCGGCATTTACAAAACGTAAAGTGCGTAAAAACCTTGCTATGACTGGCGAAATAACTTTGCGTGGCAGAGTACTTGCTATAGGAGGGTTAAAAGAGAAACTACTAGCAGCCAAACGTGCAGGCATAAAAGAAATAATTTTATGCGAAGAAAACCGTAAAGATGTGGATGATATAAATGTCGAATATTTAAAAGGCTTACATATACACTACGTAACGCACATGCAGCAGGTACTTGATATAGCTTTATTGAAAGAAAAAGCTAAATCAGGGGTTTTACAAGGTGTAGAAAATTAATTTTTAGTTAATAAAATTAACATATATTTACCCCAATGAATTTGGGCCAGCACCATATTGCGTTAAACGTAAAAAATCTACAAATCTCTAAAGAGTTTTATCTTAAAATGGGTTTTGTGGTTGATGAAAGATTTAGCAACCTGCAACGCAAGTATCTTATTATGCGTAATGGTGCAATAATTATTGGCTTATACGAAGGAATTATACCTAGAAACACTTTGACTTTTACACCCGAAAATATTTTTGAGCTACAAAAAGAGTTAAAACAAAAGGGAGTTCCATTTGTATTAGAAGCAAAAGAAGGCGCGAGCAGCCCTGCACATTTCTTAATAGTAGACCCAGACGGGAATCCGTTTTTTTTCGAGCAACATTAATTGCTGATAATTTTAATTACAATCTTACTATTGATTCGTTAAATTTGAAGCAATTGAAACTGCATGGCATATAATAAAATTACACCTCAAATACTTGATCAACTAAAGCAAATTATAGGAAACGAATTTGTTTTTACTGATAAAGAAAAATTAGAACAGTACGGGAAAGATGAAACCGAAGATTTACTTTTTATACCCGAAGTAGTTGTAAAACCAAGCACTCCACAGCAAATTGCCGATATTTTAAAAATTGCCAATACAAATTTAATTCCAGTAACACCTCGCGCAGCAGGTACCGGATTAAGCGGCGGAGCTCTCCCAATTATGGGTGGCATTATTTTATCAGTTGACCGTTTTAATAAAATACTTGAAATTGACGAACGTAATTTACAAGCTACAGTTGAGCCAGGTGTAATAAACGAAGTTTTTCAAAATGCAGTAGCTGAAAAAGGTTTGTTTTATCCACCCGACCCTGCCAGCAAAGGCAGTTGTTTTTTAGGTGGCAACGTAGCAGAAAACAGCGGCGGACCAAAATGCGTAAAGTATGGGGTTACTAAAGATTACATTTTAAATTTAGAAGTAGTTCTGCCTACAGGAGAAATAATTTATACAGGCGCTAACACATTAAAAAACTCAACGGGTTATCACCTTACCCAATTAATGATTGGTAGCGAGGGCACCTTAGGCATCGTAACAAAAATTATTGTAAAATTAATTCCATTACCCAAACATAATTTATTAATGCTTGTTCCGTTCCGTAAAACAGAAGAAGCTTGTCAGGCTGTTTCAGAAATATTCAGAGCCGGCTACACACCTAGTGCTTTAGAGTTTATGGAACGTGATGCATTGGATTGGGTTAGTAAACACGTGCAAAGCTCAGTAGTAAAATTAGAAGATGATGTACAGGCACATTTATTGATTGAGGTTGATGGAAACAATATAGATATGCTAATGCAAGATATGGAGGCGATAAGCAAAGTGGTAAGCAAATTTAATATTTCGGAAATTTTGTTTGCCGAAAGTCAGGCACAAAAAGATGAGCTTTGGAAACTACGTCGCAAAATTAACGAAGCTGTAAAAGCCACAGCTATTAGCAAAGAACAGGATACTGTAGTGCAACGTGCTGAATTACCTGCTTTAGTAAAAGGCATTAAAGAAATTGGTGTTCGTTATAATTTTAGAAGTGTTTGCTATGGGCATGCCGGCGATGGAAATTTACATACACGCATTATAAAAGATGATATGGCTGATGAATTGTGGAACGGCGAGCACATTAAAAAAGCCATTGCTGAAATTTTTGCTTTATGTAAAAAATTAGGTGGTACCATTAGCGGAGAACATGGCATTGGGCTTGTTCAAAAAGAATACATGAGCATTATGTTTGGAGAGAAAGAAATTGACTTGCAAAAACAAATTAAAAAGGTTTTCGATCCTAATTTGATTTTAAACCCAGGTAAAATATTTGTTTAATAAGTCAACGTGAGAATTTTATGCTTTATACTTTTTGTTTTTTCGGTTGAGCTATCTGCCCAGTCAAATAAATTTATGTCGTTAGACATAGAGCATAAATCAACCACACACCGAATCAAATTTTATATTCAAGATAAAATAATTTTCAAACTAAAGCAGGATAAAAAAAAGTATAAGGGTATAATTACTGATGTAAACGACACATCCCTCACTCTTGATTCTACAACAACTATCCCTTACAAAAATATCAATAAAGTTCTGGTTGATAATTCCAATCATCTTACACGTGCCGCATCCGCTTTTTTAATTGGCTGCGGAGTTGGTTATGTAGGTTTAGATGCTTTAAATAACGCAATAAATGCTAATAAACCAATCCTTCGTTTACTAGATATAGAAATTGGCGCCGGTTTAGCAATAATTGGTGAAGCAATTAAGATTTTAAGCATAAAACGTTACAAAATAAGCAAGAAGCATCATATTAAATTTATTGATGATACACCTTAAAAACTCCACCAAATAAAAAAGCCACAGAAAATAAATTCTGCGGCTTTTTTATTATTATGTAATTTAGATTACTCTTCTGTTTTTGTTTCGGTAGCTGCATCAGCAGTTCCTTCAGCTTTAGGCGCAGCAGCTTTTTTAGGAGCACGACCACGACGCGTAGTTTTCTTTTTAGCTTCGGTAGCACCACCTTTTTTATCTGAAGTGTAAATTTCATTGAAATCTACTAATTCAATTAAAGCTGTATCAGCAGCATCTCCAGGACGGAAACCTGTTTTAATTATACGAGTGTACCCACCTTGTCTTTCTGCTATTTTAGGAGACACGTCTTTAAATAAAGTAGACACTGCATCTTTGCTTTTTAAGTAAGAAAACACAGTACGACGGCTATGTGTAGTATCTTCTTTGCTTTTAGTAAGAAGTGGTTCTACATAAACGCGTAAAGCTCTTGCTTTAGCAACTGTAGTAAAAATACGTTTGTGTTCAATAAGCGCACAGGCCATATTAGCAAGGGTAGCCTTGCGGTGCGAACTTTTTCTGCCTAAATTATTTACTTTATCTCCGTGTCTCATGTTATTTAATTTTTGTAGAAGTACAGGGTACCAATACTATTTTGTTATTCTTTATCTAATAAATATTTACCAACGTTCATTCCAAATTGTAAGCCTTTTGCTGCAATAAGGTCTTCTAACTCAGTAAGTGATTTTTTACCAAAGTTGCGGAATTTCAACAAATCGTTTTTGTTAAATGCAACAAGTTCTCCTAATGTTTCAACATCAGCTGCTTTTAAGCAATTAAGTGCGCGTACTGAAAGATCTAAATCAACTAATTTAGTTTTCAATAACTGACGCATGTGTAAAGTGTGTTCATCAAATTCACTTTCTTTCTTTTTATCTTCAGTGTCAAGCGTAATACGCTCATCAGAAAATAACATAAAGTGGTGAATTAATATTTTAGCTGATTCTTTTAATGCTTCTTTTGGATGTACAGAACCGTCTGTAACAATATCAATGATTAGTTTTTCGTAATCAGTTTTTTGTTCAACACGGTAATTTTCTACAACAAATTTTACGTTTTTAATTGGTGTGTAGATAGAGTCAATTGCAATAACACCATGTGCTGAGTTAGCTGCTTTATTCTCCTCTGCAGGAACATAACCACGACCTTTGTTGATAGTTAATTCCATTTTAAATTTAACGTTAGATTCGCAATGAGCGATAACTAAATCTGGATTTAAAACTTGGAAACCACTTAAAAATTTAGATAAATCTCCGGCAGTTATAGTTTCTTTACCCGCAAAGTTGCAAGTAACTTTTTCAAAATCATGATTATCAAGTTGTCTTTTAAAACGAACTTGTTTTAGGTTTAATATAATTTCGGTTACATCTTCTGCAACTCCTTTAATAGTAGAAAATTCATGATCAACGCCTTCTATTTTAACTGAAGTTACCGCATACCCTTCTAAAGATGATAAAAGAATACGACGTAAAGCATTACCAATGGTTATACCAAAACCCGGCTCTAAAGGACGAAATTCGAACTGACCTTCAACATCAGTTGAACCTAACATAATTACTTTATCTGGGCGTTGGAAACTTAAAATTGCCATGTTATTATATTTTTTGTTTTAATTAATATTAATTTTCTAAAATCAACCTAAGCACAAAAGAGACTATTATTTAGAGACTATTATTTAGAGTACAACTCGACAATTAACTGCTCTTTAATGTTTTCAGGTATTTGTGTTCTTTCAGGACGGCTGATAAATTTACCTGTCATGTGTTTTGCATCAAAATCTAACCAAGAGTATTTGTTGGCTGCACCCGAAATAGCTGTTACAATTGCTTCATGTGCTTGAGATTTCTCACGAACAGAAACAACGTCACCAGCTTTCAAGATGTAAGAAGCAATATTTACTACTTCTCCGTTTACAGTAATATGTCTATGACCTACCAATTGACGAGCACCAGCACGTGTAGGAGCAATTCCTAAACGATAAACCACGTTATCTAAACGAGATTCGCAAAGTTGCAAAAGAACTTCACCAGTTACACCATGCGCTTTTTGAGCCAAATGAAACATACGCTCAAACTGACGCTCTAAAATACCATAAGTATATTTAGCTTTTTGTTTTTCAGTAAGCTGTACAGAGTACTCACTTTGCTTTGCACGTTTTTTAGATAAACCGTGTTGTCCAGGAGGGTAGTTTTTCTTCTCTAATGCTTTATCGGGGCCAAATATTGGCTCTTTAAACTTTCTTGCAATCTTAGATTTTGGTCCTATATATCTTGCCATTTTCTCTATTTTAATTTTATTGTACTATTAATTCTAAACTTATTATTTTAATCAAATACTATACACGACGACGTTTAGGAGGACGGCAACCGTTGTGTGGAATTGGAGTGATATCAACAATTTCTAACACTTCGATACCAACTGTCCCTAAAGAACGGATAGCTGATTCTCTTCCACCACCTGGTCCTTTAACATATACTTTTACTTTACGCAAACCTGCATCAAAAGCAACTTTACCGCAATCTTGCGATGCCATTTGAGCTGCATAAGGCGTGTTCTTTTTCGAACCACGGAAACCCATTTTACCAGCACTAGACCAGCTAATTACTTGACCGGCAGTGTTAGTTAATGAAATAATAATGTTGTTGAACGTAGCGTTGATATGTGCGTCTCCGGTAGATTCTACCTTTACTACACGCTTCTTTGAAGAAGTTTTAGCTGCTGTTGCTGCCGTTGCTGATTGTTGCTTTGCCATTTTATATCTAAATTCTTTGAATTCTTACTTAATTATTATTTAGTCGCCATTTTTTTGTTAGCGATAGTCTTACGACGTCCTTTACGAGTACGAGCATTTGTTTTTGTACGTTGCCCACGAACCGGTAAACCACCACGGTGACGGATACCCCTAAAAGTACCAATATCCGTTAAACGTTTAATGTTTAACTGTACTTCAGAGCGAAGAGCACCTTCAACTTTGATACCATCGTTAATGATTTTACGAATAGCGTTTTGTTCCGCATCATCCCAATCACTAACTTTTTTGCCAACGTCAACGCCAGCTTCATTTAGTATTTTTTTCGCTTTACTGCGACCTATTCCGTAGATGTAGGTTAAACCTATTTCTCCTCTTTTGTTTTTCGGTAAATCTATACCAGCAATCCTTGCCATGTGTTAATAAAATTTTAAAAAGTTTGCGAAGTTACAAAATTATTTCTATCTGTGCCTAATTTATTTTAGGTCAGAGACTATCCTTGACGTTGTTTAAACTTAGGATTTTTCTTGTTGATTATGTAAAGTTTACCATTACGGCGAACCATTTTACAGTCAACACTTCTTTTTTTTAGGGATGCTTTTACTTTCATCGTTTTTGTTTTTCTAAATTATATATGATCCGGGTTTTAACCCTCCTGTTTATTTATATCTTAAAATTATTCTTCCTTTTGTTAAATCGTAGGGAGACATTTCTAATTTAACCTTATCTCCAACTAATATTTTTATATAGTGCATGCGCATTTTACCAGAGATATGAGCTACCAAAGTGTGCCCGTTTTCAAGCTGAACTTTAAACATGGCATTACTTAATGCCTCTAATATTGTTCCGTCTTGCTCTATCGCTGATTGCTTTGCCATCTACTTCTCTCTATCTCTTTTTTAGCTTTGCACCTGCATTGCGTTAGTTCTACCTTTTATACGTCCGCTCTTCATTAAACCATCATAATGGCGGTTTAATAAATAGCTTTCAATTTGTTGTAATGTATCTAAAACAACCCCTACTAAGATTAGTAGAGAAGTTCCACCATAAAAATTAGCAAATTCGTTACTGATTCCCATCCTCATAGCAATAGCAGGCATAATAGCTACTAAAGCTAAGAACATAGAGCCCGGTAAGGTTATACGAGACATTACCTGATCTAAAAACTCAGCTGTTTTTTTACCCGGTTTAACACCTGGTACAAAACCACCGTTCTTTTTCATATCATCAGCTAACTGGTTAGGATTAACCATAATAGCTGTGTAAAAATAAGTAAAGGCAATAATTAATAGAGCAAATACAACATTATACCATAAACCAAAGTGATTTGTGAAAGCCGATAAGAAATTACCTGCTTTACCCCCGCCCATTTGTGCTACAGCAGCAGGAATAAACATAATAGCTTGTGCAAAGATAATTGGCATTACACCCGCAGCATTTACTTTTAAAGGAATATATTGTCTAACACCGCCATACTGTTTGTTACCTACAATTTTTTTAGCAAACTGAACAGGAACACGACGTGTGCCTTGTACTAATAAAATACAAGAGATTACAACAAATACTAAGAATACAAGTTCAATTAATAACATAATTAATCCACCACCCTGAGATTCAACTCTGTGACTTAACTCAGAGAAGAATGCAAATGGTAAACGAGCTATAATTCCAATCATAATTAGTAAGGATATACCGTTACCAATACCACGATCTGTAATTTTTTCGCCTAACCACATTACAAAAATTGTACCTGTTACTAATATTAGTATGGTTTGAGCGTACCAAAATGAAGTAGGATTAGGTACAACACCCGCAAAATTGGTAATTTGTGTTGCTATGTAGCCTGGAGCCTGAACAGCGGTAACACCTACTGTTAAGAAACGAGTATATTGATTAATTTTTTTACGTCCGCTTTCGCCTTCTTTTTGAAGTTTTTGGAAGTAAGGCACTGCCATTCCTAATAATTGGATAATGATAGATGCCGTAATGTATGGCATAATTCCTAATCCAAAAATAGAAGCGCGGCTAAATGCACCACCTGCAAAAATATTAATAAGAGCTAAAATACCGTTTTGCTCGGTATGGCTGCGTGCATCTGATAATGCTTGGGCATCAACACCCGGAAGCACCACATAAGAGCCTAAGCGGTATATCAGAATTAATCCAAGCGTAAGCAGTATACGCTGCTTTAGCTCTTCAATTTTCCAGATATTCTGTAAAGTATTTAAAAACTTCTTCATATATTATAGTTCGGTTGCAACACCGCCTTTTGCTTCAATAGCTGTTTTTGCTGCTGCAGAAAATGCATGAGCATGTATAGTTACTTTAGATTTTAATTCTCCGGTACCTAATATTTTAATTAAATCGTTTTTTGCTGCTAAACCATTAGCCATTAAAACTTCTGGTGTAATTTCAGTTATTTTTTTAGCATCAACCAATTTTTGAATTAAATGTAAATTTACACCTAAATATTCAACACGGTTAACATTTTTGAAACCAAATTTTGGTAAACGACGTTGTAAAGGCATTTGACCACCTTCAAAACCACGTTTGCTAGAGTAACCAGAACGAGATTTAGCTCCTTTATGACCACGTGTAGCAGTTCCACCACCGCCAGAACCTTGTCCACGACCACGACGATAATTTGTTCTTACTGAACCTTCTGCAGGTTTTAATCCTTCTAAATTCATCTTTTAAATTTTTTCAACTTTTAATAAATGCGCTACTTTATCAATCATGCCTTGTACAGCAGGTGTAGCTTCTTTTTCAACTTCTTGGTGCATTTTTCTGATACCTAAAGCAATAAGTGTTTGCTTTTGTCTTTCGGTTCTTTTAATGCCGCTTTTTACTTGCGTAATTTTAACTTTTGCCATTTCTATAAATATTATCCGTTAAAAACTTTATCAACTGTAATGCCACGTTGGCGAGCTACGCTAATAGGGTCGCGCATTTTCATCAACGCATCTAAAGTTGCTTTAACCACGTTATGTGGGTTAGAAGATCCTTTAGATTTTGCAAGTACGTCTTTTACACCAACGCTTTCAAGCACTGCACGCATAGCACCACCTGCTATAACTCCAGTACCGGCCGAAGCTGGTTTTAAAAACACACGAGAACCTCCAAATTTACCATTTTGCTCATGCGGAACGGTAGATTTAAATACAGGTACTTTTACAAGGTTTCTTTTTGCATCTTCAATTCCTTTGCTGATTGCATCGCTAACCTCATTTGCTTTACCTAAGCCGTAGCCTATAACGCCTTTTTCATTACCAACCACAACAATGGCAGCAAAACTAAAATGGCGACCACCTTTTGTAACTTTTGTTACACGGTTTACAGCTACGAGTTTATCTTTAAGCTCAATATCTGTTGTTTTTACTCTTTTTACTATTTCTTTTGACATTATCTTAATCTATTTTTGAAAATTAGAATTTTAATCCACCCTCTCTTGCACCTTCGGCAAGTGATTTAACACGACCATGATATAAGTAACCACCACGGTCAAAAACAACAGCTTCGATACCGGCCGCTTTTGCTTTTTGTGCAATTGCTTTACCTACTTGGTGGCTAATTTCTGTTTTGCTACCTGCTGCTTTAAAATCTTTTTCCATAGAGCTTGCAGCTGCAAGAGTTTTACCGGTTTTGTCATCTACTAATTGTGCGTAGATAGCTAAATTGCTACGAAATACGCAAAGACGAGGCATTTGGGCAGTGCCCGAAATACGCTTTCTAATTCTTCTTTTAATGCGTTGTCTTCTTTCTAATTTTGTAAGTCCCATTTTATTAAATATTTTGAATTATAATCTTAATTATTATTTACCTGCTGATTTACCTGCTTTACGACGTAAAATCTCATTAGCAAATTTGATACCTTTTCCTTTGTATGGTTCAGGTTTACGTAACGAACGTATTTTAGCAGCAACTAAGCCAATAAGTTGTTTGTCCATGCTTTCTAAAATAACTTTAGGGTTCTGACCTTTTTCAGCAGTAGTTGTTACTTTAATTTCAACAGGTAATTCAAATGTAATGTTGTGAGAGTAACCTAAAGTTAAATCTAACAAATTGCCTTTGTTTGTAGCACGGTAACCCACACCTACAAGCTCTTGCTCAGTTTTGTAACCAGTAGATACACCAACAACCATGTTGTTAATTAACGCACGAGTTAAGCCATGTAAAGCTTTGTGACGTTTTTGCTCAGTTGGACGGCTAACTAAAACTTTGCCATCTTCAACTTTTACAGTAATATCTATATCAAATGATTGAGTAAGTGAACCTTTTGTACCTTTAACGGTAACATGGTTTTTATCAATCTTTACTTCAACGCCTTTCGGCAATTCTATCGGTAAGTTTCCTATACGTGACATGATTTTTTTCCTCCTATCAGATTAATAAATATAACATAAAACTTCTCCGCCAATGTGGTGCTTTTTGGCTTCTTTATCTGTCATAATCCCTTTTGAGGTTGACAAGATAGCTACGCCTAAACCATTCATTACACGTGGTAATCTTTCGGTGCCAGCATACTTACGTAAGCCCGGAGATGAAACTCTATCTAAACCTCTGATAGCAGATTGTTTTGTTTCTGGGTGGTACTTAAGAGCTATTTTAATAAGCCCTTGTTTGTTTTCGGTATCTTCAAACTTGTAGTTAAGAATGTAGCCTTTCTCTAAAAGAATTTTTGTTAGTTCTTTTTTTAGGTTTGAAGCAGGGATTTCTACAATTCTGTGATTTGCTTTAATTGCATTCCTAACACGGGTTAGGTAATCTGCGATGGTATCTGTCATTTTTTTGTTTTTAGTATCTTATCTCGCCAGGCAAGATAATTATACGGTTATACTTTATTTTACTTTTCTATTTTTAATTTCTAGAAGCTGCACTTAGTTACGCCCGGTATCAATCCGTTAAGCGCCATTTCACGGAAAGTTACACGGCTGATGCCAAATGTACGCATATATCCGCGAGGACGGCCAGTTAATTTACAACGATTACGTTGTCTAACTTTAGAAGAGTTACGAGGAAGTTTTTGAAGTTCATCCCATTTACCTTCTGCTTTTAGCGTTGCACGTCTTTCAGCGTAAAGATCTCCCAATCTTTTTCTTTTAACGTCGCGGGCTTTCATTGATTCTTTTGCCATCTTCTTTTCTTATTTTTTAAACGGAAATCCGAATTCTGTTAATAATGCTTTTGCTTCGTTATCACTTCCGGCCGATGTTACAAAGGTAATATCCATTCCGTTAAGTTTGCTAACTTTATCAATATCAATTTCAGGGAAAATAATTTGCTCAGGGATCCCTAAAGTGTAGTTTCCTTGTCCATCAAAACCCTTTGCGTTGATTCCTTTGAAATCACGGATACGTGGTAATGAAGCTGAAATTAAACGATCTAAAAACTCATACATAGTGTTGCCACGTAATGTAACACGTACACCAATTGCAACCCCTTTACGAAGTTTAAAGTTTGAAATATCTTTAGTTGAATAAGTTGGTACAGCTTTTTGACCTGTAATAGTGGTCATTTCTTTTACCGCATTTTCAATCATTTTTTTATCAGATACGGCCTCACCTACCCCTTGGTTAATGCATATTTTTTCCAATTTTGGAACTTGCATAACGCTAGAATATTTGAATTGATCTTTTAAAGCCGGTACTATCTCAGCTGCGTACCTGGTTTTAAGCCTTGGTATATAATTTGTTGTTGCCATCTTACTTAATTACTTCTTTTGTTTTTTTAGAAATTCTAACAAGCTTACCAGTTTTTTCGTCAGCTTTGCGGCCTACGCGAACTGTTTTACCACCTTCAACTAACATAACGTTAGATATGTGTACTGCACCTTCTTGTTTTACAATACCGCCTTGTGGGCTTTTTGCATTTGGTTTAGTGTGTTTAGAAATCATGTTTACACCTTCTACCAATACGCGGTCTTTTTTGGTAATAATTTCAAGAATTTTACCCTCTTGTCCTTTCGACTCACCAGAAATAACTCTAACAGTATCTCCTTTTTTTAATTTAAATTTTTTCTCTGCCATTTTCTTTGTATTAAAGCACTTCTGGTGCTAATGAAATGATTTTGCTGTATTGTTTTTCACGTAATTCTCTGGCAACCGGGCCAAAAATACGTGTTCCGCGTAACTCGTCTGTAGCATTTAATAAAACGCAAGCGTTATCATCAAAGCGAATGTATGAACCATCCGGACGGCTAATTTCTTTTTTAGTACGAACAACTACCGCTTTTGACACGATACCTTTTTTTACGTTACCTGATGGTAATGCATGTTTTACTGTAACAACAATTTTATCTCCAACCGAAGCGTAACGCTTTTTGGTTCCGCCCAATACACGTATAACAAGCACTTCTTTGGCTCCGCTGTTATCTGCTACGGCTAATCTTGATTCGTTTTGTACCATTTTTTATATCTTACAGATGTATTAATTACTTAGCTTTTTCAATTACTTCTACCAAGCGCCAGCATTTTGTTTTGCTTAACGGGCGAGTTTCCATAATGCGTACTGTGTCACCAATGGTGCACTCGTTTTTTTCGTCGTGCGCAACAAATTTAGAAGTCTTATTTAAGAACTTTCCGTATTTAGCGTGTTTTACTTTACGTTCAACCGCAACTACGATAGATTTTTCCATCTTGTTGCTGGTAACCACACCAACTTTTTCTTTTCTAAAGTTTCTTGTTGCTTCTGTGCTTTCTACTTTATTTTCCATTTTCAATCTTATTCGATTATTATTTTTTAAGCTTTACTTTTTTTAGTAAGCTCTGTACTTAAACGAGCAACTAACTTGCGCGCCGTGCGTATAGTCATTGGGTTTTCTACCGGAGAAATTTGGTGACCAATGTTCATTTTAGTCAAGTTACTTTTCTCTTCTTTAATTTTTTCTTTCAATTCTTGAAGTGAAAGTGCTTCGATATCTTTTTGTTTCATTTCTTTTTATTTGAGAAATTAAATTGCTTTTTCTTCTGCGTAATCTCTTCTTACGATAAACTTAGTTACGATAGGTAATTTTTGAGCCGCTAAACGTAAAGCTTCTTTTGCTGTTTCCATAGAAACGCCTTCTGCTTCAAATAAAATACGACCTGGTTTTACCGGAGCAACCCAAAGTTCTGGAGCACCTTTACCTTTACCCATACGAACCTCTGCAGGTTTTTTGGTTATTGGTTTGTCAGGGAAAATACGAATCCATACTTGACCTTCACGTTTCATGAAACGAGTAATGGCAACACGGGCAGCTTCAATTTGACGAGCTGTTACCCAGCAACCTTGTGTGGCTTTAATGCCAAATGAACCAAAGGCCAATTGATCGCCACGTTTGGCGTTGCCTTTCATTTTCATTTTGTGCATTTTTCTATGCTTTGTTCTTTTTGGCTGTAACATTGTATAAGTTTTCTATAATTAAACTATATCTATCTAAAAATTATTAATCTTCTTTACGTGGTGCGCGTTTGTTAAATTTTGGAGCACCTTTATCGTTTCTGTCGTTACGATCTCCACCTGGCCTTGGACCACCTTCGCGTTTATTATCTTTTTGCATTCCTTGGTTTGGAGATAAATCACGTTTTCCGTAAATTTCGCCTTTGCAAATCCAAACTTTTACGCCAATTAAACCGTAAGAAGTAAGTGCTTCACCTAATGCATAATCAATATCTGCACGAAAAGTATGTAATGGTGTACGGCCCTCTTTGTACCACTCAGAACGAGCAATCTCAGCGCCTTGTAAACGACCCGATACTTTAATTTTAATTCCTTCAGCACCCATACGCATGGTAGAACCAATTGCCATTTTAGAAGCACGACGATAAGAAATACGTCCTTCAATTTGGCGTGCAATGCTATCAGCAACTAGGCGTGCATCAAGCTCCGGGCGTTTAATTTCAAATATGTTGATTTGAACTTCTTTTTTAGTAACTTTTTTAAGCTCTTCTTTAAGTTTATCAACTTCTTTACCACCTTTTCCGATAATGATACCCGGACGTGCAGTGTGTATAGTAACCGTAATAAGTTTTAAAGTACGTTCAATTACAATTTTAGATATGCTGCCTTTTGGCAAACGAGCTCTAAGATACTTGCGTAAGTTTGTGTCTTCAACTAATTTTTCAGAAAAATCTTTTCCGCCAAACCAGTTAGAATCCCATCCTTTAATAATGCCTAAGCGTAAGCCAATAGGGTTTGATTTTTGTCCCATCTTTTATATTATTTTTTTGAACCTATTATTAATGTTACGTGATTTGAGCGTTTTCTCATGCGGTAAGCTCTACCTTGTGGTGCCGGTAACATACGTTTTGTCATCAAAGCGCTATCAACCATTACCTCAGTTACAAAAAGACTGTTTTCTTCTGGTCTTGAACCTGTTTTTT
>Ga0207046_10004_pt2 | contig 33228 bp, 35 predicted proteins | sample Alteio_BWMinCont_66_FD_153303 | JGI IMG/M metagenome (GOLD analysis project Ga0207046, IMG submission 153303) | Enriched cells from forest soil in Barre Woods Harvard Forest LTER site, Petersham, Massachusetts, United States -... | ecosystem: Environmental > Terrestrial > Soil > Temperate forest >...
TTGGTTTGTGCAGATACGGAAGATGTAAAAAGTAAAATAAGTAAAATAAGATTGTGCTTCATTTATTTGGTAAAATTATCTGAAAATAAATGAATTTCTTCTATAATAAATCAGAATAATTTTCTTCTTTTTGTCTCAATGAAATTTGGTCGATTAGAAAATATTGAAAACATTGATTTTAGTTTGCCTCCCGACCATATCGGCATTAAAAAAGTGTTGGGTGGAAAGCGAAGTGAGAGTGTTAGTGCTTATGTGGGGACTGTTGTGTGGGCTGATGAGAATTTGGTGAAGAAAATATATCCGGATAGGGCGGGTTCTAAAAATTATGTGAAATATTATGGAAAGCAATTCAATACAATTGAATTAAATGCCACACACTATCGTATACCCGATAAAGAAACCGTAAAGCGGTGGGCAGATGTGGTTCCTGCTGATTTTAAATTTTGCCCTAAAGTGCATGAATCTATTAGTCATACACAAAATATAAGTCAGTCGATTGAATTAGCTCAAAACTTTAATGATACTGTGCAAGCTTTTGGAAATAAATTGGGAACTTCTTTTCTGCAATTGGCCCCTAGCTTTAATACAAAAGGATTAAATTATTTATTAGATTTTTTAGATGGCAACCCCATTAGAAAACTAGCTATAGAGTTACGTCACGAAAGTTGGTTTGAAGAAGGAAATGAGGAATTTAAAACCTTGTGCAATTATCTGTATAAAAACAATATCTCGCTTGTTATAACAGATGTGAGTGGCAGGCGAGATGTGTTGCACGGGTGTTTAACTAACAAAACAGCTTTTATTCGTTTTGTAGCTAATGATTTACACCCTACCGATTACACTCGCCTAAATGAGTGGGTACAACGTCTTAATATTTGGATACAACAAGGCTTAGAGGAATTTTATTTTTTTATTCATAGCCCTGACAAAGGTTTAACCCCTGAGCTGGCTATTTATTTTATTAATAGGATGGATAAAGCAACTGGCTTAAAAATAAAACCACCTAAAATAAAAACCAACGAAGGAAGTCAACTTGATATGCTATAATCGTTGGCCAATTTTTACCACCATTTGGTTTTTCCAGCTAGCAAAAGTGCCTTCAATAATTTTTTTACGAGCTTCGCTTACTAACCACAAATAAAAAGTAAGGTTGTGTACACTGGCAATTTGTAAACCCAACATTTCATCGCAGGCAAATAAATGACGTAAGTAAGCTTTGCTATATTGGGTGTCAGCAAAGCAATCACTTTCGGCATCAATGGCAGAAAAATCACTTTTCCATTTCTCGTTCTTTATATTGATAATCCCATTACGTGTAAATAGCAAGCCGTGGCGAGCATTACGCGTAGGCATCACACAATCCATCATATCAACTCCTAAAGCAATGCTCTCTAAAATGTTTGCAGGTGTGCCCACACCCATTAAATAACGCGGCTTGTCTTTTGGTAAAATTTCACAAACCATATCTGTCATTTCATACATCATCTCAGCGGGCTCTCCTACCGATAAACCGCCAATGGCATTTCCACTCAAATTTCTCGAAGCAATATATTCAGCAGATTGTTTACGTAAATCAGGATAAACACTTCCTTGTACAATAGGAAATAAACTTTGCTCATAACCGTACTTATCAGGCGTGCTATTAAAACGAGCAATGCAACGGTCTAGCCAACGATGTGTCATGTGCATAGATTTTCGCGCATAATCCAATTCACACGGGTAAGGTGTACACTCATCAAACGCCATCATAATATCAGCACCAATAGTGCGCTCAATGTCCATAACACGTTCCGGCGAAAACATATGTTTAGAGCCATCAATGTGCGATTTGAAGGTTGCGCCCTCTTCTGTAATTTTTCGTTGTGCAGAAAGTGAAAACACTTGGTAACCTCCGCTATCAGTAAGTATGGGCTTATCCCACCCGTTAAATTTATGTAAGCCACCTGCTTTTTCAAGTACATCAACACCGGGGCGCAAATATAAATGATAGGTGTTGCCTAAAATAATCTGAGCTTTAATGTCATCTTTTAATTCGCGCTGATGTACTGTTTTAACTGTGCCTGCTGTTCCAACGGGCATAAAAATAGGCGTTTCAATAGTGCCGTGTGCTGTTTCTATAAGTCCTGCACGGGCTTTTGATGATGGGTCGTTGTGTTGTAGAGTAAATTTCAAGCTTAAAATTGTTTAATGATTTCCGAATTAATTTCTTGTAAAGAGTGTAGTGTTACATCTGCAATGCAAAATTTTTGATTGTTTATATTGTGTTCTTCCGGAATGCCAATAACGTTCATTCCTGCTGCTTTTGCTGATATAATACCGTTTAATGAATCTTCTATTACAAGGCAATCGTTAGGTTTTGTACTAATAGCCTCGGCACATTTTAAAAACACTTCAGGGTGTGGTTTACCATAAGTAAGGTGCTCTGCCGATTGTATGTGTTTAAAATAACTTTCTATTTTTAAAATACTCAACACACATTTAATTAATTTTTCAGATGATGAAGTTGCCAAAGCAATAAGCATTTTTTGTCCTGCAATAACATCTAGAGATTGTTGCAGACCTTTCATTGGTTTTCCTTCTGCCGAAATTAATCCACACAAATGGTCTTCAATATTGTTTTTTACAAGTTCTTCGTCTTTGGTAAAATTTGTTTTATTGTTCCAAAAAGAAATTACCTGATCTATACGCATGCCCGTGGTAACGCGGCAATCATTATCAGTAAACGGCAACCCACTGGCATTAAAAACACGTATCATAGCCCGTCGCCAAAGCGGCTCCGAATCTATAATCACACCATCCATGTCAAAAATAACGGCTTTAGGCATTGTTAATTACTTTGTTTAATTTTTGCAAAGGTAAAACAATTAATGTAGGCTGGGCTGCGTAACTTCGCACCTATATGCCCATTATAGATTTTCAGAGTATTGGTTTTTGGTTGGTGGCTTGTTTTGCGCTGGTTGCTTTACATCAAATAGCGGTATATTTATTTTTGTATGGTAAAATTGCTTTTTATAAAGAAGCTGAAGCACCCAATAATATGCAACAACCACCTGTTTCGGTAATTATATGCGCTAAAAATGAAGCAGATAATTTAACCGAATTTCTCCCTAAATTTTTAACTCAAGAGTATTCCAAGTTTGAAGTAATTGTAGTTAACGATTGCAGTTATGATAACACTGACGATGTGTTACGCGAGTATGCTAAAATTTTCCCTAACCTGCATATCATTACTATTAAAGAGGATGATTACTACAAACACGGAAAAAAGTTTGCATTAATGGTAGGAATAAAAGGGGCTAAGTACGACCACCTTTTATTTACGGATGGAGATTGTTATCCGCAAAGTGAGCATTGGATTAGTGAAATGGTAAAGGGTTACACCTCTAGTAAAGAAATCGTAATTGGTTACGGACCTTATCGTGCAGAGAAGACCTTTTTAAACAAGCTTATTCGTTTTGATACATTTGCTATTGCCTTACAGTATTTGTCGTTAGCAATAGATAATAAAGCATATATGGGCGTAGGTAGAAACCTATCGTACAAAAAGGAGTTGTTTTTTAAAAACAAAGGCTTTTCAACGCATTATCATATCAATTCGGGCGATGATGATTTGTTTATTAATCAAAATGCCAACACAACCAATGCGTCGGCTATTATAAGCAAAGATAGCCTTACGTATTCTATTCCAGCTAAAAACTTCGATGAGTGGAACCAGCAAAAGACCCGTCATTTAAGCACTTCATCTATTTATAATCGTCGCTCAAAAAACCGCTTAGGTATCTTGTATATAAGTAATTATCTTTTTTATTTTTTACTTATTCCCTCTTTTTTTATATTAGACCTGATAATTGTTACAGCGGCTCTTTTTTTAATTAAAAATATAATACAAATTGTAGTGTATCAAAAGGCAGCCAAAAAGTTAGAAGAGAAAGATTTAGTGGTAGGATTTTTGGTATACGAGTTTTTATTACTATTCTTATACCCAATGTGGCACATGCAAAAGTTGTTTTCGAAAACACGTAAATGGAAAACTTAGGAGAAGATAGGTTTTTTTCGAGCAAAGCGCTTTATGATATAAAGTTGATTGAGCGTGCCTTAAAACAGAACGATCAAAAAGCTTTTGCAGAGTTGATGAAACGTTACTGGGAGCCGGTTTACTTTATGTTGTTACGCATGGTAAACAATAATAAAGACGATGCGGAAGATTTAACCATTGAAGCCTTTGGTAAAGCCTTTAAGAACTTAGAACAATATTCTACAAATTTTGCTTTTAGTACTTGGTTATTTAAAATAGCTTCTAATAATGCTATTGATTTTTTACGTAGAAATAAAGAACATAAAGGGGTGTTGTCTTTAAGCAGACCTATTGATAATGATGGCGGCGAGGAACTTTCTGCCCTTGTGAAAGGTACCGGTTTAGACCCTGAAGAAAGCGTTATAAGAAAACAAAACATTGAAAAAATACGCGCTATTATTGAAAAGCTAAAACCAAATTATCGCGAAATAGTGGAGTTGTTTTACATTGAAGAGTTAAGTAACGAGGAGATTGCTAAACGAGTTAACTTGCCTTTAAGTACGGTTAAAACACGCCTTTTCAGGGCTCGAGATCTTCTTCTTACCATTGTTAAGCGACAAAAAAATTTTTAACCGTGCAAGGCGCAGAAATTATCTTCCATTACTTTCCCACTTTAAGCCAACAGCAAAAAGACCAATTTATACAACTAGAAGCTTTGTATAAAGAATGGAACGAAAAAATAAATGTCATCTCTCGAAAAGATATCGAACAACTTTATTTGCATCATGTATTACATTCCTTAGGCATAACAAAAGTTATGTCTTTTGCAGATAACACACAGGTGCTTGATGTTGGTACGGGTGGCGGTTTCCCAGGCATTCCGTTAGCTATACTGTTTCCTAATTGTCAATTTCATTTGGTAGATTCCATCGGTAAAAAAATTACAGTTGTAAAAGAAGTAGCTACTGCACTTGGTTTAAAAAATGTAAGCGCACAGCAAATTCGTGCCGAGTTGCTTACCGCTAAATATGATTTTGTGATAAGTCGTGCTGTTACGGAATTGATAACATTTACAACATGGATTCGTAAAAGTTTTTCTAATAATAATTTTAATGCCTTTAAAAACGGCTTGCTTTATTTAAAAGGGGGTGATTTAACCGAGGAGTTAAAACCTTTTGGCAGACATACTCAAGTATATAATTTAAGCGATTATTTTAAAGAAGACTTTTTTGAAACTAAAAAGGTAGTTTACCTTCCTGCTGGAAAAATAAAGTAAAATTACTTTTTGTTTTTTTTCTCTTCCCACATGTTTAGTAGTTCAACTACTAACGAGAAACCTAAAGCGGCATAAACGTAGCTTTTTTCAATTTCAAAGCCTGTAAAAGTTTTTACGGAATCTGCCAATAGTAATAAAGCAATTACCAATAAAAAAGTAAGTGCCAGCATTTTTATACGTGGGTTTTTATTAATGAAGTTGGCAACTGCACCCGAAAACAAAACCATTACCGCCATAGCTGCAATAACAGCACTGCCCATAATAATTAAGTTTTTAGAAACTACAATAGCAGTTAAAATAGAATCGAAAGAAAAAACAATATCAATCAAAACAATTTGTAAAATAATGTTTGCAACACTTGCCTTTTTTGAATTGGATTTATGTTCAGCCTCTTCCCCATTAATTTTTTCTTGAATCTCTCCCCATGTTTTGTATAACAAAAAGATACCTCCGCCAAAGAAAATTAAATCGCGTAAAGTGATGCCATGACCTGCTATACTAAACAAAGGTGTTTGTTGTGAGGATAAAAAACTAAGCGTAAATAAAAGGGCTATACGTATAAAAACCGCTAACACCAAACCTGTTGTACGTGCCTGACCTCTTTGATTAGCCGGAAGCTTATCAGCAATAATGGCAATAAAAATAATGTTATCTACACCTAAAACAATTTCTAGTAGTGATAAAGTCAATAAACTAATCAATCCCTGAATGGTAAAAAGATTAGCAAGCATGTCAGAAAAATTCATTGTACAAAAGTAAAATTATACTGCTACATTATATTCTCTAAGCATATCATTTAAAGATGTTTTTAAATCGGTACTTTCTTTTCGTTTGCCAATAATTAAAGCACAAGGCACCTGAAACTCTCCTGCCGGAAATTTCTTTGTATATGAGCCAGGAATAACCACACTACGTTCAGGCACAATGCCTTTCATTTCAACAGGCTCTTTACCAGTAACATCTATAATTTTTGTTGATTGTGTTAGGCAAACATTTGCACCTAACACAGCCTCTTTACAAACACGTACGCCTTCTACCACAATACAACGGCTGCCAATAAAACAATTATCTTCTATAATAACGGGCGCGGCTTGCACAGGTTCAAGTACTCCGCCAATGCCAACACCACCACTTAAATGTACATTTTTGCCTATCTGTGCGCAACTGCCAACCGTAGCCCATGTATCTACCATGGTGCCACTATCTACATAAGCACCAATGTTTACATAACTTGGCATCATAATTACACCGCTTGCCAAGTAAGCTCCATAACGCGCTATTGCATGCGGCACCACACGCACACCAAGCTGAGCGTAGTTTTTTTTAAGCTGCATTTTATCATGAAACTCCAAAGGTCCAATCTCTATAGTTTCCATTTTACGAATCGGGAAGTATAAAATAACCGCTTTTTTTACCCATTCGTTTACCTGCCATTGCCCGTTAGATAAGGGTTCTGCTACACGTAGCTTGCCTTTATCAAGTTCTTCAATTACTTGGTTAATAGTGTTTTGTACAGCTAAGTCTTTTAAAAGTTCTCTGTTTTCCCAGACTTTTTCGATGAGTTTTTGTGGCATAGAATGGCGCGTTTAGGCCTTGCAAGTTAAATAAATTATGTATATTTGTGCCTCCAAAAATGGTTTTGTAGCTCAACTGGATAGAGCATCTCACTACGGATGAGAAGGTTTGGGGTTCGACTCCCTACAAGACCACGGAACGAAAGCCTAATGAACTGATAGATAGTTTGTTGGGCTTTTTTATTTCCCCTTTTAGTCCACAGTTAGTCCAAAACACCATTGTTTTTAAAAACCTTGCCTATTTACCTTATTAAAGTAAAACCAACCTTAATTAAATAGTTATGATACAAAACAATTTAAGTGTTAACGACCTATCAGTCATTAAACAAGCCATGTCTTTAATGTGGAAGATTTTACCACTAGAAGATAAACAAGCGTTAATTAGTAGTGATAACTGTGAATTGTTACGGTGTTATTTACTGATTGGTCGTCTATTTCTAATTTACGAGGCATGAAATAGGGTAGTAATTTTGCTACTACATCAAGATATTTAGCAACATCTTTTTTTCTTACCTCATCGAGTGCGGCTTTAATGTTGGTTATTTCGCCATCCATTACCTCGTTAAATATTTCTTTAGCCTGTCCCGTTAATTTGTTTGGCGTTCCGGGATTACGACCGCCTGTTTTTTCTCTTTTCATGGTTTCTATTTTGGTCTACTTTAGACAAATTGTTTTGCTTTATTCATTCTATTTTATACTACTTTAGTATAGGTTTGGGTTATTTCTTTTAGCTGCTCCAATCGTTCCAAATAGGGTAAAAACGTCTTTTTACCATTATTGGCTTTTACTATTTTAATGTGTGAGGCAATGAATGTATGTACGTCTGTTATCGTACTCGATGCGTTAAACCTTACCACTTTAAGGGGTGGGTGGGTTTCAAAGTAGTTTTCTATTTCAGCTATTTTAACGCTCCAATCTTCTTTTACCGGGCTAAAAAGGTTAACAAAGGTTAACATGTTGCTTTCTGTTTCTTGCCCGTTATTATCCGTAATTATCGGGTTAAAAGGTTGGGTTTTGTCAGCTGTTTCAAAATTTATAATCTCAAGTTTTCTCAAGTTTTCACTTTCCGAAACCTTAGCAAACCTTAACATTTTGCCGTTTTCAGAAATAACAGGTTTTAACAAGTCCTGATTATTTGAAATACTAACATTTGCTAACACCTCAGCGTTTTTAATACTAGGTTTTACTAGGTTTTCATTTTTTGAAATGTCAAGTTTTGACAGGTTGTCTACATGGGCAAATTCTTTATAATCAAATCGAATTAGGTAATCAGCTAAATCTAAACCCTGCCCTCTTTCGGCTTCGCTTGCTTTACGCTCCAATAAATCAGATACATTAAATGTGGTTATGTGTGAAAGCTCTTTTGCTTTGTTGCTCCATTTTTTAAACCCGTTGAGGTCAGGAAACAGGGTAACGCTTCGTCCTTTCAATACACTACATTTATCGGTAGTTAGATTTGTTAAGCTGCCAACGGCTAACCAAATGAATTGAGGTAAGTATGCACTTGCAATTACAGCCGTCTTTTCACTTTCTACGATGGCAATAGGTTTTGTTTTATCAATTAGTAAGTGTTCACCAAATAAGCATTGCTTTAACTCATACTCAGGTTGTTGAATTACTTTATGTACCCAATTAATATAACTGTAAGGCTTTTTTACTCGCTTGCCCGTGCCGGCATCATACAACATTATTTTTCCCGTTCTTACTTTACCGTTTCTGTCAATTTGCCAAAACACTGTTGCACCGTCCCACAGTTTAGATGTAGCAATAAAGTATCTACTTATTAATTGTGTGGCAACATCAACCCCAATAGTGCTAATGAGGAATTTTACAAAGTGATTAGCCTCTAAGTTTTTAAGACTGGCCTTAAATAAATCTACCGGAATAAATGATATTTGTTTTTGTACGGGTGCTGAGGTGGGTTGTCGTATTTTATCGTAATTAACGATAGGGCTTGAACTTAAAAGATGCTTATTATCTTCAAAGTATTGCTTTGGTGTATAATGGTAGCCACATTTACTTTCTCTGTTACACTTACCTACGTTTGGGTTTAAATGTTTGCCTGTTTCGGTATCAATATAAAGAGTAAATGTCTTATTAGTAACCTTACACGCCGGACAAACGTACCGTGTTTGCATATCCTTATATTTTTCTAATATGTATCTATGTTCGCTCATTTTTAATGCTTAATTGTAACAGGTGTAACACTTGTAACAGGGTGTTACATCCGTTACAGGGTGTTACAGTCCTTTAAAATTCTACTTACTTTCATGTGAGATATACCAAGCTCAGAGCCTATTTCTCTAAGGCTGCGCCCTTGTTGTTTCAATTCGTTAACTCGTTCGTTTAGGTTTTCTTTGTCCTTATCGGTATGCTGCCTTAAATGCTCCTGTTCTTTATTAAACCCGATAAATTCAAACCGTAAAAAATTAGATGGCTTTTCAACTTGGCAGATAATTACATTATCGGCATCATAAATATGTTCGGTGTTACGTTGCTTAATCTGTTTTAAGTATCGTATGTTTTTGTCCGTAAAACTTTCGCCAATGGTAAAAGAGCTATCACAAAAGTTAATTAGCATCTTACTACCCTGTAAGTCATTTTTGGTTAATGGTTTTGATAAATCCCTTTTAGGGGTGTGAGCAAGTGCCAAAATGGAAAGCCCGTATTGATTCTTTAATTTTTTCAAATGCTTCATTAACGGCAAAGCATCTTTTGCCTTTTCAGTTTCGTTCTTTAGGTGGCTTCTTTTAGTCAAATAGAAGGTATATCTAAGACTTGTCTTGGTGTCATTATAATAAATATCAAAAGTTTTATATCTTTGAAATCCTTAAATTTGAGCTTAAATAAGAGAATGGTGTAAAATTAACAGTAAGACATTAGCAAGACAATCACTACGTTCTTTTAAATTTAATTGGGTTAATTCTGTCAAAAAAAGGTTAAAATCATAAGACAGGTCAACCAAAAGGAATAATAGACACTAAACGAATATAAATTTAAAAATCCCTACAAGACCACTGATTAAAAGGCCTAATTAACTTATAATATAGTTGTTAGGCTTTTTGTTTTTAATATACAACATATAAATAAAGATGAAAATACTTAAAAAAACACTCAAATGGTTAGGCATTGTTATCTTGTTATTAGTGGCCATAGGCGCTACTTTATACATGATTTATTTACGCCCCTTTATGCAAAAAATGAAGCAAACAAGCGTGGTTAATTATGATAAAGAGCTTACTCTTGTTTTAGGGGGTGGAGGTAACAGCGGCATCTTGGTTTCAGATAGCTTGGTTATTGTTATTGACACCAAAATGGATGGTGCAGCAGAACAATTATATAAAACAGTAAAAGAACTTGCAGGAAATAAACCGATTTTAGTTGTAAACACACATTATCATCCTGACCATAGCACAGGTAACAGTTTTTATATAGGGCAAACTATTATTGCCGGCGGCAACTATACTAAAGAATTTTGGATAAAAAATGCCGGAGAAAACACACTTCCTACTCAGTGGTTGAAAGATAGGATGGACATTAAGATGGGAGATGATACTGTAACACTTTTAAACCTGGCTAAAAATATACATACAGCTAGCGATGTAGTAGTTTACTTACATAAAAGAAAAATGTTGTTTGGTGGAGATGTAATTTTAAACAAACAAAGTCCTGCAATTTTAGGTGTTGCTGACCCTGATGGTTATTTACTTGCATTTGATTTGTTACCTAAACAATTCGATATACAAAAAATAGTGCCGGGTCATGGTGCCATAGGTGGCATTGAAATAATAGATAATTTCAGACAATATTTTATTGATATGAAAACAGCGGCAAATGACGCATCTAAAAAAGACGAACTTGTTGCTAAATATAAAGATTGGGGGCAGATACCCATATTTATGTCTCCGGGTGCTACAATAAGTGCCATCAAAAAGAAAGCAGATAAAAAATAGATAGTAGATTTTTTTTAACTTAGTTCTGAAGTTGATGACCTTTATAAAATGTGAGATATATCTAATTTAATCTAAAAAAGTATACCCATTTCAATTTTAACCTTAACTTTAAAGAAGATGTACGGATTTGTGAATGTGGTTTTGAATGATAAATTATTGAAATGTAAATGAAAGCATATTGGATTTATTTAGGATTGGGCATAGTTTTTGAAGTGCTGGGTACTGTATGTATGAAATTTGCCGAAGGGTTTACAAAGCTGTGGCCATCTGTATTTGTGTTTGTTTTTTATGCCATTAGTTTAGGTTTGTTAGTGTTGGTGCTCGAAAAATTTGAAGTAAGTATAGCTTATGCAATATGGGCAAGCCTTGGTACAGCACTTATTGCAGTTATAGGCATTGTGTTTTTTAACGAACCTATTTCTGTAACTAAAGTGATATCAATTTTATTAATTATTGCAGGTATTTTAGGATTAGAACTTTTCGATTAGATATGAAGAAAAATATTTTTATTACGGGCTCAACAGGATTTTTAGGGGGTGAATTGTTGGTGGATTTATCTAAACGAAGTGAAGTAGATAAAATATATTGCCTCGTTCGTTCAAGTTCAAAAAGTAAGGCAGTTCAGCGATTGAAAAAAGTATTTGATTTTCATGGAGATTTATTTGACCCCAATAAAATTATTCCTATTCAAGGAGATTTAGCGCAAGAAGACTTAACAGAGGTGTTGTGCAAAAATAAGTTACTTGACGGTGTAAATTACATTGTGCATTCTGCCGCTAACACTTCATTCTCTCCCATTTATGATAAAATGGTAGTGGATATAAATATACACGGTCTTCAAAAAATTCTTTCATGGAGTCAAAAATTAAAACACCTTGAAACATTTGTATATGTTGGCACAGCTACCATTTGCGGTAAGGAGGCTACACATAGGCTTATAAAAGAAGATGAATCGCCTAACGTAAATACAGAGCATATTGTTAAGTACACCTATACAAAAATGCAAGGTGAAATAGAAATAGCTAAATATTTGCCGAAAGAAAAAATATTAATTGTTCGTCCTTCAATAATATTAGGTGATAGCCGCCCGTGGGTTCCTCGCTCTTATGTGATTATGTGGACATTGGCAACCTTAAATTTTTTGCGCCTTGTTCCTAGTAATGGAAAAATACTATTGGATATGGTTCCGGTTGATTATGTATCTGATGCCATAATAAAATTAATGTTTGCGAAAAGAAAGTATTCGGTTTATCATATTTCTTCTGGAGAAAAAGCGGCTACTACATCATTTGATATTGGCAACACAATTGAAAAAGCTTTTCCGGGGTTACCAAAATTTAATTTTGTTGGGTACGATATGTTGCGCGATATGAAACTGTGGTCAAAAAAACGATTAAACAAAGAAAGTAAACTAAATAACTATAAAGAATATTTAGATTACTGGAATAGTATAATGGAGAACACAGGGCAGTTAAGAATATTAATGGCTGGTCTCGACCCCTATATTGAATTTATGGAATTAGGGCAGGTGTTTGATAATTCACGGCTTTTGGAAGAAAAAATTGATGTAATACAGCCTAAACCAGCACATCAATATATCGAAAACTCTATCCATCTGCTAAAGGAAATTGATATTTTTGAGGCAGCGCTTGAACCATAAGCAGAGGCTAATTGCAGTACACGACTTAGCGAAGTGCAAGTAAATATATATTAGTACATATTTTATGAAACACTTTAAAAAACATCATCCTGTAATTGTAAAAAAATTACAAGCAGGTTTAGCTTCTGATAAAAAATCAGGATTTAAAGATTTAAAAAAGTATATAGGCACACAATACGATTTTATTGGACTTTCAGTTCCAAAACAAAGAGAAGTGTTTAAAACGGCTTACGATTTTAACACGCTTACATTAAAACAGCAATTAGAAATTTGGGATGAGATTTGGCTGCATAGTAATTTGTTTGAGGCCATGACTCAGGCATTATTTTTTATTTCTCAAAATAGAGATGCCTTTGATACGAAAGTGCTTTTTGCTACTACAAAAAACTGGGTTGGTAAAATTGACAACTGGGCGCATTCGGATGGCTTGTCGGATATATTTTCTTACCTGCTTGAAAAAGATGCGGCAATTGTTTATCCACAAATTAAAATTTGGAATAAGTCTGAAAACCCTTGGGAACGTCGACAATCAATAGTTGGTTTACTCGAGTACAGCAAAAAGCGCAAAAAAGTTTTGCCTGTAATTAAATTACTGCCCTTAGTTAGACCGCTATTAGGTGATGAAAATTATTTTGTGCAAAAAGGCATTGGCTGGACATTGAGAGAAATAGGCAATGTTTATCCAAAAGATACTTGGGCTTTTTTAGTAGAGCATCACACAAAAATTACTGCGGTGGCTTTTAGTCCGGCAATTGAAAAATTATCTGCAAAACAGAAAGAAGAATTAAAAGCATTAAGAAAAAAGAGTAGATAATTTTATTTACAGTACATCTAACTTAATGCCCATGGCAAAAAGTAGAATAATAATGCCGCCAACTATAATTCGATACCAGCCAAATAATTTAAAGCCGTGTTTAGTAAGGAAATTAATGAATAACCTAATGGCAAGTAATGCCACTATAAAAGCAACCACGTTTCCAATAGCTAAAAGCTTTATTTCATTTGATGACGGCATGCCATTATGCTTATAAAAATCAAGTAGTTTTTTGCCCGTAGCAGCAACCATAGTTGGTACTGCCAAAAAGAAAGAAAACTCTGCCGCAGCTTTGCGGGTTAGTTTTTGTGATAGTCCACCAACAATAGTAGCTCCGCTTCTTGAAACACCCGGAATTAAAGCGATACATTGAAATAAACCAATTTTTAGCGCCTGAATATAACTTACATCATTTGTGGATTGGATTTTCTCTTCGGTAAACCATTTATCAATAAACAAGAAAATAATCCCACCTAAAAACAAGGCAATGCCTACACCCAGTGGACTTTCAAGTAAACTATCAATAACATCCCCTAATAAAACCCCAAAAATAGCGGCAGGTATAAAGGCTACAAAAAGCTTAAAGTAAAAGTTAACTGACTGAAAAAATCGCTTAAAATACATAACCACCACAGCAGCAATGGCACCTAATTGTATGGCAACGGTAAACAGTTTTACAAAATCGGTAACCTGCATGCCCATTAAACCAGTGGCAATTATCATGTGTCCGGTGCTTGATACAGGCAAAAACTCCGTAAGCCCTTCTACAATGGCTAAAACAATGGCTTGTAATAAATCCATATTATTCTGCTTTTTTAGGGCGACGCATAATGGCTACCATAATGGTTGCAAAGCCTGCCAAACAAACTAAAGGAGCTAAAGTAATACGTCTGAAACTAAAAATTTCGGGGTTAAAAACATTAGGGTCTTCGCTGCTGCCGCCCATCATTAACAGGTACCCAAGCACAATAAGTGCAACGCCTGCAACAAAAAGTTTATAGTTTTCTCTAGCAATGCCAAAGCGGTTATTTTCAGTGCTCATGTAAAAAAATTTAAGCAAATATAATAAAAACTTTAGGGTTTGGTTTTACCCTCAAAATTGTATCTTTGGTTTTTGATGAGCTTTTTATACCCCTCGTTTTTATTTGCCTTAGGCTCCCTATCAATTCCCATTATTGTTCACTTATTCAATTTCAGACGGTATAAAAAGGTTTATTTCACCAACGTACGTTTTTTAAAAGAAGTTCAGCAAGAAAGTAAATCTAAATCAACCCTAAAACGCCTGCTAATTTTAGCTTCCCGGTTACTGGCACTTACTTGTTTGGTGTTGGCGTTTGCACAACCCTATATACCAAGCAATCACAATATTAAAAAAGGAGTGCGCACCATTATCATTTATATTGATAATTCCTTTAGCATGCAGGCTGCCAATAAAAACGGAAGTTTGCTGGATGATGCCAAACGAAAAGCCAGAGAGCTTGTGCAGACGGCTTCGTCAAGCGACAAAATTCAATTAATAAGCAATGACTTTTATGCCACATCGCATACTGTCTTAAGTAAAGAGCAAGCACTTGATGCTATTGATAAATTGTCGGTCTCGCCTTCGGTAAAAAACCTGCAAGAAATTTACAACCGCGCTAAAAGCAATACCGATAAGGATTTTAAAGATGCCGAGTTTTTTTTAATAAGCGATTTTCAAAAAAACAACGTAACCGACTTTAAACCCGATAGCTTGGCAGAAACTAATTTTGTTCTACTAGAAAACGCACCTGCGCAAAATATTTTTATAGACACTTGTTTTGTTGGGAGCCCTTATTTTCAGGCCGGTATAAATCAAAAACTACACGTAAAAATTAAAAACCTATCAGATAAAGAAATTGAAAATGGCTCATTAAAATTATATTTAAACAATAAACAAGTTACCCCAATAAGTTTTAAAGTTAACCCAAACGCTGCTGCAGATGCCTTGGTTAGCTTTACCTGTAAAGATACCGGGGTGCAGCAGGGTAAACTTATAGTAGAAGATTTTCCGGTAACGTTTGATGACACCTTGTATTTTTCTTTTCGAGTAAATAATAAAATCCCCTGCTTAAACATTCACAAAAAGGATGACAAATCTGATGTGTATTTGCAAAGTCTTTTTAGTAACGATTCGTTATTTAGCTACTACAATCAAAATGATCAAAGTATCGATTTTTCTTATTTCAATAAAAGTAATTTAATTGTAGTAAATGGCTTGCAAACTATAAGCAGCGGCTTATCTCATGAATTAAAGAAATATATTTCGGCTGGTGGCAGTGTACTTGTTTTTCCATCAGATAATGCAGATAACGATTCTTACAATAGTTTCTTCAACTTGTTCAATCTACCAATTTTTATTGGAATTGATACGGCCACTTATCGTTTAGAAAGTAAAAATTTACCAAAAGATTTATATGAAGGTGTATTTGAAAAAACACCCGAAAACATGGATATGCCAACCGTTTATGAGCACTATATAGCTAAAAGTAACACACGTAGTGGAGAAGAAGTTATTTTGAAACTAATTAATGGACAACCATTTTTAAGTCTGTATAAAAAAGGCAAAGGACGTTTATATGTTTGCACATCTGCTTTAGATGAGGAGAGCAGCAGTTTTGCAAAACACGCTTTATTTATTCCAACACTTATAAAAATTGCCATCCTTAGCAGGCCATCGCCTCCGCTGTATTACTTTAGTGGTAAAAATGAAGCCATTGATGTAAGTAACGTAAACACAAGCGGAGAAACTCCATTGCATATTTATTCAACCGAAAATAAAATAGATTTTATTCCTGAAATGAAAGTTACGGAGGATAGTAAATCTCTTTTAACCCATGGTAATCCTGCTTATGCTAATAATTATTTTTTACAACATAATAAAATAAATGTAGAAGGTTTGGCCTTTAATTATAACCGAAAAGAAAGTGATTTAGTTTGTTTTACTAAAAACGAGTTTAGTGAAATGATAAAAAAAATGGATTGGAAACGCACGCATATTATTGAAGCATCAATTGGCAACATGCAGGTATCTTTAGCGGAGATAGGTGGAGGGGTTCGCTTATGGAAACTCTTTGTTCTCTTAACTTTATTATTTTTAGGCATAGAAATTATTTTAATTAAATTTTTAAAATGAATTACTTAATTAAAAACACAAAAGTGGTTGATGCTAATTCGCCACAAAATGGTAAACGAGTAGATATACTTGTTGAACAAGACACTATTACGCAAATAGGTGCAAATATTAAAACCGATAAGAACGTAAAGGTTATAGAACAAGAAAATTTGCATGCTTCACCAGGTTGGTTTGATATGCAGGCTAATTTTTGCGACCCGGGTTTTGAACATAAAGAAGATTTGCAAAGTGGAATGCAGGCTGCTGCACAAGGTGGTTTTACGGGCGTTTGCGTTATGCCGGCTACTAATCCGCCCCTGCATAGTAAATCGCAAATTGAATATGTGGTAAATGCCTGCAAAAATAATTTAGTAGATGTTTTTCCGGCAGGATGTTTAACACAAAACTCGGATGGAAAGGAAATGACCGAAATGTTTGATATGAAACAAGCAGGTGCGATTGCTTTTACTGATTATAAAAATTCTATAAAAGATTCAGGTTTATTGGTGCGCTTACTTCAATATGCTGAAAATACAAACAGCTTAATCATTACACATTGCGAGGATAAAGGACTTACCGGTGGTGGACAAATGAACGAAGGCGAAACAGCTACATATTTGGGTTTAAAGGGCATCCCGGCTTTGGCTGAAGAATTGATGGTACAACGAAATATAAATTTACTGGCTTATGCAGGAGGTAAAATGCATGTGCCAACTATTTCATCAAAACAAAGTGCAGATTATATTAAGCAGGCAAAAAATAAAAACCTAAACATTACTTCGGGTGTTGCTGCTCACCAATTATTATTAAATGATAGTACGCTTGTAGAGTTTGATACAAACTTAAAAGTTACTCCACCACTAAGGGATAAAAACGAAGTTGAAAATTTAAAACGCGCTGTTATAAACGATGCCATTGATGTAATTGTTAGCGATCATTGCCCGGAAGAAATTGAGAATAAGGATGTGGAGTTTGACCATGCTGCATTTGGCATCATAGCGTTAGAAACAGCTTATGCTGCGGCCAACACAGCCTTGTACGGAAAAATGGAACAAGAAAAGCTAATTGAAAAATTAAGCACAAACCCTCGCAAAATTTTAGGACTTGATATACCTGTTTTAAAAGTGGGAGAAAAAGCAAATATTACTTTATTTAACCCAGAGGTTAAATGGGAGTTTACACAAAAGCATATATCTTCAAAAAGCAAAAACACACCCTTTATTAATTACAACTTTACCGGTAAGGCAGTGGCAGTAATTAATAATGGTAAAATGGTAATGTGTAAATAGTTTTTCTTCCTTAAATTTCGCTGATAAGCGTTTTCATTATCAGGGTCATTTTTGGCTCTTGAGTAGCCGCTACACGTTGTACATCTTCGTGTGTAGTTTTTTCAATTTTGCCCGGTACGCCTAAATCAGTACAAATACTAATAGCGAAACAAGGCAAGCCCATGTGGCGCGCAACAATTACTTCAGGTACAGTGCTCATGCCAACTGCATCTCCGCCAATAGCGTGCACATAACCATACTCAGCAGGAGTTTCAAGAGTTGGTCCGGTTAAACCAACATACACTCCTTCTGACACATGTATTTTGTTGCGTAAAGCAATTTCTTTAGCTTTTTTAATCAATGTTTTATCGTAAGCCTCACTCATTTCAGGAAAACGAGTACCTAACTCATTATCATTTCTTCCAATTAATGGGTTTGGAAACAAATTAATGTGATCGTTTATAATCATAATTTCACCCACTTCAAATGAATGATTAACTCCGCCGCTGGCATTAGATAGAAATAAGGTTTTAATGCCCAAAAACTTCATTACACGTACCGGAAAAGTTACTTCCTGCATAGTGTAACCTTCGTAGTAATGGAAACGACCTTGCATGGCAACAATTTTTTTTCCGCCTAGAGTACCAAAAATAAGTTTACCGCTATGTCCTTCTACTGTACTCAAAGGAAAGTTTGGTATGTTTTCGTAAGCAATAGTGTGTTCTATTTTAATTTCTTTTACTAAGCCACCAAGTCCGGTACCAAGTATAATGCCTATTTCAGGACCAAAATTATTTGTTTGTTTAAGAATATTTGCTGTGGTGTATTTTATTTGCTCTAGCATATTTTAAAATCTGGTTGTTAAATTCTTCGGTTTTATTTTTAAAGTCTATTTCAATTGGGAGCACAAAAATAGAAACCTCTTTCAATTCATCAACAAAAGAAATCAACCTTGTGGCATCTTTTTCGGTTGTAATAATAATTTTGTTCTCGTTTTCTATCTTATTATAGGCTTCTTTTATCTGCTCAATGTCTGCGTCAGAAAAATGGTGATGGTCGGTAAACACTTTGTGTACAACATCTTCAGCATATTCTTTAACGTACGTAAACATTGGTTTAGGGTTTGCAATGCCTGTTACTAAAAGCACATTACAGTTAAAAAGATGCATAGGAATGTTTATAGTTTCTTTTTTGTCAAAGAGGTTATAAGGATGCCCATATTTTAAATAAGAAAAGAACATATTTTGATACGGACGAGCATTTACCTCCTTCATAACACCTTTTAAATCAATAGGGGTGGCATATTCGGGGGTTTTGGTAACAATTACAATATCCGCGCGCAGATATCCTTTTTTAGACTCACGCAACCTTCCGGCAGGAAGTAGCTCATCATTGCAAAACAAATTTTCGTATTCGGTAAGTAAAATATTTAAACCACATTTTATTTTCCGGTGCTGAAAAGCATCATCCAACACAATAATGTCGGCACTTTTTTGAGCAAGAATTTTTTTAACCCCTTTTACCCTGTTTTCATCAACTGCTACAAAAGCAGCAGGGTATTTTTGTTTTATCTGCAAAGGTTCATCGCCGCATTGGTCGGGCTTTGTATCTGTTTCAACTACAAAAAAACCAGATGTTTTTCTTTTATAACCTCTGCTTAATGTTGCAACACTATGTTCTTTTTCCAATAATTTTAAAATATATTCAGTGTGTGGAGTCTTACCTGCGCCGCCCGCACAAAGGTTTCCAACGCAAATGGTTCTTGTTTCATCAAAGGTAGTTTGTTTGAAAATTTTGGTGTCATATAAAGTGTTTCGCAGCCAAGTAACCCCGCCATAAATAAGCGAAAAAGGCCAAAGTAGTATGCGTAATAAACCGCTCAAAATAAATATTGTATAAACATAAAAAATATTTTTATTTTTAAGGGTTTTTATAGAAATAATCTGATGGATAACGAAAAGACCGAAATACCAAGTGCGGAAGAAATCGCAGCTAAACTTAGAGAAGAAGAAGCTAATGCAGTAGAAACAGATGAACAAGCCATAAAACAGCTAATAGAGTTGTTGGGTTCGCACAATAGCGAGCATAAGGATGCCGGACTAGAGTTGCTGAAAAACGAAAAAAGTGTAGACTTTTTAATAGAAGCCATTGGGCATACAGAGCATAAAAACGAAAAAGCAATCCTTATTGCGGCTTGTTGGGAGAGTGGTTTAGATTTTAAGGGTCATGAAGCCTTTTTTGCCGACCTTGCTTTAGATTTAGACCTATTTGTTTCGTTAGAAGCCATTACAGTTATAGATTCTATTGAATATATGGAGGTAGCCGCTATGAAAGAAATCCTTCAGAAATTAAACGATAAAAACATAACCAAACACCCTAACGAACCTATGTTAAGCGACCTAAAACTAGGTTTGGAAGAAAAAATAGCGGAAACCCCGTAACATACAATAAATACTATAAATTTGCCTTCCTTACAACTATGAAACTAAACGAAAAAATACAAAGTGCTATACGCAATGTGCCTGATTTTCCTAAACCAGGCATCTTGTTTAAAGACATTACACCTATTTTTTTAGATGCAAAGCTTTGTAGCGAAATTACAGATGCCTTTTGCCGTTCTTTCTCAAAGGCTAAACCCGATGCCATAATAGGCATAGAAAGCCGTGGTTTTTTATTTGGCATGTTAATGGCAAGTTGGCTAAACATTCCGTTTATAATGGTGCGTAAGGCGGGTAAACTGCCAAGTAAAACGGTCAGCCAAACCTATGATTTAGAGTATGGTAGCGCCATTATAGAAGTTCATGACGATGTGATTAAAAAAGGTTGGAACATAGTTATACATGATGATTTGCTTGCTACTGGAGGTACAGCAGGGGCGGCAGCAGAAATTGTAAAAAAATGTGGAGCCAACATAGCAGGTTTTACTTTTGTAGTAGAGCTTGAGTTTTTAAAAGGAAAAGAAAAATTAATTAACTATTCAAATAACATACAATGTCTAGTACAGTACTAACCGAAAACGCAACAGGGATGAATTTTCATCTGTCTGAAAACCAAATTATGATTGCGGACATGATTCGCAAATTTGGTAAAGAACATATTACACCTCATTTTATGGAGTGGGACGAATCTCAAGAATTCCCAATACAAGTTTTTAAGAAATTAGGCGAACTTGGTTTAATGGGTGTTGTAGTGCCTACTGAATATGGCGGATCGGGTTTTGGTTACCTCGAGTATGTTACGGCGCTTATAGAAGTGTCTAAAATTTGCGGGTCTATTGGCTTATCAATGGCAGCACATAACTCACTTTGTACCAACCATATTTTAATGTTTGGTAACGAAACTCAAAAGAAAAAATATCTTCCAAAATTGGCAACCGCAGAATGGATTGGTGCTTGGGGTTTAACTGAAACGGGTACAGGCTCTGATGCAGGTGGAATGAACACAGTGGCTGTAAAAGAAGGCGACCATTTTATTATTAATGGCAGCAAAAACTTTATAACAAATGCTATAAGCGGAAATGTGGCAGTAGTTATTGTTCGTACAGGTAAAAAAGGCGATAGCCACGGTATGACAGCTTTTGTAATTGAAAAAGGAACTCCAGGGTTTAAATCAGGAAAAAAGGAAAATAAATTAGGCATGCGTGCCAGTGAAACCGCTGAGCTTATATTTGAAAACTGCAAAGTGCATAAAGACCAAATGTTAGGCTTAGAAGGTGATGGTTTTGTGCAAGCAATGAAAGTGTTAGATGGTGGCCGTATATCTATAGCAGCTCTATCTTGCGGTATCGCACGTGGTGCTTACGAAGCAGCGCTTAAATACAGTAAAGAGCGCGAGCAATTTGGAAAAGCAATTTCTCAGTTTCAGGGCATTGCCTTTAAATTAGCTGATATGGCAACGGATGTAGAAGTATCTGAATTACTTACGTACCGTGCAGCTGATATGAAACAGCGTGGCGAAAAAGTAACTAAAGAAAGTGCTTATGCAAAATACTATGCATCCGAAGCTTCTGTGCGTGTATCTACCGAAGGGGTACAAATTTTTGGTGGTTATGGTTATACGAAAGATTTTCCGGCAGAAAAATACTACCGTGATAGTAAACTTTGCACTATTGGTGAGGGTACCAGCGAAATTCAGAAACTGGTTATTGCAAGAGAATTGTTGAAGTAATTCTATAAATTAAAAAAACAAAAAGCCGATTCCATACAAGAATCGGCTTTTTTTATTGTTTTAATCATGTTAAACGTGCAAAATAAATGGTTAGTCTATTTTAATTGGGGAACAAAAATTTACGCTTTAATTTTACATTACAAGTAATTTAAAACAATAGAGAGAGGAAATCAGATGAAGAAAGTTTTATACATTTTTGTTTTATTAATTTCGTTTAATATAAAGGCTCGTCAGTTAGAAGAAACTGTTAAACCTACTGAATCGTTTCAAAGCAATAGGATTAGCAATGCCGATGTAAGCTTTCAGTTACCTCGTTATATTTTTACATACACTAACACACGTGTAATTGTAAAATTTAACAATCCTAATAGTCTTAAATTAGTAAACAATAATTACGAACTAGATTTAATTGTAAATGGCACAAATCAAAAAGTGGTTTTTGATAATAATGGAATAGGTAATTTTTATTACACGTTTAAAAACGATAATGCATTACAGATTTTAATCGAAGATGTTAATTATACCGTGCAACCATCTGTAATTTCTATTTGGTATATAATCAGTCCTTTAGTGGCAGTGCTTTTGTTTTTTGCATATAGGGTTATGTTGATGCGAAAAAACAAAACACCTAAATTGGTTGTTAAACGAAATTTAGAAATAATAGTGCCACAAACTAAGCCTTACGAATCAACCTTAAACGTTGTTAAAGTTAGAGAACTGGAAGGAGAGGAGATTTAAGCCATAAGGCTTTCATGTATTTTTACTATTTGCGGAATCAGCAAATTTTCTTCGTTATTTTCAAGTACCCAATCAGCTAATTTTATTTTTTCTTCATCGGGTACTTGTTGTGCTATCCGCCTGGTTATTTCTTCTTCACTAAGTCCATCACGCAAAGCAACACGATGTTTTCGTAAATTTATGTTTGAGGTAACAACCAATAATTTATCTATCGATGAAAGCAATTTGGCTTCAACCAACAAAGCAGATTCTTTAATAATGTATTTTTCATTTGCATGTGTTTTTGCAAAAGCATCAGAGTCTTTTTTTACCTCGGTGTGAATAATTGCATTTACTTGTTTCAGCAACTCATTATCAGAAAATATTTTTTCGGAAATGTGTTTTTTGTTTAAAGTGGTTTCATTTACATAAGCCTCTTTGCCCAGCAGTTTTTTTATTTCTGCTTTTACGTGGGGAACAAAATATAATTCCTTAGCACGCTCATCAGAGTTATAGATTTTTACCCCAAGTGTTTCAAAAACCTTTGCTACGGTACTTTTTCCGCTACCTATGCCTCCTGTTAAACCTACTACAATCATTTATGAGTTAAAGTTAAGAATAAAAGTAATCTACCCCTATTTTGATAAGGCACTTTTCAGTGCAATTTTAATTTTTGTAGGAAATGTTTTCTCTATAATAATTTTAGTGCAATCATGAAATGCAACAAATTGCTTAACGGCCACACTTAAACTTGCTAAAAAATCACCCATATCAGCAGGAGGGTTTTCAATATATAAGTTTTTAATAATAAACTCTTTTTTCTACCTGTCGGCCTTTGGGTCTAATCTCCCAACAAACATGTTGTTGTATAAAATGGGCAGACAGAAATAACCAAATTTTCTTTTATGCTCAGGTAAATAGCATTCAACACCATAATCAAAATCAAAAATCTGTTTTATGCGGTTGCGCATAATTACTGCATTATCAAAAGGAGAGAGTAGGCTTACCTGTGCTGCTTTGGTTTTAAACTTTATTTCTAGGATTTCAGGAAAGGCGTATTGTTTTTCTTTTACACCCTCTACCTGTACTTCAATCAATACATTTTGTTGTACAAGTTGCTTTAATTTTTGCTGAACGTGAGATAACATTCCTTTTCGCAAATATGCTATCTCTTTAGCCGAGGCAAAACCATGTGCTCTTAAGGTGCTTTTAATAAGAAACTCAGCATACTCGGTAAGGGTTGGTTTAGTTATATCAATTCCTGATGGAAGCACGCGTTCGGTTAATTCATAAACTTTATGAAAACCCCTACGTTCGCTTATCATTAAACTGCCTTCCATAAATAAATTACCAAGGGCAATTTTTGCTGGTTTCCAATCAAACCAACTTCCATGTTGTTTTTCTGATTCAAAATCTTTTGCCTGTAAAGCGCCCTCTGTTTTAATTCTATCAAGCACATATTTCATCACCTTTTTATCTTTTTGGAACCAATGAGAGCGCCCGCTAAGAAATTCATCTTTACGTGGAAAAGTAAAGCGGTAATCCTCCATTGGCAAGTAAGATGCCGCATGAGCCCAATACTCAAATATGCTGCGTTCTTTTAGCAGTTGATCTAGGTGGGTTTCTTTATAAGCTAATATGCGTGTATATAAAGTGTGGTGGTGGGCTCTAGTGACAACCGCCAGTGTATCTAATTGCAGGTAGCCTAAGTGCTTTATAGCCTTTAAAGCACCTGTTTTTCCTGTCCCGAATAATGAATTAGGAGCAAGCCCCTGAGCTTGCAGAGCTATGTTTTTAGCCAGTTCTTTGCTTATTTTATGTTCGGTTGTTTTCAAGGCTGATTTAAACAAAATTAAGCATTGTTTGTCGCTTAAAACTCGGTAAAATCTATACTTTTGTAAAAAATTAAAATCATGTCAAAAGGAGTTTTTAAAGTGCCCACCCCATATAACGAACCTATTAAAAACTACGCTCCAAAAAGCGCAGAACGTGTGGAATTGCAAGCTATGCTAAAGCACTTGCGTTCGCAGGAGTTAGATATACCAATGTACATTGGCGGCAAAGAAGTTCGCAGTAACGATAAAATACGACTAGCACCTCCGCACGATCATAAACATACCCTTGGTCATTTTCATAAAAGCACAAAAGAGCATGTAAAACAAGCTATAGATGCAGCTTTAGCCGCTAAAGAACAATGGGCTAACCTTAGCTGGGAACATCGTGCAAGCATTTTTTTAAAAGCAGCCGAACTAATCGCAGGCCCTTACCGCGCTAAACTAAATGCGGCAACTATGCTCGGGCAAAGCAAAAATGCATTTCAGGCAGAGATTGATTCTGCTTGCGAGATTACCGATTTCTTACGCTTCAATGTTCATTTTATGACCGAAATTTATAATGAGCAACCGATATCTGGTCCCGGAGTTTGGAACAGATTAGAGTGGCGCCCGTTAGAAGGTTTTATATACGCATTAACCCCATTTAACTTTACAGCCATTGCCGGAAACTTACCTACATCATGTGCTATGATGGGTAACGTAGTAGTTTGGAAACCAAGTAACACACAAGTTTACGCGGCAAATGTGTTGATGGAAATTTTTACTGAAGCCGGTGTACCAGCCGGTGTTATTAATTTAATTTACCCAAGCGGACCAGATGCTGCTGAAATTGTTTTTAATCATAAGGATTTTGCAGGAATACATTTTACAGGAAGTACCGAAGTATTTCAAAATATTTGGCAAACCATAGGCAACAACATTCATAAATATAAATCGTATCCGCGCATTGTTGGCGAAACAGGCGGTAAAGATTTTATTTTGGCTCACAAATCTGCACACGCAAATCAAGTGTCTACCGCTATTAGCAGAGGTGCATTTGAGTATCAGGGACAAAAATGTTCGGCGGCATCTCGCGCTTACATTCCTTCTAATTTATGGAACGAGGTAAAAAGTCTTTTAGTAGCTGATTTAAAATCAATGAAAATGGGCCCTACCGAAGATTTTACCAACTTTATTAATGCGGTAATTGATGAAAAAAGTTTTGATAAACTAACTAAATACATTGATGCTGCTAAGAAAGATAAAGATGCGGAAATTGTTGCCGGTGGTAATTATGATAAGAGCAAAGGATACTTTATTGAACCTACAATTATTGTAACCAAAGATCCTAAATATGTTACTATGTGCGAAGAGTTATTTGGCCCGGTACTTACTATTTACGTATACGACGAAAATAAATTTGAAGAAATGTGCGAAGTAGTTGATTCAACTTCTATTTATGCTTTAACGGGTGCTATTTTGGCGCAAGACCGTTACGCTATTGAACTGGCAACTAAAAAACTCGTAAACAGCGCAGGTAATTTTTATATTAACGATAAATGTACCGGTGCAGTAGTGGGTCAACAGCCATTTGGCGGCGCACGTGGTAGCGGTACAAACGATAAAGCAGGAGCAAAAATTAATTTACTACGTTGGGTAACTCCTCGTACAATTAAAGAAACTTTTGTTACGCCGACTGATTACCGTTATGCGTTTTTACAAGCAGACTAATCTTAGTCTACAGTTGCAATAACTTTTAACTCAATAGCAATAGGTGTTGGCAGGCAATTAATCTCTATAGTTGTTCTGCAAGGCGGGTTTTCTTTAAAATACTCTGCCCATAGTTTATTGTATTTAGCAAAATCATCTTTCATATTGGTAAGAAAAACAGTTACATCTACAATTTTATTCCAGCTGCTCCCTGAGTCTTCTAAAATGTATTTAATGTTACGAAACACGCTATGGCATTGCGCTTCAATGTCGTAAGAAATAATTGCTCCTTTTTCATCTAACTCTACTCCCGGTATTTTTTTTGTACCTCTTTCGCGCGGACCAACGCCGCTTAAGAATAATAAATTACCTACTCTTTTTGCGTGTGGATATAAACCTACAGGCTCCGGTGCTTTAGATGAATCAATGCTTTTGTTTTCTGCGCTCATTTTAAGTGTGTTGAATAGCAAATATAAATTAAATCCATTTATTATTTCTTCTTCTCTTCTACTTTAATTCCATCAGCAGAAATTTTTACATGCGTATCTTTATCATTTACCTCTATGCCATGTTTATTAATGCGCACATGTGCTCCGCTATCGTGTATGTTTATTGTATTTTCACCTATATCCAAAGAATCTTTATTATTCATTAACTCTTCTTTTGTACAGCTTAAACAAGTCAATCCGTTTTCAGTCATTTTCCAGTATTTTCCACTCATTTCAGCATCACCGATGCCATTCACATTCTCAATATCATACCATTGATATTTTAAGCTATTATCTAAATAAACAATTTTATTTTTCGGAAGTTTAATCAGCATATCTACTCCTTGGTTTCTGTACTTGTCTGTATTTACAAATGAAAAATAATTATCAAGCAATAAAACCGAGCCCTGCTGCGCCGCGTTATAGTTAATGTTTTTTGCGCGCAACGAGGCTTCGGTTTTTTGCTTCCCTCCGGCTGTTTTAATCATGAACACAGAGACACTATCATTTTCTGAAGTAATGATTTTTACTCTTGGTTTGCCCCACCAAACAGATGGTTCTACTATATTATTAATTAACCAACGGTCGTTATCAAATCCAAAATCTAAATCAGTGGTATTTTTTTGATAGATTTTATTTGACTTCACAATTAAAGTATCAGCATTAGTAAAGTGTACATCTATTTGAGTTTTTAATGGAGCCTCTTCTGAAAAGTCACTAAGTAAAGTCATTGTTAAATACAGACATAATACCAGACCGATTACCCATAATATACCGGTAGATAGATTTAACCACCTGTATGAAGTTTTTATGCCCAAAACAAGTTTTAGCCCCTTATAAACCAGCATACAAAGTGGAATGCCAACACACATAGCCAAACCTGTTTTAAACCAAAACATCGGGAAATCTGTTCCGGCAAATGCGTGCAAAAATTCATTTACACTTAGCCCATCAATAGTGCCAACATTAAATAGAACTAATAAAAGAGCAACAAATAATAAAGTACCAAATAAAACAAACAAGGCGCCAAAAATCTTTGCAATAACTTTAAAAATGCCATGAAAAATAGTGTAAATAAGATTCCCTATTTTATTTCCCACACTCTGACTGCGTTGAGAAGTAAATTCATTTTTTACTCCATTGCCAAAATCTTGTACGCGATTTTTTAATTGCTCAGCCTCTTCTTTTATCGTCTGACTGATAGTGTTAATGTCTATCGGGTCGCCGCGCATTTCAAGCTTTTCGGCAGTTGTTTTAGCTTCCGGAATTATTATCCAAAGAATAATGTAAAGTAAAAGCCCCGAACCAAACCCGAAAAATAAAACCACTAAAGCTAAACGAATCCATAAAGGGTCGGTATCAAAATACGATGCTATACCCGAGCAAACACCACCTAAAACTTTGTTATCGCCATCTCTAAAAACACGGCGTGTTTTATTGGTATAGTAAGCTTTTTGATTGTGTGATGTTGAGCTACTCTGCTTTTCTTCAGAAGTATTTTCTTCAAAATCGCTTGGTTTGCCCATTACATTAATGGCTTCGTGTATGTCTTCATCTACCAACACTTGTTTGCCTGCATGGGTTTTGGCTTTTAATAATTCAGCTAAACGAGCCTCAATATCAGCTACAATTTCATCGCAGCCTTCTTCGTTTTTAAACTGATTTTTTATGGCAGCTAAATAATCTTTTAGTAACTGGTAGGCATTTTCTTCTATATTAAAGACTAAGCCTGCAAGATTTATGGTGAGTGTTTTGTTCATGATTGTATTTTTAATATTTTATTTGTTTTTGTTTTCTTTTAATAATTTATTTACGGCATCTACCATTTCATCCCAGGTATTTTCAAGTTCTTTTAAAAGCGCTTCTCCCTCTGGGGTTAACTTATAATATTTACGAGGTGGCCCCGAGGTTGATTCTTCCCAACGATAAGTTAGGTAGTTAGCATTTTTTAAACGGGTTAGTAATGGATAAAGGGTTCCTTCCACAATCATCATTTTAGAACTTTTAAGTTGTTCTATAATTTCAGTTGGATAAGCTTCTCCAATAGCCAACACCGATAAAGTACACAACTCTAATACGCCTTTGCGCATTTGCGATTGTGTGTTTTCTGTATTGATAGTTTGTTTCATTTTTATATTTTAATTCTGTTAAAGTTTACTCGGTTAATTGCTATGCAAAGATAAGTGTTTAATTTACTACTATGCAACACATAGTACTAAAATAAGTTATATGTGGTTGATAATCAATTCGATTAATTTTTTGGAAGCGGTAAGAAAAATGATTTTTTAAGCGAAAAGCTATTTAGTAAGCTTTAATTTTTGTCCGGCAGAGATGGCAGACTTTCTGGTTAACCCATTCATTTGAAGTAAATCATCAACAGAAATGTTGTGCTCGCGGGCTATTTTATAAAAATAATCTCCAGGTTTTACAATGTAAACCTCCTCTTTAACCGAAGTTGTTTCGGGTTTTGAAGTATTTGTTTCTGCTACTAATTTCTTATCGCCTTGTACGTTTTTATCTACTAAATTGGGTTCTGTTTTTTTAGCTGTATCCTTAGGAGCTATGGGTTTTTCCGCTTTATAAATAACCAGTTTTCTACCCGGCCTTAAGCCTTTTTTACCAACTAAATTCCAAGTGGTTATATCACCTACGGTAACACCATATTTGTGTGCGATAGTGCTTAGTCTTTCGCCTGTTTTTACGGTGTGTAATATCTGAATTTCTTTAATCTGTGTTTGTACAAGTGTTTTTTGCTCTTCGTTTTGTTTGCGAAGCATGGCGTAAATTTCTTCTTCGTTGGTTACAAATTTTCCTATTACGCTTTTAGGCATAGTAAGTACATTGCCACCTGCAGGAATAACTTGTTTTTTATAAATAGGATTAAAATATTGTATTTCCTCGGTAGTTACATCTAAAACGCCTGCTAATTGCTGAAAAGAAAGCGGTTCTTTAATGATGACAGTATCTAATTCAAAATAGGTTTTACGAGGCACATCCGGATAAATATTATGTTCCGGATAATAATTCATTGCATAATTGGCCGCAATAAAAGCGGGTACATAAGCCTGAGTTTCTATAGGCAAGTAAGGTCTTATTTCCCAATATGTTTTTTTACCACCGCTACGTCTGATAGCACGATTAATGGTTCCGGGGCCTGCATTGTAAGCCGCTAAAACCATTTGCCAATCGTTAAACATTTTGTATAAAAACTGCAAATATTCTGCTGCTGCAATAGTTGCTTTATAAGGATCGGCACGTTCGTCGATATACGATGTAACATTTAAGCCATACAATTTTCCGGTTGGGTACATAAACTGCCAAAGACCCATAGCCCCTGCTCTTGAACGTGCCACAGGGTTTAATGCAGATTCAATTACGGCTAGGTTTTTTAATTCTAAAGGGATGTTGTACTTATCAAAAATCTCTTCAAACATAGGATAGTATAGTTGAGACAACCCGAGCATTCTGGATAATAAGACTCTTCTTCTTAAATACATCTCTATATATGGTTTTACAGTAGCATTAAACTGTAAATCAAACGGAGAGGCCGCATCTAACTTAGCTAAGCGGTTTTCATATACAAAATCATCGAAATGGGGAATAGAATCGGGAGCATAACCAAACTTGTTTTTTAACGAAACGGGCTTAGCATATAATTTATCCAGTACTTTTTTGGTAGCCAAACTATCAAGCGCGGCAGCAATGGGGTCATCCTGGGCAACAAATTGCTGCGCCACACTACCCGAAAGCATGCTTAGAAAAATCAGTATGGATAAAAGGCAGTTCTTCATCTACTTTATAACGTAAATTTTTTCAAAATGTTACATTTACAATAATATAAATATAATTCTATATATCCTCCTTTTTAACAGGCACTTATCAGGCCTTTTGTGTTAAAAAACATCAGAAATGCAGTAAAATCAACACTTTTAGACGTAACGGCACAATCTTTAGATAAAAAATTATACAGTTTCTACTATTTTTTGGCAGGCTTTGTGTACTAATTGAAAAACAGCTTCAAAATCTTTTTCTGTTCCGTAATAAGGGTCAGGTACATGTTTGTTTTGCTGAGGATGTAGCACGTTTAATAAATAATCTACTTTGTTTTTGTGTTCTGTATTTTGTGCAAGAGCAAGTACGTTGCCATAATTACTTTCGTCCATCACATAAATTTTATCAAAGGCATCAAAATCTTCGGTAGTAAATTTACGTGCACGCAATTTGCTAATATCTACGCCGTTTTTTTTGGCGTTGGCAATAGTTCTATGGTCTGGTGCTTCGTTTATATGATAACCTGCAGTACCAGCAGAATCTACCTGAAAATGTTTCTCTAAATTTTGTTCTTTAATAAAATGTAACATAATGCCCTCACCTAAAGGTGAACGACAAATGTTACCTAAACACACAAATAAAATTTTTTGCATACAAATTAAAAAGTGTTCACTCCGTTAACGGTAGTGTATTTCATAGTATACTTAACACCGGGGTTCATGTATTTGTAAGCGCTATGGCTCATTAAAGCAGCTTCGTGAAAACCACACAAAATAAGTTTCAGTTTGTTTTTGTAGGTGTTTATATCGCCAATGGCATAAATGCCCGGTATGTTTGTGCTATAATCTTCTGTATTTACTTCAATAGCATTTTTATCTATTTGTAAATTCCAATCTTCAATGGGCCCTAATTTTGGACTTAACCCAAACAGTGGAATTAAATCATCGGTTTCAATAACACTTAACTCGCCTGCTTTATTTTGTACTTCAACATTTTGTAAATGCCCGTTACCATTAACCTTGATAAGGTTACTGTTAAGCAATAAATTGATTTTTTTATCGGCAGCTAACTGCATCACTTTACCAACCGAATCGGGTGCACCACGGAAAGATTCACTGCGATGAATTAGTGTAAGCTCTTTTGCGATGGGTTGTAAATGTATGGCCCAATCTAAAGCACTATCACCACCACCAGCTAAAACAACTTTTTTATTTCTGAATTTTTCGGGGTCAAGCACCATATAGGCAACACCTTTTCCGTTTTCAAACTGTTCTAAACCTTCTGTTTCGGGCTTGCGTGGCTCAAAACAACCTAAACCAGCTGCAATAACAACAACCTTGCTATGTATTTTTGTACCCATGTTTGTTGTAAGTACAAAATCTCCTTCGCCCAGTTTATCTAAACTTTCAATGCGCTCACCAAAAGTAAAACCGGGTTTAAAAGGCTCGGCTTGTTTCATTAAATGGTCAACTAGTTCTTGCGCTAAAACAGTAGGATAGCCCGGTATATCGTAAATGGGTTTTTTAGGATAAATCTCAGAAAGTTGTCCGCCCGCTTGAGGTAAATAATCAATTAAATGGCAACGCATTTTAAGTAAACCGCATTCAAAAATGGCAAATAAACCAACCGGACCAGCACCTATAATTGCAATATCAGTAGAAATCATCTTTAAAAATTAGAGTGCAAAGGTACAACCTTTTGAAAAATAAATAACTTTACAAGAGATGAATTTTCTTAGCCAGATTCCCTTCTTGCGTGTACTGCTCCCATTTATTGCAGGCATTGGGTTTTGGCTTATTGGCAGGCAAGATTCGCCCCAATTAATATATGTTGTCGGAATTTATCTCATTTGTGCGCTTCTCTATTTTTTACTCATAAAAAGCAGCCAAACAGTCCCTAAATTTTTGTTTGGTTTGGCCGTTCAAGTGTTTCTGTTTTTTAGTGGATGGTTGCTTTGTAACTATACTAATGAAAAACAAAACCCCATTAATTATACCCATGTTTTAACAGATAGCACAACATCTTACATGGGTTATGTAAGTGAAATCCCCGTTGAGAAAACCAAAAGCATAAAGGCGGAAATTACTTTACAGCAAATAAAAAACAAAGGCGCGTGGCAAAACACCTGCGGAAAGATAATAGTATACTTTGAAAAAATAGACAAAGCAAAAAACCTTGAAACGGGCAACAACATTGTTTTTACAGGCAAGTTACAGGATATACAATCCCCCTTAAACCCACATGAGTTTGATTATAAAGCCTACTTAAACCTTAGAAATATTTTTCATTCGGTTTATTTGCGGGAAGAGAATTGGGCAGTTTATAACAATGAAGAAAAATTTTCTCTCTTCAACCTCTCACAAAAAATACGCCGACATTTATTAGACACCTATAGGGCAAGCGGATTAGAAAACACCGAGTTTGCCATGGTTGCTGCCTTGGTACTTGGTTATGATGATGAAATTGACAGACCTTTACTAAACGCTTATTCACATACCGGTACGCTGCATGTACTCTCGGTATCGGGTTTACACGTTGGAGTTATTTATTTACTGTTGGGTTATATGCTCGCTTTTTTAGATAAAAGCAAAAAAACAACCTGGATAAAAGTCGGCTTAATCATTCTTGTTTTATGGTTTTTTGTTTTACTATCCGGTTTCTCGGCACCTGCTGTGCGGGCTGCTTTTATGTTTAGTTTAATATTGCTGGGCAAAACACTTTTTGAGCAGGTTGAAACTGCCAACATTGTTTTGGTATCTGCTTTTTTAAGTTTGTGCATTAACCCTTTTTGGTTGGCCGATGTTGGCTTTCAGTTATCCTACGTTGCTGTGTTGGGCATTATTTATTTGTATCCTTATTTTTATAATT
>Ga0207046_10053_pt1 | contig 32701 bp, 29 predicted proteins | sample Alteio_BWMinCont_66_FD_153303 | JGI IMG/M metagenome (GOLD analysis project Ga0207046, IMG submission 153303) | Enriched cells from forest soil in Barre Woods Harvard Forest LTER site, Petersham, Massachusetts, United States -... | ecosystem: Environmental > Terrestrial > Soil > Temperate forest >...
TGCAATGAACTGCGAACAAGTGGAGGCGATTGTACTGGACCTGGACCGCGATGCGGCCGCGAACTCGCTCGAGAGGGCGGCGGCAGTGGCGCACCTGGGTCATTGCCCGCGCTGCGCAGCGTTGCAGGAGTCCTGGCAGGCAGCGAGAGAAGAGCTGCGGACGCTGGGCGAAGAGACTTTGGAGGCCCGTGCGCCAGCGCGTGTGGAGATGCGGCTGCGGCAAGAGTTTCGCACACGGCATCGCACCATGGTGGCGCGGCGCGCGGCGGTCGTGGCGGCCTGGGCCTTGGCCGCAGCGGCAATTCTGGTAGGCGCGATAAGCTCGTGGAATTGGCACCAAGCGCGGCTTCTGGAAGCTGCAAAACAGAAAATCGCGGCGCAGAACGCGCTGGTAGCGGACAACAACCAGAGCCAGCTATTGGGCAATTTCCCCGCTGGGCCTGAGAGTGCAGATGATTCGGCAGACTTTACGCCACTGCCGGGAACCACTCTGGAAGAGACGGAAGACGCCTCGATCTTCCACGTGCGAATGCAGCGCGGCTCGCTTGGGGCGCTGGGATTGCCGGTGAACGAAGAGCGCGCGGGCGAGTGGATCCAAGTGGATTTGCTGGTCGGAAACGATGGACTGCCGCAAGCGGTGCGGCTGGCGCAGGAAGAAAACTGAAACGAGTTTGCTGCGGCGAATGAAGCGCCGCGGTTTGGGAGAGAAGAGGAGAAACGAGAATGAGTCCCAAGATAAAAGTGTGTTTGGTACTGAGTGGAGCGCTGGTGTTGAGCGTGGCAGCGGTCGAAGCGCAGAGACGCGGCCCGGATGGGCCGCAGTCCTTTGGAGCCCCGATGGAGTTGATGGGCTTTGAAGGCATGCATGGCGGAAAGGTGGTCAAGGGCGCGCCATTCTCTGCCACGGCTACGTCCGAGACTACATCGACACTGCAGGATGGATCAGTGCTGCACCGGACGTCGCAGGTGTCCATGTATCGAGACAGCCAAGGAAGGTCGCGGCACGAGGCCACCTTTACTGGGTTTGGTCCTCTGACGGCGTCGGGGGGAGCGAAGAAGATGGTGATGATTTCCGATCCTGTGGCTGGCGTACACATCATGCTGGACGACCAGCAAAAGGTGGCGCACAAGACGGCCCTTCGTACCCGCGGCGGAAGCGGCGCGGACGCAAAATCGGCTCCGGCGTTTGAGGGGAAGATGCAGGAACGGATGCAGCAGGAGGAGGCCGCCGGTTTGCTGAAGAAAGAGTCGCTGGGGACGCAGACGATTAATGGCATAGTGGCGGAAGGTACCCGGACTACGCATATCATTCCTGCGGGGCAGATTGGAAATGAGAAGGCGATCCAGGTGGTTTCCGAGCGGTGGTATTCGGCGGATCTGCAGATTGATTTGAAGAGCACGCGAACCGATCCACGGTTTGGGACTACGACCTACACGGTGACCAATGTGCAGAGGACTGAGCCGGCGGCGACCTTGTTCACGGTGCCGGCCGACTACACGGTGCAGACCGGCGGGCGAGGTCCCGGCGGCCGGGCGCCCGTGGCGGCAACGCCGATAAACTAACAAACGAAGCCTAGCGCTGGCGGTTCACGGCTAGCGCACACCGAACGACAAGCTTCTCTCCTGAAGACGGTACGCCCTTTCTGCATCTGCCCCCATCAATGCGGAAGGGGCGTAACCGTGTTTGGAGGGAGAAAAGTTGAAGACGCAGCTTCGATGAAGATGCAAGAGGTTGAAGGAAAGGGATGCTACAGAGCCCTCTACGAAAGTAGGACGCGGGTTGGACGAGAGCAAGTTAGCGCAACAATTGGAGCGCGAGGGATTTGGCCATACCTATGTTTGGCAGGATAGGCCAAACGCGTTTTATCCCGGGCATACGCATGACACAGAGACCGCGCACATCATATTGAGCGGCGAGATGACATTGACCATGGACGGCCGGACGGACACGTATCGAGCGGGAAGCCGCTGCCACGTTCCCGCCGGGACCGTGCATACGGCAAAGATGGGTTCGATGGGCTGTCGGTATTTGATCGGAGAAGGGTGAGATTCGATCGCGGTATCCCACCGGCGGCCAGCCTGCGTTTTCTTTTCCATGACCTCTCTGAACCGGCTTGGGACCGGCTCGCATCGCTCTCGAGCGGAGTGCGCGGGCTCGAAAGCAGTCCTGACTTGTGGTCGCGTGGAAGGAATTTCGACGTGTTATGATGCGGGCCTATGAGCAAACAGTATTTTTTTGTGAGATTGATTCCGCCGCGGGCTACGTTTCCGTTGGATATGACGGCGCAGGAGAAGTTGTTGATGCAGGAGCATGTGCGGTATACGCAGGAAAAGTTTGCGGCGGGCAAGGTGTTGCTTTACGGGCCGGTTATGGCGCCGGCGGGGGCGTTTGGGATGGCGGTGTTTGCGGTAGCGGATGAGGCGGAGGTACGCGAGGTATTGGAGAATGACCCAACCGTGCGAGGTGGGTTGAATACGTTTGAGGTTTATCCTATGAGGGTGGGTGCGGCGCAGGGATTTGGTCCACAAGAAAACCAGTGAGCAGCGCCTGCGGTACGGCCTCAAGTTGTTCCCCGCGGAAGTGCTAATCCGTTGTCAAATTAGGACACAGAAGCAGACGCCAGTCGTGCCGATGTAAGGCGTGGTGGAAAAGCCGAGTGACCTTATGGACGGTGGCGGAGTGTGTTAGTGTAATTCCCCCAAATTGGTGAGAGCCGGACGAGGAGAAAGATGGCGAAACCGAAGGTGCTGGCTACGCGACCGCTGTTTCCTGCGGCGCAGGAGATCTTGAATGCGGCGTGCGAGGCAGAGTATTGGATGAAACCGGAACGGATTTCGAAAGAGGAGTTGTTCTCGAGGATTAAGGATAAAGAAGGATTGGTGTGCCTGCTGACCGAAAAAGTGAATCCCGAACTGCTCAACGCAGCGCCGAAATTGCGGATTGCGGCGAATGTGGCGGTGGGATTCGACAATATTGATGTGGCGGCTTGCACGAAGCGCGGAGTGGTGGCGACAAATACGCCGGGAGTACTGGATGAGACGACGGCGGATTTTGCGTGGACTTTGCTGATGGCGTTGGGGAGGCGGTTGGTTGAAGGAGATACCCTGGCGCGGTCCGGGAATTGGACTGGGTGGGATTTAGATCAACTGGTGGGGACGGATGTGTGGGGGAAGACGCTCGGGATCGTGGGATTTGGACGGATCGGGAAAGCAATGGCGAGACGGGCGATTGGTTTTCAGATGAAAGTGATTTATGCGGATGCCGTGCGGGCGCCGGAGGCGATAGAGAAAGATTTGAACGTGGAATATCGCGGGATGGCGAGTTTGCTGGCGGAGTCGGACTTTGTGAGCGTGCACGTGCCGCTCTTGCCGGAGACGCGCGGGTTGTTTGATGCGGCCAGATTTTACACTATGAAACCCACGGCGTACCTCATTAACACATCGCGTGGGGCTGTGGTGGATGAAGCGGCGCTTGTGCATGCGCTGGAAAGCAGAAAGATTGCGGGGGCGGCGCTGGATGTGTTTGAGAACGAGCCGTTCATTCATCCGGGGTTGAAGAGGCCGAACGTGGTGCTGGCGCCGCATATCGCGTCGGCGTCGATTGAAACGCGCACGAAGATGGCGTGTATGGCGGCGGAGAATGTGGTGGCTCTGTTCAAGGGGCAGCGTCCTCCGAATGTGTTGAATCCAGAAGTTTTGCACGCGAATTAAAAGAGTGCGGGCGACTCTATGGCGGAACTGAAGCTACTGGCCCGCGGGATTTTCCAGGAGACCATTTCGGCGATCGATATTCCGCTCGCGATCGAGAGGAAACTGCGGCGCGAGGGGACGGTGTTGTGTTTCGACGGCGCAACGGTGGATTTGCGTGCGTTTAGGAGCGTGCGAGTTATCGGGATTGGGAAGGCAGCGCATGCGATGGTGGAGGGATTCGCAAGTTTGCTAGGTGCGGCGACTGCGTTTAAGGGAGTGGTTTCGGCGCCGACGCCTCCACTGTATGCCGTGGAGGGCATTGCGTACTTCGTCGGGGGACACCCCACGCCGGATGGAGAGAGTTGGAAGGCGGCGGAGGCCATTCTTGGTTTGCTCAAAGAGTGCGACGAGAAGACGGTTGTGTTTTTTTTGTTGTCGGGTGGAGGGTCAGCGCTGGTGGAGTTGCCGTTGGATTCTGCACAGAAACTCGATGATGTCCGGCAGCTACATCGCGCGCTGGTGACGTGTGGCGCGCCGATCGAGGCAATGAATACTGTCCGGAAGCATGTTTCAGCGGTGAAAGGGGGACGATTGGCGGTGGCCGCCGGGCGCGCCATGAAGATCACCTTGGCCGTGAGCGATGTGCCTGTTGGAAAAGAATCGGTCCTAGCTTCCGGGCCAACGCTGCCGGACCCGTCGACCATTGAGGATGCGCAACGCGTGATTGACGAGTTTTCGTTGAGGGGGAAATTGCCGCCGACGCTTTTGCGGTGGATCGATGAAGGGCAGATGCCGGAGACGCCAAAGGAGGGTCACGCTGCGTTTCGCAACGCGCATTTTTCTTTGCTGCTTGGGTTGGATGATTTGTTTCATCCGGCTCATCACGCTACGGAGGCGAAGGGATTTGTGGCCTGTTGCGACAATACGACGGACGATTGGCCGGTGGAGAAGGCCGTTGAATATTTATTGGGGCAGCTTGAGGAGGTGCGCCGAGCGCATCCTGGTCAGGGGGTGGCGGTGATTGCGGATGGCGAAGTGAGCTCGCCCGTGAAGGGGAAAGGGATCGGCGGGCGGAATGCGGCGTTTGTTTTGGCTTGTGTGAAGAAGATTGCGGGGAAGAAAATTGCTGTGCTGAGCGCGGGGACGGACGGAGTGGATGGGAATAGTCCGGCGGCGGGGGCCATAGCGGATGGGGAGACTTTCGAGCGCGGACAGGCAATCGGTTTGAATGCGAGATATATGTTTCGGGAGAGTGACTCGTATAGTTATTTTGCGAGGTTGGGGGATACGATTGTTACCGGGCCGACGGGGAATAATTTGCGGGATTTGAGGATTTTGTTGGCGGAGGCGGAAGAGCAAAAAACCTGAGAAAAGATTTAACGCCGCGAGGCGCACTGACACAGAGGACACGGAGAATTCAGTGATTTGAGCAAACTCTGTTGTTTCGAAAAACGACACGAGCCCTGGTATTCGCCAGGGCTCGTGGTGCTTTTGGATTGCCGAAGGTTACTGTTTCGGGGGCGGAAGGCGCGTTTCGATCGTTTTTAGGCGGTCGGCCATTTCTTGCATCAGGTCTTCTAGGCGGTCGAGGCGCTTGGCAACGGCGCCTGGTTCGTTTGTTGCCGGGGAGGCAGAGGCTTCGGAGTCTTCGTCCTCGCCGGAAGCTTCGCCGCGCGGGCGGCGCTTCTCGCCAGCGGGAGCTTTCAGACTTGCGATCTGTCTCTTGATCATCGGAACCATTTCGATGCTGAGGTCGTCGCTCTTCAGCATCGCCTCTAGAGCGGGAATGGCGCTCGCGTCTCCGCGTGCGCCGAGCGCGAAGATGCTGGCCATGCGAACAGAAAAGTGCGGCTCGCTAAGATAGGACGCGATTTGATTGGTGACGTCTTTATTGTCTTTTTGGAGGCGGGCCAGACTGGAGATAGCGGCGTTTCGTGAGTCGATGGGCTTGCCTGGGGCGGACCATTGGAGGAGGACAGGGACGGCTTTGTCGTCACCGAGAGGGCCCATGGAGCGGAGCGCCGCGTTGCGAAGGAAGCCGTCGGGAGAATCGGCAGTAACCGCGGCATCGAGACTGGCAAGTGCGTCGGGGGCCTTTAGGCGGCCCAGGGCTTGAAGGGCGGCGGCCCGGGCGCGATAGGAGCTGTCATCGCCGGCGATGGAGCTTAGCTTGGCGACGATGGCGGGGAGGTCTTTGAAATTTGCCAGAGAGGATACGATGCGATTGCGCACCCAAGGTTCTTTCGCGGTGTTGAGCGCCTCGAGGAGTTCCTTGGAGGCTGCGGAGCCGCCGACTTGGCCTAGAGCGTCGGCGGCATTGGCGCGGATGCCCCAGGCTTTGTCGTTAAGAAGCGCGTTGTTTAGCGCGGCGACGACTTCGTCATCGCCTTTTAGCTTGGCGAGACCAGTGATGGCGTCGGCGCGGTCGGCGAGATCGGGGGCGTTTTTTAACTGATAGAGCCACTCCCTTTTTTCTTTGTGGAATTCGGCGGATTTGAGGATGTGGCCGCCTTTGTCGAAGAGCACCATCAGCGGAGCTGAGTCCGCCGGAAATGTGAAGATCGCGGTGTCCTTGTCTTGGGATACCGTAATAGGAAAAAGCTTTGGTCCGGAGGCGGTGGTGATTTCGACTTCCGTGGGAATGCGGAAGAGGCCGACGCGTCCTTCCAGTCTTTGCGTTTGCTTAACCGTTAGCGCCACCACATGCTTCGCGTCGTCATATTTATAGCTCAGGTCGAATTTGGGAGCGCCGGCACCGTACAGCCATTGGCTGAAGAACTGGTCGACGTTGGTTTGCGTGGCTTCTTCCATGGCTTTCGCTAGATCGGCGGTGACTACGTTTTTGCCGCGATTTACTTCGAGGTAGTGCTTGAGGCCGTGGTAGAAAGCATCTTCGCCGAGTTGGTGGCGAAGCATGTAAAGAACCCAGCCGCCTTTGGTGTAGGCGTTGCCGTCAAACTCGCCGGAATCGTTGAAGTCGTGGCGGACAATAGGCTTGCTGTAGAGATTGGCTTCTTCGAACCATTGGTGAGCGCTTTGCCACCTTTCGTAGTCGGCTTGATCTTTGCCGAAGTGAGATTCCGTCCAGACGAACTCCATGAAAGTGGCGAAGCCTTCGTTGAGCCAGATGTCGCCCCAGTCTTTACAGGTGACTAAATCTCCGAACCATTGGTGGCCGAGTTCATGGGAGATGAGCTCGTCTTCGCCGGTGATGAATTCGGGGGCCAGTTTGGGATGCTGGAGCGAATCGCTAGTGTTTGTCGTGGCGCTGGAGTTCTCCATGCCACCGGCGACGAAGTCATCGACCATGGATTGCGCGTACTTTTCCCATGGGTAAGTGACGCCGAGTTTTCTGCTGAAGAGTTCGATCATCTGGGGAGTGCGGGAGTAGTTGACGGAGAGGCGGTCGCCGCGGCCTCTGGGGGCGTAGTAGGTGACGGGAATGCCGCGCCAGGAATCTTTCATTTCCTCAAATTCGCCGGCGACAACCGTGAAGAGATACGTGGAGCTCGGTACGGATTCTTTCCAGGTCCACGTCTTCATGCCGTTAGCGGCGTCAGAGACGTTGATGAGCTTGCCGTTGGCAACAGTGATCCAGGAGGCCGGGACAGTGAGGATGGTTTCGGTGGTGAGGCGGTCATTGGGATAGTCGTAGGTCGGAAGGTAGTAGCGCGTGTCCTCGGACTCGCCCTGGGTCCAGACTTGCTTGGGACGGTCGGGGTAATCCTTGTCGGGAAGGATGAAGTAGAGGCCCTTCGTGGGTTTGGCCTCGTAGCGAATGGTGATATCGAATTTTTCGCCGGCGTGGGCGGCGGCGGTGAGCGGGATAATGAGCTTGTCGTCTTTGGTTTCGAATTTGGCGGGGGATTTATTTAGTGCAGCGCTATGGATGGTGAGGCCGGCGGAATCAAAAACGATTTTCGAGGTGGAGTCGTGGAGGATCGTGAGCGTGTGTGTGACCTCCCCCATGACTTTTTTCTGATCGAGATCGAAGCGCAGCGCGATGCGGGAGTGTTCGAGGTCGTAGTCGCGGCTCCGGGCGTAGGGCTCGTCGGCGCCAAGTTGTGGTGCGACGAAAAGAATCGCGAGTAAAGCGGCAACCCCGAAGGTTGCGAGGCGACACCGTGAAAGAGCAAGATTTGCGAATGGTGCCATGTTCATTGGGATGGGCTCCTCTTGAAAGAGTGTCCTGCCCGCTCGAGTGCGGAGACGGTTTGGGCGAGATTTTCAGCGGCCACAAGCAGGTAATCGGTGTCGAAGGTGGTGATGGTCAGGACGCTGACTCTTGCGGCCGCGAGAGGCCCAACCAGAGACGCGAGCACGCCGACTTCCGATAACATAAATGGGCCGTGAACTTTGATGACGCGCCAGCCGCCTTGAAACTGAAGGCCGGCGGGAACGCGGCATTCTTCGACGATGATGGAGAGTTCATCGCTGGTGCGGGTGACGGAGAAAAAAGAGCCTTGTGTGGCCCAGGCGGGAAGCTGAGCACTCCGCGAAAGGCCGACAACCGCATAACTTTCCGGAAGTGTGGATAGCTGCAAGCGACGCAGGGAAAGTGTCATTGCGTTAGAGGAGGCTCCTGACCATGCCGCCATCGACAGCGATGGAGGTGCCGTTTACGTAGCTGGCACGCTCTGAAGCAAGGAACGCGACGACGGCTGCGAATTCTTCGGGGGTACCGATGCGGCCAGCGGGGATCTGGCGCGTCCAATCGGCGAAGACCGTGTCGGATGGAGAGCCGGTGCGCGCGGAAATGGTTGCGGCGAGATTGTCGAGACGCGCGGTGCGCGTGTAGCCGGGGCAGACGTTGTTGACGGTGATGCCGTAGGCGGCATATTCATTTGCGAGGGTGCGGGCGAGGCCGGTGACAGCGGCGCGAATGGAGTTAGAAAGGAGCAGACCGTCAACGGGTTGTTTTACGGCGGAGGACGTGATGGTGATGAACCGTCCCCACTTATTCTCTTGCATGCGCGGCAGCGCTTCCTTGGCGAAGAAGACGGTGCTCATGAGCAGGAGGTCGACGGCAGAGCGCCAGTCTTCCGGATTTGTGTCCGCAAACGCTTTAGACGGTGGGCCACCGGAATTGGTAACGCAAATGTCGAGACGGCCGAATCGCTCTGCGACGGCTGCGACGAACTGAAAGACGGCGGCGGGGTTTGTGACGTCAACGGATCGATGGAAGACGTCGCGGCCAGTGGATTTTTGGATGTGGGTAGCGGCTTGCTCGATCTCGGAAGCGCCGCGGGCGCAAATGGCGACCCTGGCGCCTTCGCGCGCGAGTTCCTCGGCGACGGCACGGCCAAGCCCTTTGCTTGCGGCCGCGACGATGGCTACGCGGCCTTGAAGCCCTAGATCCAATTTTGCCTTTCACCAAAACTTTTATCGTCTCGCGAAATGCGCGGTGCGTCAAATTTGACGGATTGCCGGTAGTGGGTCAGTTTCCATGTATCATGATTTTCCAACGCCCGAACATGGCTGCCATGCATGGCAGCGGCGAAGCAAATTTGCGCTCAATGTGGAGGCAAGATGCGATACGAAGTCAGGCAGCAAGACGGAAAGTGGCTTGTTTGGGATACGGTGGTGGACGACTGCGCGATGAAATCCGTGGTAGGCGCGGTAGACGGTTTGAGAAGTATTATAGCCAGCAACAATACGCGTTATATGCTGAATGGAGGGCTTCTGGTGCCCATGCCGAACTCCGTAACCTATGAGACCAGACCAGCAATGTTCTGGACGCAGCAAGAAGCTCAACAATGGGCTGATGCTCGGAATGACATTGATCAATCGGGTTCTGTTTGACCCCTCCGCCAGCTTTGTTGCCTAGACCGAAATGGCCCCCGATTCGGTCCTGTCCCCCAAAGGGTCACAAACTGACCCACTACCGGATTGCCCGGACGGGCTAGTTTGCTGCAAAGGATGGATCGGCTAGACTCGGGCGCATGCTGTTCATGGTGATTGAGCGTTTCAAAGACCGCGACGCTAAGCTGATTGGCGAGCGCTTCGAACGCTACGGACGGATGTTGCCTGTTGGTGTTGTCTACCACGCTAGCTGGGTGGATGCCGTGGGCGGGCGTTGCTTTCAGATGATGGAGGCGGATCGTAGGGAGTTACTGGCGGATTGGGTTGGCCGTTGGGAGGATTTGGTCGAGTTTGAAATTGTGCCGGTGGTGACTTCCACCGAGTTCTGGTCCAAACCTTGAGCCGAATAATCCTCGACGAACTGGCAGGGGAGCCCGATAGGTGCTTCGGGACCGTCGAGATTCTCGTGAGAACGTTGGGTCATTTGTTGGCTGCGATTGCCTTATGAGAGGCCAGGTAGTCGCGGGCATGAGTCAGTTGCGGAAGATTGGAGTCGGCGGATTTCCAAGCTGCCAGGAAGTCTGCGTACTCGGCAGCGGCTGCTGTGGTGTCGCCGGCTTGTTCGCTGGCCATTGCGATGCCGTAGAGCGGGAAGCCGGAGCGGGGACGGTCGACGAGAGTTTCTTTGTAGGCGGCCCTTGCGGCGGTCCAGTCCGAGGCGGCGAGGAAGGCCGCTGCTTCGGTTTCTCCGACCGGCCGAACGTAAGCGGGAGGTTCGTGATAGCCGAGCGCTTTTTCTTCTTGGGCGGCTTGTGCGTAGAGCTTTTTCGCTTCGGGGTTCTCCTTCCTGGCCATAAGCAGGCCAGCGCGTAGCTCCAGAGACATGATGGATAGGTTGCTCACCAGCGGCTGTGGCCAGGCGTCCGGCATCAATTGAAGTTTTGGCGCTGTCGTGTCCGGCGATTTTTCGTCTCTCTCCTTGGACCTAGCGTCCTCTTCGTCCTTCAGTCGCTGAGAAATTCGCCAGAGCTCGGCATCGAACTGGGCTGAGGCTGTTTCCGCTCGAGACAGGTCATGCGAATCGAGGGCCTGCATGCCGAGAGCGAATTGCGTTAGCTGGCGCGCGAGAAACTGGAGATTCGGAAGGGACGCCGGGGGATCGCTGGACTCGAGAAGGGCGAGCGTTGTGGTCCAATCGGCGGCACGGAGAGCCACAGGGAGGCGGGGATCGAGGCGGGAGATGGCATCGCGCGGCGACCAAGGGTATAGCGTGTTTTCAAGTTCACCGCGCGCGGCTCTGGCCTTGGCGGAGAGAGCGGTTGCTTCGTTCAATTGGCCGGCTTCCAGCAGGTTGGCGATGGCGTACATGAGGTTGTGGACATAGTTCCAGTCGTCGTCGACCTGGACGTGTTGCGACTGCATGTATTGCTCATCGGCTTGCATGGAGGCAGCAAAAGATTCTTTCGCGCGGGCGTAATCGCCGGTGCGATAGAAAATGTGGCCGGGCATGTGAACCATGTGACCCGAGTTTGGAGCGAGGCGACCGAGGATTTCGGCGCTGTGCAGGGCCTGCTCCGGGTGCGGACTGGCCTCCACGGCGTGAATCCAGTAGTGATTCGCGGCGGAGTTGTCCGGGTCCTCCTTCAACACGCTCTGCAAAATGGAGAGCTTTTCTTTCTGGCCTGCGTTTGGTTGGCCAGAATCGTCGTAGCCATCCCCGACTGCTTCGGCCAGAAAAATGCGCGCTTGCAAGTCGGCAGGATAGTGTTTCGCGAGTTTTCGATAGAGTTGCACCTCCTTCGATTCGTTGTTATCTTTTTTCTCGGATTTGTCCGCAGTCTCGGATGCCTCGCTCGCCTCGATATACAGGCGCTCCGCTTTACTGACGTGTCCTTTGAGACTGACCGCTTTTTCCAGGGCCCGCTTGCCGTAATACTTGGCGTTGCTGTGGGTAGACAATTCTGCGTGGTAGACGCCCCAGTAGCACATCGCACAATTCGGATCGACACGGACGCTTTGAGCGAAGGCGCGGACGGATTCGTAATCCCAGAAGTCGTGGAGTAAATTCAGGCCCTGGTCGAACCACATCTGCGCTTCGGGGGTCGCCGTGATGCGGATGTGAGCATTGCCGATGCCGGTGAGTTTTTGCGGGAGTGGAAGCTTTTCGGGAGGGACTTCCTCGCGTGTGTCCGTCGCGTGGCAGTTCACTGCGGTTTGCGCGGGCATCCGCTGCGCGTATCCGACGAGCAGACAGAATGTGAGCACTACGCGGGCGACCAACTCTCGCGATGATAAATTAAGACACAGCTCGACCAGAGTCACGAGTTCCTCCGACAAAAATCCTCGAAGACCTCTACATTCTAGACGAAAACCGGGAAGCGGACGCTTGATGGCGAGGCGGCTAATCGAGAAGGAATTTGTTTGCGTGGGAAGCGGTGCGGCACTAAGATGCAGGCAATTTCCTTCCCGTGGAGGTATCCATGAAGCGAGTTGCGGAGTTCTTTGGACTTCTGGGCTTATTCATTCTGGTGGCTTTTCCGGCAAGCGGACAACAGATTGGGAAGTATGTGCCGATCCCAGCAGGTTCGGACGCTGACCATGCGATAACGGAAATAAACGGCGCAACCGATCCGGCGCAGAAGCTGGCGCTTATCGACAAGTTTTCGTCGACGCTCGGGCAGGGTGACATGGCGATTGTGGCCGACGATTTGTACGTAAATTATTACCTTGCTCAGAAGAATTACGAGAAGGCGTTTGAGTATGGGGACAAACTGTCTGCGCTCGATCCGGACAATTTCTCCAACGCCGTAAATATGGTTCGCGCAGCGAGCGAGAAAGGCGACACCGATAAGCTGATGGCTTACGGGGAGAAGGTGCCGGGAATTCTCGAGCGATTCAAGTCGTCAGCCGCTCCGAGTGGAATGGAAGCAGACAACTGGGAGCGGCAAAAAACGGCGACACTCGATAGCAACAAGGACAATATCCTTTACATCCAGCAAGCGATGTTTCTCGGAGTTTACCGGACGGCAAACGCCGCAAAGCGGGCGGCCCTGCTGAGTCACTTCGCGGAGCTTTTTCCCGATTCGCCGTACACGAATCAGGCGCTCGGCGTGGCCGCGACTTCGTACCAGCAAGCACAAAACGTGCCGAAAATGTTGGAGGTGGCGAACGGAGTTCTGTCCAAAGATCCCAACAATATAGGAATGGTGCTTTTGCTATCGGATTATTACAGCGACAAGGGAGAGCAACTGGACAAGGCCGAAGCATGGGCAAAAAAAGCAATCGCGCTGCTGGGCGCGGCTGCCAAGCCCCAAGGCGTTACAGACGAGCAGTGGCAACAGCAGGTTTCACTGCAGAAAGGGCTGGCGCTCAGCTCTTTGGGGCAGGTCAATATTCAGAAAAAGGATAACGCGCAAGCGGTGGAGAATTTCAAGGCGGCTTCGCCGTTGCTGAAGGCGGATGACGGGAGCTACGGGCGGAATCAATACAGGCTGGGGTTTGCACTGCTCAACCTGAAGCGGAATGCTGAGGCGAAAGATGCGTTCGCGCAGTCGGCGTCGGTGAACAGCGCGTACAAGGCGCTGGCACAGGCGAAACTGAAAACGTTTGATACGGCTGCGGCTAAGAAGAAATCTTAGGCCGAGTGAAGTCATAAAGAAATGAACGGCTCGCAGAGAGGTTTTGACGGCGTAGAAGCGCGAAAATTAGCGCTCACAAGCCGCCGAAACTTTAGCGGGGGACCTCGCATCTGATGCCTGCTGCTTGAGGGACAAGCTCTGCGCCGCGGGAATCGGTGGGGCAGAAATGGATTCAGTCAGGAGAAGGAAATGGCAGAGATTGCAACGTTTGGGGCGGGATGCTTCTGGGGAATTGAAGCCGCTTTTCAGCAAGTGCCGGGGGTAGTCGAGACGGCTGTGGGTTACAGCGGCGGCGAAACGCTGAATCCCACATACAAGGATGTTTGCACGGATGAGACGGGGCACGCCGAAGTTGTGCAAGTGACCTTTGATCCAGCCAAGGTGAGCTACCAGCAATTGCTGGACGTGTTCTGGAAGGTGCACGACCCGACCCAGGTGAACCGGCAAGGGCCGGACTTTGGCACACAATACCGGACGGCAATTTTCTTTCATTCACCGGAGCAGGAAGCCATCGCGAAGAAGTCTCGAGAAGCGCTGGAAGCGAGCGGCAAATTGAAGCGGCCTATCGCGACGGAAATTACTCCAGCCGCGACATTCTATCGCGCCGAGGAATATCACCAGAAATATTTGCAGAAGCGAGGGGCGGCGTCCTGCCACTTTTGATTTAACCCCGCTCTTCTTCGAGCTATACCTCAGAATAACGAATGGATCCCGATTCTCCGCGGCTTAGTAGTGTCCTAATTTGATGGACCGTCAATGTTTAGCCGGATGGTGGGCGTGGGCAAAGGCGTTTTCCGGAGCTCTTAATTTCTCAGCGTCGATCCCCGCCGATGCTGGTATTTACGAAGTCTCGCCGGACACGCGCCGAATCCGCTCAAGTGAACAACGTCACCTTACTTCGCAGCGGGAGGCTGGAAGACAAAAGCGATGACGGTCTTGGACGTGATCGGCTTTCCATTGAATGTCGCTGCTTGAAAGCGCCACTGCTTCAACGCATCTGAAGCAAAAGAGTTAAAGACATCCATTCCGTGAAGAAAGTCAACGCCCTTCACTTCACCGGAGCCATCCACTGTGAGCTGGACCACCACCGATCCCCAGGCGACACTGTTGACCGGATACGCCGGATAGGCAAACGACAAGATCCCGACTGGCACGTAGTTATCGTGCTCAGTTGGTACCACGGACGAAAATTGCTTCGGCGGAACCGCAGCAGCGTTACCGTAGTTTGGCGGGCGGTAGAGAAAGCTCACCGTCATGCGGGAGGGTGCTGACGTGCCCTCTCTGGATGCTTCCTGGAATTTCCACGCGGGCCGGAATTTCCACTGGCGCACGGATGTTTTGGCAGCCCCGAGCATCGAGCCTGGGTCCCGCAAAGCGTCGATCCCCTGTATTGTGCCCTCGGCATCGATGGACACATCGAGAACGAATAGCCCATCAAGAACAACCTGGTATGGAACATAAGTATCCCCTGCTGAAGCGACTTGAGGAGATTTGTAGGTTTCTTGCGCGGTGTTTGGCCACGCGAGAACCAAGAGAAGGAAGCCGAGTACTGGACCACTTTTCATGGTGTGATTGTATCTAGTTCTTCGTTTGGCGGCCTGAAGTAATAATCACGCGCTCTCCGGTTTCCTCGTTTGCATGATGTACTCGCCGGCCATGACTCGGCTCATTCACTACCCCGCAGACAAAGCGTACACATTCAAGCAGGAAGTTGTCCGGCGGCTCCGCGAACTGCCGGGAGTCGAATCGGTTAGCCTTGCGAAGGGGCAAGGCCTCGTTTGGATGACCAAAGACGGAGATGATAGAGCGACGCTACCCGGAAGGACGTACGCGAGACCTCAGGATGAACCCTCCATCTTCGTTAAGCCCATCGCGCCGGATTACTTCAAAACTCTAAGAATTCCCTTTGTCAGCGGGCGCGATTTCAACAATTCGGATAAGCCCGGTTCGCCGCCCGTGACAATTGTGAATGAAACATTCGCGCGTCAAATCCTGGGCGATCGGTTGCCTCTGGGCCGGACAGTACTCATTGACGATGAACCGTATCAAATCGTCGGCCTTGTCAAAGATGCCCAGTTGCGTAGCGCCCTGCAGAAGCCTGTACCGGCGGCCTACGTTCCGTTCTGGCGGGATCCAACACTTCTTGAAGCGCGCATGTGCATTCGTGTGACTGGCGATCCTGCTGCGGCGTTGCCGATGGTCCGCAAAACCATCGCGAGTATTGATCCCGAGGTTCCAGTTACAGAAGCTATGCCCCTCATGGATCAAGTGCGCGGCGCATACACCGATGCGAGAGTCGCCAGTGCCGTGCTCACTTGCGCTGCGTTTCTCGCGCTGATCCTGAGCGCTATGGGTCTCTACGGCGTCGTTTCCTATGAAGTCGGAAGGCGCACAAAGGAAATTGGTGTGCGCACGGCGCTTGGCTCCCGTCCTCACGATGTACTGCGGCTGTTTCTCGGCCAGGGATTCAGTGTGGTGCTGACCGGCGTGCTATTCGGAGGGGGATTGGCTTTTGCGACGACCCGATTGCTCGGTGCCTGGCTATTCGGCGTAGGCTCGGCCGACCCTCTTAGCTTCGGCGTCGCCACAGCCGTTCTGCTAGCCGCAACGGTTACCGCAACTTACCTTCCCGCGCGCCGGGCACTGCGGGTCGACCCCATGGTTGCTCTGCGTTACGAGTAACAGGCCATGTCACTCACCCTTCAAAGAGAGAAAGCCACCGAAAGAGGTGAATGATGAATCGCGTCATCAACATCTGGGCTGACGTTATTTGACCGTTTTGCTATCTCGGCTCAGTTTGGGCCGAACAAGCGGCGCGAGAACTGCAAGCTGATTTGCGTTGGCTTCCTTTCGAGATTCATCCGGATACGCCACCCGAAGGTGCACCGAAGCCGTTTTCGCTGGAGGAGTGGCCACAGGTTCGCGTGAGGCTCGAGCGTTTAGCTCAAGATGTCGGACTTCCAATCGACCCGCCGCAACATAACGTGAACTCACGTTTTGCGCTTGAGACTGCTGAGCTCGTGCGCGCCCAAAAGGGCGAGGGCGAAGCCGGGGCTTTTTGCCACGACGTTTCGCGCGCGTTTTTCACCGAACACGCCGATATCTCGAAACGCGAGGTCATCGTCCCAATCGCCGAACGCTTCGGCATCTCTGCTTCAGACGTGGAAACCGCCTGGCACGAGCGCCGGTTTTCTCCAACGGTCGACGCGTTTATGGAAGACGGGCACAAGGTCGGCGTCAGGGGCGTCCCAGCCATGGGGTGGCCGAATCGGCGGGCAATCGTCGGATTGATGCCGCCAACCGAGATCGTGCGTCGACTTCGCAACGAGTTGCCGGAACGGTTACGTAAGTGATCGCTGCGATAATGCCCCCTACCATGACGTCGCAAAGAAGCCGCAACTAGCGTCGCCAGGGCGTGGGGTCGCGGTCCTCGTTTGGGATGCTGTCATCCTTCTGCTGACAAAAAAACTCGCGCAAAGAGGGTCCAATTCCCATTTAGGTCCTGGTACGCGGTTATTGGTAGTTTGGGCGCGGATTGGTAATGGCTTGTAGGAAGTGAGCTCCGCACTTGGCATCGACTCAAAACCAACGGTTCCCTCGAGTGCTGTGGATACAGCCTGTTTGGGAGGCAGCAGTTTTCCCCTGCAACGGTTTCAAACACCGTTGTGGAACTGTCGCATTGTATCCGCAGCGGTTTTCCAAACCGCCGCCGATCTAGGTGCATTAGTGATCGCATTTGTGACCTTGCAGTCGGGGTATTCGTATAGTGATTGCGCAGCTAGGATATCGACGGTTCTCTCTAACGTTCAGGGTTTTCCACATGGCGTAATGTGAGAAATTTTGTTCTACCACCACGCAGTTATTTTAGATCACCAATTACATAGAAAAAATAGTAGCAAGGCGCAAATACCGGCATATTTGCTGATGATTTTAGCTATGGCGGAGAGGGTGGGATTGAAACCCCAGTTGGTGAGTGGGAGGTGAGGGGTTGGCGAGCGTTGGTTTGTCTCTTGTTATCAACATCGGTTTTCGATTTGAACGAATCGCCAGTGTTTAGGCGGGTTCCGGGGGGGACCAAACCGACCGAAAATAGTAGCAAGAGTAGTAGCAAAACAGACTGGTAGCTGGGGGGGCTTTCTCAAGTCGGTGGAGCTTCAGTATCGTCCCCCACGCCACCCGACGGCCGGAAAATGAGAGGGAAGCTTGCGCCGAGCTCGCTCCGGCATTCCACTGCCTTTTCGCGACCTGCGCTGAGCAATGGCGCTTCACTCGGCCTACGAAGAAAGCGAATCGGCGAAGGACCGAAGGCCATCAAGCGCACTCGTAGGTCTCCATAGCTGCGGGTAAAGGCACGCTCCACATCGTGAGCGAGGACGAGGTTGTCGCCTTCCGGATGTTGGTACCGGAATGCAACAAGATTTGTAGGATCGAAATTGTTCGCGGACCATTTGCACTCGATGGCTACTGGTCTCTTTTCGGCGGGTCGCCGTGACAAAGTCAACCTCGTGCCCACGCTTGTCTCGCCAATAGAACACTTCCCGGCTCTGCGAGCGAGCCATAATTTCATTCAGTACGAAATGCTCCCATAGCGTTCCAAGGTCATCATCCCGCAAGTCCTGCCAGCCACGGTAGTAACAAATGAAACCAGTATCGAAGCCATAGACTTTGGGCGCGGCGATTATCTCAGTGGGCCGACGGTGCCGAACGACATGCGCGACGAACGTTGCCTCAAGAACGCGGAGGTAGTTTGTGACGGTTGGCCGGCTTACCTCGGAAGGGGGCAAATCGTGTTGCGTCAAAGATGCCTCACTTGGTTGGTGGCCTCACAATCTCACAAGGTCCAAGTCTGTTACCCTCCGCGAGACTCATTTCTTCTTCAACTCCGCATCCCAGTTCATCACCAGCGTCAGCGGCTGAGCTTCCAGCGTGGCATACGAGGTAACCGCAAATCGGTCTCCTTTTGGAGAAACGTCAAACGGCTGCCTCTGAGACAATGGCGCTCCGCCCCGTGACAATGAAAAACCCATTAAAAAGAGCGATTCCGGCGTCGCCAGCTGCAAACTCGATCCTTCATTGGCTATTCCCACTGTCATCAACTGGCCGCCCATCGAAAGATAGAAAAGCTCTTTTCCGTCCCGCCGCCACACCGGCGAAAAGCCTCCTTGATTCGATACCTGGAGTTTTGTCGCCCCATCCGGAAAAGATGCAACGTACACTTCAGCGGGCCCGGACTCTCTCGAAGTGTAGGCGATCCATCGCCCGTTCGGGGAGAACGACGGAGTTCCGTTATCGTAGTCCGATTGCAGAAACGGGAATGGTTTGCGATCTCCGAAGAGCGGCAGAATCCAGATGTCAAACTTGCTTTTGATTGGCTGTGCATCGTGCCGCATGTACGCAAGGAACCGGCCATCACCAGACCACGACCAAGGCCTTTTCACTTCTGCAGAATCGAGAAGCAGCTCTTCCTTACTTGCAGATGTTGTGGATTTTACGAAGAGGCCTGTGCCGCCTGGCGTCGTCGATGAATACGCCACCCGGCTTCCATCTGGTGACCACACCGCGTCCCTTGCCGATTGCGAAAAAGTGAATCGAGTACGTACCCCTCTTGCCAAATCAAACAACCAGATGTCTTCCTTATTAAATCCAACCGGATCGCCAACCGTTAATGCGATTTTCTGTCCGTCGGGTGAAATCCGCACGTGCGCAAGGTTCGCTTGTTCCACCGGGACGCTTCCCGCTGGCTTGCCCAACCGGTCCATCCAGGAAAGTTGATCCGCATTCAGAGTCCCTCCGTTTTGCAGAACCAGGATTCCGTTTTGCGAGAGGCTGAAAATCGCAACGCTTTGGACTTCAGAAAAAAGAACGTGGTCTGCCACCTGCGTAACGCTGTCTGAAAGCTCCATTCGTGTCGCATTAAAAGGCTGTGCCAAGAGGTAGCCCTCTCGCCACCAGACCAAATGTCCGCCCGCCTGCGAATAGATTGCCTGGGCTTCGGAAGGCAGAATCAGTTTGGTCTGCTGCAACTCCAAGCTCCCCACGTAAATTCCGGAAGTCCTGCCTCGCGCAAAATACAGAAAGTGCCGGCCGTCTGGCAGGAAGTACGGCCATCGATGCGACGTTTCCGCTCGCGACTGATCCAACTTCGTCACCGCAGCGGGAGTACCGCCGGAATCTTCAACTCGATATAACGGCGCTCCCGGCGATGGCGTGAAAATGATGACCCCGGAATTGCTCCACGTTCCGCCGCGCCCGTCCTCGGCGTCACATAGCGGCTCCACCGGTCCACCCGAAGCCTCCACCTTTTTCAGCTTGCCCAGTGCGAAAAAGCCAAGGAAGCGGCTATCCGGCGACCAGAAGGGATAGCTGCCCTCCTGTGTTCCCTGAAGTGGCCGAGCCGTGAGCGAATCCAGCGAACGAATCCACAGCAACTCTTCACCGGACTCGGCTCGCGCCGGAATCACGAGCATTTTTCCGTCCGGCGATATCGCCGCAGGCCCGCCTGAAACTCCAACGGGAGCGAATCTAGTCTTTTCTGGCGGAAGGATGGACGTCCGTACGACTTGTATCTGCTCCGGCGAGCGGCCCCACTTCAAAACCCCGAAAAGAACCGCCGCCATCTCCGCCGCTAGCGCGAAAAAAACGATAAGGACTAGCCACAAGATCCGCTCGCGTCTTTTCCTCGCGGCCATTCCCGGCGCAACGGCAGTCACACCGGATTGCGATCCTGCTTCGCCAATCCAGTTCAATTCAAGCGCCAAGTCGCGCGCCGCTTGCCAGCGGTCTTCCTGATCCTTCACCAGGCATCGCCGAATCGCGTGATCTAGAGTCGGAGGCGTCATCGGCTTTAGGGTACTGATGGGTGCGGGTTCTTTTTCGAGAATCGCTGAAGCCACACTCAGTTGGCTCTTGCCTTGAAAGGCTTTCTGCCCCGTCAGCATTTCGTACAGCACCGCGCCCAACGAGAAAACATCGCTCCGCCCATCCACCTCTTTCCCTTCGATCTGCTCCGGCGACATGTACTGAATCGTGCCAACGATCGTGCCCTCGGCCGTAACTGGTGTCGTCTGCGTCGCCGCCTCCGTTAGCGTCAGGCCCCCGACCAGCGGCCCCGTCGGCTTTGCCAATCCAAAGTCCAGCAGCTTCGCCCCGCTCGTCGTGAGCATGATATTGCCCGGCTTCAGGTCGCGATGCACCACTCCGCTGCGATGGGCCACGTCCAACGCCACCGCGATTTGCGCGCCGTATCTGAGAACTTGATCGAGCGGCAGCGGCCCCTTCTCCAGCCGCTTCGCGACTGTCTCGCCTTCGACGTACTCCATCACCAAGTAGTCCACGCCGTCCTGGCTACCTACGTCATGCAACACGCAAATGTGCGGATGATTGAGACCAGAAATGGCCTTTGCTTCGCGCTCGAATCGCTGCTTGCGAACCGGATCCGAGGAGAATTGCGCTGGGAGAATTTTGATTGCCACGCTACGATCCAGTCGCGTGTCCCGCGCACGATACACCTCGCCCATCCCGCCTGTACCAAGGGGCGCGGTGATTTCATAAGGACCAAGCTGTGCCCCTGGGAGGAGCGGCATAAGTGTGTGCGATTATACCCCTGAGAGTCCTTCCTCGGGTGTGCCTGGTTGCAGGAGCCTGGTAGAACCCGGTAACCGTCAAGTGAAGCATTACTTCACATCTGTGGACGTTGTTGAGATCGAAGCAGACCTTGGAGGGACGAATCAGCCAAGAGCGACGCTTGACGATCATAGCTTCCTTAACCACGACGAGGCCCAAAGCACAGGCGCTAGCGCGATCAGCATTGGCAGTTTCAAAATCGATGGCCGCCCAGTCCATATTCTTCCGCAATGTCTAAGATGTTGGTCTTCTCGATGTTTACAACCGGTTCGCCGAACATCGCAGTGGTGCGTCACCCACTTGCGCTAGTCGTTTGCTGACACGATGTTTTCAGGGAGGAGGATACGCTGACAGACGGGAGGCAGCCAAGGCATGTGGAATGACGATCTAATGATACTCAAGGTTCTTAGCAGACTCAATGGAGCCCAGACGCGCAGGAGGATCACGCCGGGACTCTGGGACGCAGAAACAAAACGTCGAAAGTGCCCCGGCATTGTACTGCGGTCTTGGCTGATGAGGATTCGGTTGGCCTCAGCGGCCAGGCGCAAAACCTCGTAGTCCTCGAGAGTTGCTAGGCCAGCCTCCGCCGCGGTCCGTATATCGACTTCGGGCGAAACCCGCCGCAGACCACGGACAATGCGCCCGTCTAGGTCGGCGCCTGGAATTTGATTCGCATGGCGCATCCGCCGCAGTTTCGCGATCAGTTCTGCGTTGTCTCGCCGTGATTCTTGATGTTGGATCTCGGCGACTGCGTCCGCCTGCGCCAGGTATTCGTCAATCTCTTTCTGATTGGCCAAATAATAGGCGAGTGCGCCATGCACTTGCTCCAGCGTAAACGCCGCGTAGCTTTCACCATGCCCTCGGGAGAAATCCCCTCGCGGTAAAAATAAACCAGCGTGTCGAGCGAGATGCGCGTTCCCGCCACCCGGTAAGTATCGTCAACTTTCGTAACATAGACCTTTGACATAGCGCCTCTGAGCGAATCATTACACACCTCGCCGTTGGCGAGCAAGCCTCTAGCAATTCCGGCAGAAGAGCGTCAGGAGCTTTCCAGATCTCGTGAGTTGAATAATTACGTTATATTATTATGCAGTTAAATTAAATCAGCAACAGCATAGACAAAGTAGTAGCAAGGCGCAAATACCCGCATATTGTCTGGGTATTTTAGCTGTGGCGGAGAGGGTGGGATTCGAACCCACGGTAGGGGTTAACCTACACACGCTTTCCAAGCGTGCGCCTTAAACCGCTCGGCCACCTCTCCCGCGACGGATGCAGTCTTATCAATTTAACAGAAACTCTCGGTTCGCGCACATTCCTGCGACTTCGCACATTCTTTTTCCTCTGCTAAACTGTTGGCTGCGGTTCCGGGATAGTGCAATCGGTAGCACATCAGCCTTTGGAGCTGAGAGTCCTGGTTCGAGTCCAGGTCCCGGAACCAAACTTTATCCCTGCCCCCGTCGCAGCGTTGGCGCCGCGCTTGCGCACTTCAATGAAGATGAAAAGCTAAAGCGATCCGTCGCCAGCGGGGGCGCTCTGGATTATCGATCGGATGAAGCCAGCTTCGTCTGGGCGGTACGGTTGGCCGTTGGTACGGAAAATCTCATGGAACCACACGGTTGGTTCGCGATCCGTGTAAGGATTCTTCCAGGAGTCCCATGGCAGATAGGTCTGCGTCTTGCCGGCGACCAGTCCCCAGTTGATGGCGGCGACGTGATACTTCTTTGCAATGGGGAGCGTTCCCTGAAATGTGCTGCCATTGCCCCGAGCCATGTACTCGGTGCAGAAAATGGGGCGGCGATACTGCTCGAGCGACAGCACTCGCTTTTCAAACACGCCAGGCGCGTCGTAGCTGTGAAAGGAAATAACGTCGGAAAAGGCCAGCTGAATTTTTTCCATCGAGCCAAGCTTGTCGGGAGACGACCAATCCCCTGTCCAAACACCGCTCGTGAGCGGTTGCGAAGCACCAGCCTCGCGCGCCCACTCAAACACGCGCGGCAAGAGCGCCCGCACCAGTTCTTCCTTATTGGGCGGCTCCGAACTCGCATAACTTCCGTCGTTGGTATTGTCCGGCTCGTTCCAGACGTCCCAGCCGAGAATCCGCTGGTCCCTGGCAAAGGCTCCGACTACTCCTTTGACATAGGCTTCAAGCCGCTGATATTGACTCGGATCTTGGAGTGCAGCGGCTCCGGGGCTTTGCACCCATCCTGAATTGTGCACGCCCGGTCTCGGCGCGCGCTGTTTTCCGAGTTTGGGATTCGGGTCCCAGCAGGAATCGAAGAGGACAAAGAGCGGCCTGATCTTATGTTTCTGCGCAATCGTCAGGAAAATGTTCAGGCGCTTCTTGAACCCTTCCGGATCCTGCTGCCAGAGCAGGTCGTGCAAGAACACTCGCATAGTATTCAAACCGAGCGACTCGGCCCAGCCCAGTTCTGTGTCGATGCGTTGGGGATCGAAACTCGAAGCCTGCCACATCTCCAGTTCATTGATTGCCGTGGATGGAATGTAATTACTGCCAACGAGCCACGGTTGCTGCGCGTACCAATCCTTTGCGGTCTTCTCTGTCCAATGGACGGTCTGCGCTGGCGAACAAAGTGCAAAGCTTAAAACGAGCACGAAGCCGGCCAAAGAGCGTTTCATCTGACTTATTGTGCCTCCCTTTCTCATAGCGATTCGGGACGCTGGGCCGATGGTTCGTAACCTAAGGTCCCGGCTGACACGCAGTGCATTTTGCCGAGGCCCTTTAGTCTCCACGATCAGATGCGCGCTGGTCGCGAGCGATTGTTATCGGGCTACGCACCGGGCGCACTTTAAAAGGCGCCAGCTTTTTGCAACTCATCCTTCATCCCTGCCCAGCTCTGCCGCGTGGATTCCTCGGGGGTGCTTGCGCCGCGCCAGTGCGTTTCCAGGCTGACGGCAAAACGGTAGCCGTCACGCTTCAGCGCCGCAAATTGGCCGGTCCAATCAATGATGCCGCGGCCCATCGCGGCCCAATCGTAATTTTTGCCGTCCGGCTTCTTCGCGACATCTTTGCAATGGCAATGCCCGATACGTTCCTTAGGCAAGAGAGCATATCCATCTGGATAGGCCTTCTCGCCGCGCGAAGCAGCGTTTCCCGGATCCCAGTTCAGCATCAGAGAAGCTGACTTCACCGCGGCGAGAACGTTCGCCGCCTCCGCGGCTGTGCCGGTATTGCAAGCGGCTTCGTTTTCAAGCAGCAGCGTCGCGCCTTTCTTTCCCGCAACACCGGCGGCGGCAAGGAGTCTTTCATTCATCGCCGCGCGATACGGCGTCTGGTCTTCCAGCCGCCAAAAATCGAAGCATCGCACGCGGTCGGTCTGGAAGGCTTTCGCCAGTTCAATACTCCGTTCGAGCACCTCGTCCTGCTGCTCGTAGGTGAAATCGGCGTTGAATTGGGCGCCCTTTGGACCAAATGGCGATTTCGGCGCACCAGGCCAATCCACTTTGAAGAGGGGACTGGCGATATCCGTCACGCGCAATTTGTATTTTTCGAGGATGCGCCGCGCTTCGGCAATTTCTTTGGCATCCAGTTTTAGTAGGTTTTTGTTCCACATGCCCCGCAGCTCGATCCACTCCAGGCCAAATTCGCGCGCGATAACTTCGCAGGAGCGGCCGAAGTCTTGACCTACCTCATCGTTGATGACGGCAATGCGGAATGGTGAAGTCATACCGTTAACCCTAGCTTTTCTTGGAGGTATTTTTTGTTGATCATCGCCGATTCCTTTGGAGACCACGCCTTGTCCGGAACAGCGTCCAGTCCGACGATACCCCATCCGCGGAAATTTATTTTGCGAAGCGCAGCAAGGACCGCCGGAAGATTTACCGAGCCTCGTCCGAGTTCGACGAAGCGATACGATTCTCTTGTGCCTGCGGCGCCGGGCAGCCGCTCGACATCCTTCAGGTGCAGAACGAGCAGCCGATCGCTGTATTTCTCGACAGCCTTTGCCGGGTCGCCGCCGCCCTGGAAATAATGCGCCACATCCAGCTCCAGCTTGGCGTAGCGCGGATCGACCGCAGCCATGATTTGCTCCACGCCATCCGGAGTCTGTCCCATGGCTCCCATATGGTTGTGGTAGCCGACCTGCACGCCGAGATCAGCGGTGCGCTTGCCGAGTTCTGTCAGCAGCCGACCCAGTCGTTGGTAATCGGCGGCCGTGATCGCGCGACCCTTGGGCTGCTCATCAATGATTTGAAGATACAGCCCTCCCGCTGCGCGAAGAAATTTCGCGTTTGCCACCTGCCTTTCGATTTCTGACGATTCGACGGCAGGATCGATGCTCAAGCTTCCAATGGCGAGGGAGATCATCTCGATATGGTGTTTGTCCAACATTTCGCGCAAAACTGTTCCGTTGCCGAGTTCTTGTACGTTGCTAGAACGTATTTGAATTCCCGGAAATCCAGCGGAAGCGACGTCTTCGATCGCCTGCCGGTCGTTTCCGCCCCAAGTGCTGGCCGCGTAACCGATGTGCAGGTCGAAAGGTGCAGGGGGAATCGGCGTATCGAAATGCGATAAATCCGCCGGTGGATAAAGACGTTCTCGGCGAGACAGCAGGGCTTCGGGAATGGACGCCGCGGCGGCCAGAGCACCGATCCCTGCGAGAAACTCTCGACGAGGTTTGCGACTTTCCATTGACGCTCCTTTCTTCTCTTTGTATGCGCACAAGATACCGCAAGAGCTTGCTTCTGGACAGTATTCTCCGCAAGAAAATTGGTGGTTGGACACCGGCCGAGGGATGAGGGTTTGCCACCACAGCGGTCAGCCCTTATGATTTTATCGAAGCAGGGCTGAGCGTGTCTCTACGCGAGCGGCTCGAGGTTTTGATGCCTCAGGAAACAACACAGAGTCATCCTCACATAAATCCCTGGGTCATCGCCATCGCGGTCATGCTCAGCACTTTTATGGAAGTGCTGGACACCACGGTCGTAAATGTCTCGCTTCCTCATATTGCCGGCAGCCTTTCGGCGACCGTCGACGAAGCTACCTGGACCCTAACTTCCTATCTCGTCGCCAATGCCATCATCTTGCCGCTCACCGGATGGCTCTCCAATTTCTTTGGCCGCAAGCGCATGCTGATGCTCTCCGTCACCGGGTTTACGATCGCGTCTTTTCTGTGCGGCCTCGCTCCCAGCCTTCCGTTCTTGGTTGTCTGCCGAATCATCCAAGGCGCGTGCGGTGGAGGTTTGCAGCCCATCTCCCAAGCGATCTTGCTGGAATCTTTCCCGCCGGAAGACCGCGGCAAGGCCATGGGCTTTTGGGGACTCGGCATCGTCGTCGCCCCCATGCTCGGCCCCGTCCTCGGCGGCTGGCTCACGGATAGCCACTCGTGGCGCTGGGTCTTCTACATCAACGTTCCCATCGGCATTGCCTCCATCGTGATGACATCGCTCTTCATCATCGATCCGTCCTATATCCGGCGCGCTTCGCAAAAAATTGACTATTGGGGCATCGGGCTGCTCGCTGTTGGAATTGCCACGCTGCAGATTGTTCTCGATAAAGGTCAGGAAAAAGACTGGTTCGGCACGGATTGGATTATCGCTGTGGCCGTGGTTGCGGGCGTCACGCTCGTTGCTTTTCTCATCTATGAGCTTCACATCAAAGACCCCGTCGTCAATCTGCGCGTTTTCAAAGACCGCACCTACTCCACCGGCGTTTTTCTCATGTCGCTCTTGGGCGTCGGCCTCTACGGCACCACGGTGCTGATCCCGCTGATCCTCCAGACGCTTCTCGGCTACCCCGCACTGCGCGCTGGCCTGGCCATGGCTCCCCGCGGTCTCGGCTCATTTATCGCCATGCCGGTCGCTGGCATCATCATGTCCAAGTTTGATCCGCGGAAAATGCTTACCGTGGGAATGATTGTGTGCGGGCTCACGCTATTCCAAATTTCGCGCTTGAGTCTCAGCGCCGGCTACTGGGACTTCTTCTGGCCGCAACTTTTCATGGGCTTGTCGCTCGGTCTTATCTTCGTCCCTCTCACCACCATTAGCATGGCTCCCATTCGCAAGGAAAACATGGGCAACGCTACGAGCCTTTTCAATCTCGTCCGCAATCTGGGGGGAAGTATCGGCATTTCCGCGGTCAGCACCATGCAGACCCGTTTTCAGCAGAGGAACATCAACCAGTTGGGCGCGCACGTCACTCCTTTTAGCACTAGCGCCCGAAATATGATGAATTCCCTCGAAGGCATGTTCATGTCCAGCGGATCGGACATCGCCACCGCAACTCACCAGGCTCGCGCCGCGATGTTTGGCATGGTCGAGCGGCAAGCCAGCATGCTCGCTTACAACAGCATCTTTGTGATTCTCGCGGGATTGTTTGTCTTGATGCTGCCGTTTATTTTTCTGATGCGCCGCCCGCAAGCAAGGGGCGGCCCGCTGGCCATGCACTGACACGTCAACGCAGTCTCTCGCGCTCCGCGCAGAGAGCTCCCTGTGCGATACTCGCGAAGTCCTGTCAGATTTGGCTTATTGCGACGCCAATCGTCGGTGAAGTCCGGCCCTCTGGAGTCTCCAGCTACTGCTCTGGATCATACGGAATGGGCCCGGTCAATGGTACAAGAATCTCTTCGGTGGAAACTCCCGACTCTTTCTCCGCGGTCTTGTCCAGCTTCCGCTGCACGCGCTTCTCTTCCTTCATCTTGCGCTTTTCCATTCGCTTCATCTCTTTTTGGCGCTTCTGAAATGTCGTGGTCATTGCGTCTCCTCGCAGGCGCTGTCCGGCGCGGCACAGGCCGTCGCCGCCAAACTACATACATCGCGTTGCTTTACCAGCGCGGTTCGCGGGGCTGCCGCGCAGACTCGCGGTAGTCCTCATTCGAAAAACGTTCGCGTCCACCGCCGCCGCCCTTACCGCGGCCTCCACCACCGCCCCCTGGCCCGCCAAAATTGCGGGGCCCGCGCGGCGGTCCGCCTTCACCTTTGGGACGCGCTTCATTCACCTTTAAATTACGCCCGCCCAATTCTTTGCCGTCGAGTCCAGCCATGGCCTTAGCCGCTTCCTCGTCGTTGGGCATTTCCACAAACGCAAACCCCCGCGCCCGCCCGGTTTCCCGGTCCATGGCCATGTGCACGCGCGTCACTTGTCCAAACGGCGTGAACAGGTCACGCAGCTCGCCTTCCGTGGTCTGAAAACTCATATTCCCGACAAACAAACTCTTCATCTTGATTCTCCCCGAACTCTTCGAAGCACCATGAGTGCAGGTTCTCGGCAAGCTCGCGCTTCCCGGACGCTACGATACACTGGCCTGAAATTGGCTGAATTCAATGGAGGGAGGGCAAAACGCACGCCCTTCAAGGAGTTCAGGCAACCCTACTTCGGGAGTCTACAGGAAGACAATAACACATTTAGCTGCGAAACCCGTCAAGCTCATTTTGTCGGAATCGATCCTCGCTCGCTCGCCCTGGCTCCTCTAGCTTTTCAATATCTCACCCACTTCGCGCCAGGCCTGACCGATGGCGACATCCGAATACGCGCTCGCATCGGAGTTCGCAATCGCAATTTTCCCGAATGGTCGTCGCCCGATCACCCTCGGCTTCTCTTCCTCTTTCCAGTCGGGATCGAAGAGTGAATTTGGCGTGTACGCATGTCCGTGCGCCCAGCGATTCCTTGCAGATTTTCAGTAGTCTTGGACCCGCCATGATGGCAGGCGCATGCAGTCGGAGGGCACAGTGTCTCTCTGCCCTCCGCGTCCTGTGTGTAAATATTTTTCTGGAGGCTGCGATGGAAACCAGAGGTTCACAATTCCCGGAGAGCCGTAGCCACGGGCCGCTGGGCAGCCCGCACCGCCGGCGGTAATCCCCCGAGCACTCCCATCACCAAAGCGAAAATCAAACCGCTCAACAACAATATCGGCGTGATCTGAAACGCAAACTCCATATGCGAGAAGGTCTGCCAATTCATCGCTCCAGTAGTGAGCCCGTTCAAAGGCAGCACCGCAACAGCCCCCAGGGCCCCGCCCACAAACGAAATCAGCAGCGCTTCGATAAGAAACGAGAAAACCACGGCTGCAGCCCCAAATCCCAGCGCACGCATCGTAGCGATTTCCCGGCCGCGTTCAGCCACAGCGGAGTACATGGTATTCAGCGCGCCAAAAATCGCTCCAATGGCCATCACCGACGCGACCAACCCCCCAAGAATGGTAATGAGCTGCGTCATGCGCGTCGATTGCTTTGCGTAGTAGTCAATCTCGCGCGTCACATCCACATTCAGACGCGGGTCGGCGGTAACAAAATCCTTAAACTGCTCAAACGAAGCCGGCGTCGCAAGATGAACTGTCACAGACTGATAACTGTCCTCCGGCCGCTTGAACGCTCCATTCAAAAGGTGCGCATCGCACCACACCTCCGAATCAAACGCGCTGCCGCCGGCATCGAACACCCCCACTACTTTCCAATGCTCGTCGCCCATGTTCAGCGTGCTTCCAAGCGTCAAACCCTTATAGCTGTTGGTGGCGTTCCGGCCGACGATCACCTCGGCAAGCCCGGCCTGAAACATGCGCCCTTGAACGATCTTGAGGTTGTTCCGAATGCTCAAGACATTGGGAGACACACCACGAATCTGAACGTTCGCGTCGGTGCCTGTCGAGACCAGCGGAATCGGGGCGACAAGCACGGCTTCCGTTGTGATCAGCGGACCTGCGGCAGTGCGCGCAACGCCCGGGGCGTCTTGCAAGATCTTTGAGCTCTCCAGCGGTACCGCGCCTGTCATTTCCGACGTGGACCCCGCGCGCAGAATGAGTGCGTTGTCATAAGAGCCGGATGAGACCAGCGTCGCTCGGAAGCCGCGGGCAAGAGAGAGCATCGCGATAAAGACGCCGACTGTGCCGGCAATGCCCAGCACTGCGACGATCGCGGAAGTCCAGCGCGCCTTCACGCTGCGAAAGTTGTAAACCACCGGAATAGCCATGTCACACCCTCCGCAGCGCGTTCACAACGCGCATTCGCATGGCTCCGATTCCGGGCAGAAGCCCGCTGATGGCTCCGACCAGCACGGCCACCAGGAGACCGAGCGACAGAATCGCAGGCGACAAAACAAGCGCCGGCAACAAACCATTCAGAGCCGCTCCCAGTAAGGGCACCGCCAGTAGGGCAAGCCCAAGTCCCACAACTCCACCGATGAGCGCTATGACCAGAGATTCCGCGAGGACAAAAAAGAGAATGGAGCGATCGCTGAAACCGATAGCCTTGAGCACACCGAGTTCGCTAATGCGCTCGCGCACGGAAATAGCCATGGTATTACCGGTAACCAGCAGCAACGTAAAGAACACCACGATGCCGATACTTTCGATCAAAAACTCAATGTTGCCGAACTGCTTGATAAATCCGATAGCGAAAGCCGACTCCGTCTCCGTCTTTGTTTCCGAAGAGGAATTCGCAAACATGGTATCGATGGTCTTGCTGATTCGCGCCGCATCATCGGGGTTATCCAGTTTGAGGACGTACCACCCCGCGGTACTCTTCACAGAGGCCGGCACGTTTTCATCGAAGTACTTCCACTGAATCCAAAACTGATTTTCGTCTCCGCCAGGACGGCTATTGTGATAAATGCCGTCCAGATTGAAATCCCAGGTCTTCGTGGGTCCATAGAGCGAATTCTTGATGGGGATGCGGTCCCCGATTTTCCAGCCGAAGCGCTGCGCGGTTTTAACGCCAACCACGGCCCCCTGCCGGTCCTTCACAAAATTCGCCCACTGATCGTCGGGCACCACGAATTCGCTCATCACCTTGCGCATGTTGTCCGGATCGATCACGAATTGCACAAAAAAATTCTTCTCGTCCTGATACACGCCTCCGAACCAGTGGTTTTGCGTCACCGCCTTCACGCCGGGGATCGCCGCGATTTTGTCCTGGTAAGAAATCGGCAAGGTTTGAATCAGTCCAATCCGGTTGGTGGTAACCAGCCGGTCCGCCCCAGCCACTTCTGCCCCGCGGCTAAAAGCACTCTTCACCACCGCCAAAAACGCAAAAAGAAACAGCGCCACGGCAAACGATCCGATGGTTAGTACCAGCCGTACTTTCTTTCGAAAAAGATTGGCGAAAATCAGTCCGCGGAATCTCACGCTACCCCTCCTGCGGCGACTTCCTGTCGCACGCCCCCCTCAACCAAGAGTCCTTTTTCAAGATGCAGCGTCAAGTCCGCCTGTTTCGCCACCACCGGATCGTGCGTCACCATCAGCACGGTTTTGCCGTACTCTTTCACCAGCCGCTGAATCAAATCCATAATTTCATCCGCGCTCTTGCGGTCGAGGTCGCCGGTAGGCTCGTCGCACAAAAGAAATGTCGGGTCAGCCACGATCGCCCGCGCGATCGCCACGCGTTGCTCTTGACCACCGGAAAGTTGCCGGGGATAGTGATTCATCCGGTCAGACAGGCCCACCACGCTAAGCGCCGTCTCCACGTGCTTGCGCCGTTCGGACTTCGAGAGTTTCGTCAGCAGCAGCGGCAGTTCCACATTTTGAAACGCCGTCAGCACCGGAATCAGGTTGTACATCTGAAAGATGAATCCCACATGCCGCGCCCGCCACTGCGTCAGCTTGCTCGCGGACATGTGCGTGATCTCATCTCCCGCGACGGTGATGCTCCCCTGCGTAGGCACGTCCAGCCCGCCAAGCAAATTCAGCAGGGTAGTTTTCCCGGAGCCGCTCGGCCCCATGAATCCCACGAAGTCGCCCTTGTCCACGTCCAGATTAAGCCGCTGCAGCACCTGGATCTCTTCCCCGCCGCGGCGGTACGTCTTTGACAGCCCGCGTACCTGGATCAGACTGTTGCCGTTTCCCCGTCCATCGACTCGAATCATCTTCGACGCTCCTATTTCTTGATCTGTACAGCCTGCCCTTCCTGCATATTGGCAGGGCCCCGCACAACGACCGCATCTCCAGCCACAATTCCGGACAAAATCTCCGTCTGCGACCCCTCGGTACTTCCCACGGAAACCGCACGCCGCTCCAGCCGGTCGTTCTTCACCAGGAATACAACCTTCTTCCCGCTCTCATCGTGCACCGTATCTGTCGGAAGCAAAGCCACCACCACCGGCGCGTCGGCATCGACCTTCTTCACCGGCTCGTCACTCAAAAACGTTACCTTAATCCCCATGTCCGGCAGAATTCGTGGATCCAGCTTGTCGAATGATATGCGCACCTTTACAGTGGCCTTCTGTCGGTCCGCCGTTGGGATCACCGTCCGCACGTGGCTCGGAATCTCCCAATTGGGATAGGCGTCCAGAATCGCCGTCACCTTCTGTCGGTCTTTTACCCGCGCAATGTAGGCCTCATTGACATCGACTTCAATCTCGTTCGAATTCATGTCCACGATGGTGGCGATGCCCGTGCGCGTGAATCCCCCGCCCGCCGAAATCGGAGACACCATCTCTCCTACCTGCGCATCCTTTGAAACCACAATCCCGTCGTACGGCGCGGTGATGACGCAATTGTCCACGGCCTGCTGCGCCTCGCGAATCCGCGCCTCGGAAGATTGCACCTGCTGCTTCGCCAAGTCGATCTTGGCCTTCAGGCTGTCCGCATTCGTGCTCGCGGTGTCCAACTGTTCCTGCGTCTGAATCCCGGCCTTTTGCAACTGGTCGGCGCGCCGTAGTTGGATTTGCGCAAATTTGAGCTGCACTTGGAAATCTGCGATGGCCGCCTGCGAAGCGTCCCGGTCCGCCTTCGCCGAATCCAGCGCCCGCTTCGTATCTGAATCATCCAGCGTGGCCAGGAGCTGCCCCGCGTGCACGTGCGTCCCTTCGTCGAAGAAAACGCCCGTGACGCGCCCGGTAATCTTTGCCGCAATGGTGGCCCTTCGCCGAGGCGTTACGTATCCGCTGGCATTCAATATCGCCGAGCGCCCTCCGGCTTCCGGTTTCTGCGCCGTGACCACTTCCACAACCGGAGTCTGATTCCGAAACGCAAACGCCAACCCTGCGATGATAACGATGGCTC
>Ga0207046_10055_pt1 | contig 31988 bp, 27 predicted proteins | sample Alteio_BWMinCont_66_FD_153303 | JGI IMG/M metagenome (GOLD analysis project Ga0207046, IMG submission 153303) | Enriched cells from forest soil in Barre Woods Harvard Forest LTER site, Petersham, Massachusetts, United States -... | ecosystem: Environmental > Terrestrial > Soil > Temperate forest >...
AGAATCGGCAGGTAAGGCCTTGAAAAGTTGAGGATTAGAAATGATATAGTTAAAATAATCTTTGGCCATTGCAATGGCCGAAAATTGATGAATTACAAGCATTTGCTTATCATTATTAAGGAAAATATCCTCCATAGTGAGATGACGCTCGCTGTATATTTTGGTATTCATATCGGAAACAGCATTGCGGACAGCATTTATTTTATTTGCCTGCTTATTATCAATCACTATCACATATTCATAATTTGAATCTATATCCTTTGAATATACAATAGGAGCAATACTATCCGTCTTCTTCTCCTGATTCACTTCTTTTTTGGCATTTTTATTCAGATAATTCAAGATGGATTGAGCAACTACCTTTAGGGTATCTTTAGGATAATCTATTATCACTTTTTCAAGCGCATTCTTATAGGCTTCCAATCCTTGTGCATGGCCTATTGCCCCTGCCTCTAAAAAGGCAAATTTTGACATTTCAGGATTTCTTGGGTAAAGCGAATCGGCCTGTTGGCAATTATTAAGGACTTCGGCGTAGTTTGCAGCATTATACGAGGTTAATGTGGCCGCATACAGTTTTAGTACCTCCTGCCGATTGGTTTCTAACTGTTGCCGATATTTCTCAGGATCTCTTATCAGCAATGCATACTCTGTATTGGGATATTGATTTAATAGTATGTTTTTATAATAATCAGCTCTTTCGGTGTTACCGGTTTTGGTGTACATCAAGTACAAATCATAATACACCGGCAATTTGTATTTGTTGTTGGGAAACCGTGCAACCAGTTTTTCATAATCGTCCTCGGCATACCGGTTATTATTTATATATTCCTTATATATAAAACCGACATTGTAATACGCCTCTATTAGGGTATCGTTCGATGTTTTCATTTGTGCATCGGTAAACGGAATATTTTTAAGGTAATTATCCGCATTGTACTTTCCCTGGTTAGCATCCTTTTTAGAAGTGGCATTAGTTTTTGAAGTGTCGCTGGCAGCTTCGTTGGTAGCAGCCAATTGTGCCGCATCTGCCGCTTTCTTGCTTCTCCTCCAGTTATCTTCCAATAGGCGATTGCCCCAACGTTGTGCAAACTCATTCGTTCCCTGGGTAACCAGGCTGGGGTTATAGAAGTACCACTTACCATTTGAAACTCCACCGCCTCCTCCCTGTGCATTGCTTTGGGCATTTTCAGCCGCTTGTGCCTCTTGCTCCTTTTTCTCCTGTTCTTTTTGCTTTTGTATTGCAATAAGACTATCTACATACTTTTGTGCGCCTTTTTGCCCGCGTTTGGCAATTCTTTGCAAACTGTCCTGCTGGTCAATTACGCTCAAATAACGGATCAATCTGTCCAGGTTATTCCTCTTTTGCTGAATAGAGTCGAGGCCCCGATAGGTTTTGGGCAATGCAATAACTGTACTGTCGAAGAATATTTTAGCGGTTCTATAGTCTTCCTTATCGAAAGCTATATTTGCTAAAGCAAGGTAAGATATGGCCTTTTGAACCTTGTTGGTGGTACTAGCTTTTATAGATTTATGTAGATCAGAAATACCAAGCGGCTCATCTCCTTCTTTAAGGGCTATTTCGGCAAGAGCATAATAAATCTGGTCACGGTCATCAATGTACTTAGTGGGCCGTAACATCTTTTCAAGATTCTCTTTGATTTTTCCGTTTTCCTTATCGCCGCCCATGTGTAATATAGCCCTCCTTATGCGTGCCTCAAAATCTAAATCATTATAGGGATGAAGCGCAAGGCATTGGGTATAGCTATCATATGCTCTTTTATTATTGCCCTCGCGCTCCGAAAGCTGCCCGATAATAAAATAGTAGCGTGCTTTTTCCTTTTTATCCTTTTCAACCTTCAATGCCTTGGAAAGCTGTGCCACCACTTCAGGATACTGTCCTATGCGCATATTATAGTCTGCCGTTACAGCAAATACCTCGGGGTATAATTTCTTGGGCATTTTTTTCCCGTTGCTCCTCAGAAAATCAATAACCTCTTCCGATTTACTTACCGAACCTAATTGGTTATAGGTTCTTGCTTGCCATATAAGCGCTTCATATTTGAAATCAGTCTTCTTATATTCTTTTGTCGCATAATCTAATACGTTGCTTGCCTCTAACAAATCATTCTTATATAAATGAGCTTCAGCCAACAGCAAATAACAGTATTTAATATAATGCACAGCATCTGGTATCTCCCGTTTAGCCTTGGTTGTAATAGTGTGCTTTTGTATCATGGTATCCGCCTTCCTCACGGCCCTGCTCATATCAGGGTAAATGGCACCCGCATCTGAAGCATCGGGATAAACGTAAACGGGGATGATATCTGTATAATCTTCCTTATGGCTTTGGTTGAGTGTTTTTATGCCGTCGTCATAGGCCAGTTTACCCCAAAAATAACCATTGTAATGGGCACAAGTGTTATGAAAAGTGCGTGTAAGCCAAGTATTCTTTTCAGTGGTACACGAGGAAATACCAAAAAGCAACACACTCCCCAAACAGAGCAGGGAGGCTAATTTCCGTATGTTAACCTTATTCAAAAACTAATAAAATTTAATCTATAACTCGATTTTGGTCAAGATAGTGTGCAAAGTTATGAATTATCAATTATGAATTATGAGTTATAAGTTATTATACATATTACACAATGCGTTATACCTGGTCATAACTCATAACTTACTAAAGCGGAATATTGCCATGCTTCTTTCTTGGCAGGGTATCTACTTTGTTTTTCAACATTTCAAACGCTTTTATAAGCTTTTTGCGGGTATCTTCAGGCATTATAACTTCATCCACATAGCCCCTTTCAGCAGCCCGGTATGGGTTGGCAAAATGAGCAATATATTCTTCTTCTTTTTCCTTCCATTTGGCAGCCGGGTCCTTAGCCTCCGAAATTTCCTTTTTATGTATTATTTCAGCAGCTCCCTTTGCTCCCATTACGGCTATTTCAGCCGTTGGCCAGGCATAGTTCATGTCTGCACCTATGTGCTTGGAATTCATCACGTCGTAAGCGCCACCATAAGCCTTACGGGTAATAACGGTAATACGAGGTACAGTAGCCTCGCAAAAAGCATAGAGCAGTTTGGCGCCATTCGATATGATTCCATTCCATTCCTGGTCGGTGCCTGGCAAGAACCCGGGAACATCTTCAAATACAAGTAAAGGAATATTAAAGCTATCGCAGAAACGGACAAAACGAGCTGCTTTGGCAGAAGATTTTATATCGAGCACACCCGCTAAAAATGCCGGCTGGTTGGCCACAATGCCGATACTTTTACCCGCCAAACGGGCAAAACCAACCAAAATATTCTCGGCATAGTTTTTATGCACTTCAAAAAAGCTATCGGCATCTACCACCTCACTTATAACTTCACGCATATCGTAAGGCTGATTCGGATTTTCAGGTACAATATTGGTAAGCGCAGGCCGGTTTTCCGCCGAAGGTGTATACGGAATTGCAGGGGCATCTTCTTCGCAATTTTGCGGTATATAGCTGAGCAGCTTTTTAAGATACTGTATACATTCTACCCCATTGGCAGCGGTAAAATGAGCCACCCCCGACTTGGTTGAATGGGTGGAAGCACCACCTAACTCCTCCGAGGTCACCTCCTCGTGGGTTACCGTTTTTACAACATTGGGCCCTGTTACGAACATATAGGATGTATGCTCCACCATCAATATAAAATCGGTTATAGCAGGCGAATAAACGGCCCCGCCTGCGCATGGCCCCATAATAGCAGATAGTTGCGGTATCACCCCCGAGGCACGTGTATTTTTATAAAAAATATCAGCATAGCCGCCAAGCGATACAACGCCTTCTTGTATACGTGCTCCACCAGAGTCGTTCAAACCAATTACAGGTGCTCCATTTTTCATAGCCAAATCCATAATGCGGCATATTTTTTCTGCATGGGCTTCGGATAAGGAACCTCCAAATACGGTAAAGTCCTGGGCAAATACATACGTTAGTCTGCCATTTATGGTGCCATACCCGGTAACCACCCCATCACCCAGAAACTTCTCGCGTTCAAGGCCAAAATCGCTTTCGCGTGAAGATACAAACATGCCTATTTCTTCAAAACTGCCCTCATCCATTAATAAGGCGACCCGTTCGCGGGCAGTTAATTTTCCCTTTTTGTGCTGGGCCTCTATACGGGCTTTACCTCCACCCAATTTGGCCTCAGCAATTTTATCATTCAGTTCTTTGTGTTTTTCGCTCATGAATATTTAATTTTAAGCTCTGCAAAGGTAAAAGATAATAGATATGAGTTAAAGATTGGTCAATGACTATCCTGTTTATCTATATCGCTTAAACTATTTTCGTAGTATGGATAACAAAGACAGGGTTATTTGCAATAAATATTTTTACTATGCAGCAAAAAACAATCATTAACTTTTGCTTAATTTTATTGTTTTCTATTGTATTTAACAATAGAGTTCGGCCACTAACTACTGTTAATCAGGATATTGACAAATATCAGTTTGCTACTATTTATTGTATTTTCATTGTTATTCCATTATTATTTTATTGTTTTTCACTGTTATTTTTCAAAATTCAGATTATACCTAAAAAATGCAAATTCTATATGGAAAAATTGAAATGTTTGCTTCGTTATATAGAACCAATACAATATATTAGTTTTGTGAAATGAGAATACGTACCTTCTTATTAAGTCTGCTAGTAATTAACATTTTAAGTTCCTGTGGCTATAAAATGATTACTGTAACTACTGTTGATGGGAAGAAATTTAAAGAAAGGCAATATTCTGATTTTGACAAAGGAGAACAATATATTGATGAAATTGTTTATAAGCGAATATACAAAGCACAAGAGTATTTGAAGTTTTCAGGTAAGATTACATCAGATACAATTTCTACTACTCTCAAAGATGCTGATTTTATTCAATTTGATTCAAATGAAAGGATATATTTAGAGTTTGGCGACAAACAATATATATCACTCTTTAAAGCAGGGCTTATTTATCCAAAAATGATTTTTTGTGCAACCGACAGTTGTAAACCATTGTATGATTATAATGACACAATTATAAGTGATACGTCAGATGCTACCATAGCCAAATATGGAAGGCCTAAATACATGGAATATCAAATTAAAGGAGACGATACGATTAATTTATTTCATTCAAATGGTTATTCAAAACCTCCAGAAAATGCTTTGGATATTAAGTACCTATATATATTTCCGAGTAAATATGACAGATATAGATGGAAAGGGGTTTCGGTAACCATCAGATATATCAAAGAACTTAAGTACCTTGAAAAATCGAAACATAAAAGAGTATTCAAGTTTGAAATAGCTATGTATGAACATTGCTGTAATCCTACCGATTATCGCTATTATATCGAACTTGAAAATAACGACGTTGGTAGAAAAACAAAATTGAATGATTTTGTAAAAAATGCCAAAGTCACGTTTTTCTATTTTTCCGGTAAGGCATATGAAATATAATTATTCCACAAAAAACTTAAATGTGTATGTTTGCACACAAATAGAAAAAAATGAAATTTTTTATAGATACGGCTAATTTAGCCCAGATAAAAGAAGCCCAGGATTTGGGCGTACTTGATGGAGTAACAACCAATCCATCGCTGATGGCTAAGGAAGGCGTTGTAGGGAAAGAGAATATATACGAACACTACCGCAAAATATGCGAAATAACTACCGGCGATGTAAGCGCCGAAGTAATTTCAACCGATTTTGACGGCATGATTAAGGAAGCTGATGCGCTGGTGAAAATTCATCCACGCATTGTAGTGAAAATCCCTATGATTAAAGACGGCGTAAAAGCCATCAAACATTTGCATGATAAAGGAATAAAAGTAAATTGTACCCTTATTTTTTCAGCCGGACAGGCTTTGTTAGCAGCAAAAGCAGGAGCCGCTTATGTATCGCCTTTTATTGGTCGCTTAGATGATATTTCTACAGATGGCATGGAACTAATCGAACAGATACGACTGATTTTCGATAACTATAACTTCCAATGCGAAATATTGGCTGCATCTATCAGGCATCCTGTTCATATTGTTAAGTGTGCTGAATATGGCGCTGATGTAGCAACCTGCCCTTTGAGTTCTATACTGGCTTTATTAAAGCATCCGCTAACTGATATAGGGTTGGAAAAATTCCTGGCTGATTATAACGCTTCGCAAAAAACAGGAAAGTAAGTTTATTTAGAAGAAACTGTTTTAGTCATTCCGAACTTGTTTCGGAATCGCAATAATTGGACGTATTTATGGGATGTCCGCCTAGGCGGATTCAACATGACAGTACATTACTTCTTCCCCTCAAGCCTTTTTTGCAAAGCCTGCAATTGGTCGCGAAGTCTGGCAGCTTCAATAAAGTCCATTTCCTTGGCTGACTTTTCCATGGCTTTCTTAGTGCGTTTTATTTCTTCTTCCAGTTTAGAAGTAGTTTGATATTCCACCGCAGGTTCTGCTGCAATTCCCATATTGGAAGCATCCCTGTTTTGCATGTAAATCTTAGCCTTGTTTCTATCCCCCCCCAAGCCTGATTGTTCCATTATGCTTTCCTTCGATTTTATAATGGTAGTAGGTGTTATGCCATGCTCATAGTTGTAAGCTATCTGCCGTTTACGCCTGCGCTGGGTTTCATCCATAGTGCGTTGCATAGAGCCTGTAATGCGGTCGGCGTACATAATTACCCTACCCTCAGAATTACGCGCAACCCGACCCACAATCTGTGTTAACGAGCGCTCGGAACGCAAAAAACCTTCTTTGTCGGCATCCAAAATCGCTAACAGCGATACTTCAGGTAAATCAATACCCTCACGTAATAAATTAACACCAATCAATACATCAAAGAGGCCCATCCTTAAATCATGAAGGATTTCAACTCTTTCCAATGTATCGATATCAGAATGCACATAGCGGCAGCGTACATCTACTTTAGTAAGATATTTGGCCAACTCTTCTGCCATGCGTTTAGTAAGTGTAGTGATAATAACCCTGGAATCTTTTTCTACATTTTTCCTGATTTCTTCGAGCAAATTATCAATCTGGTTAAGTGTAGGACGCACTTCAATAATTGGGTCCAGCAGTCCCGTCGGACGTATCAGTTGTTCTACAACTACTCCTTCTGTCTTCTTTAATTCATAATCCGCCGGGGTAGCGCTCATATAAATTACCTGGTTCTCCAACGATTCGAATTCATCGAATTTCAACGGGCGGTTGTCTAACGCTGAAGGCATTCGGAATCCATAGTCAACCAAGGTTGTTTTACGGGAACGGTCGCCTCCATACATTCCATTTATTTGCCCAATGGTAACGTGGCTCTCATCAATTACCAATAAATAATCCTCAGGAAAGTAATCGAGCAAGCAAAAGGGACGGGCTCCGGGCGCTCTTCCATCAAAATAACGGGAGTAATTCTCAATACCCGAGCAATAGCCCAGTTCGCGCATCATTTCCAAATCGTAATTCACCCGTTTTTGCAAACGGTCAGCTTCTTCATCTTTACCAATCTCTTTCAGAAAATCAACTTGCTTTACCAAATCCTCAGCAATCATCTGAACCGATTGGTTAAGCGTTTCAGGCGATGTAACAAATATGTTGGCTGGATAAATTTTAATAGCATCGAGAATTTCAATTTTCTTCCCTGTAGATGCTTCAAAGGTTTCAATTGCTTCAATGGAATTACCGAAGAATTGCACCCTCAGGGCATAATCGGCATACGCCAGGAAAATATCAACGGTATCCCCCTTCACCCGAAAATTACCTCTTTCAAAATCACCTTCGGTACGGGAATAAAGAGCGGTTACCAGTAAATTTAGGAATTTGGTGCGGCTGATTTTTTGGCTTTTCTGTATTGGGATAACGTTCTTCTCAAATTCTACGGGGTTACCAATACCATAAATGCACGACACGGATGAAACTACAACTATATCGCGCCTTCCGGATAGTAAAGCAGAAGTGGTTGCCAAACGCAACTTTTCTATTTCTTCATTAATGGATAAGTCTTTTTCAATATATGTATTGGTAGTAGGCAGATAAGCTTCGGGTTGGTAGTAATCATAATACGATACAAAATACTCTACCGCATTTTGGGGAAAGAACTGCTTAAATTCCCCGAAAAGCTGTGCAGCAAGGGTTTTGTTATGGCTCAATATAAGCGTAGGCTTTTTTGTATTGGCAATAACATTGGCCATAGTAAATGTTTTACCTGAACCGGTAACACCCAGCAATACCTGGCTTTTAGTACCACTCAACACGCCTTTAGTAAGCTGTTCAATGGCTTGGGGTTGGTCGCCGGTAGGTTTAAAAGGGGCTTCGAGCTGAAATTCCATAATTACAAAGGTAGCAAATAGATGTGAGCAATAAAATAGAGGGATTGATTAATAAATATCCCTGTAAAGGAGAATGACGGAAAACTCTAAGCTTTATTTTTAGATAGGCGAAATATCAGAGGAAACCAGCCATCCCTGGTTACCATTGGAAAGCTTTACTTCGGTCCATTCGCCTTCTGTTTTTATGATCCATACTTTAGTTCCTTCATGAATCACGAAAAGCTGCGTGGCTTTTTCTTCCGGAGCTCCATACACCGTTACGGTTGACATCGTTACAATAGCTGTGTCATGAGAATTGAGGGTATCGTATTGTTGATGGGCAATATAAAATGTAAAGAAGCTGAAAATAATTATTACACAGCCCATCCAAAATCCTAACTGCCTCACCAGCATCCATGATGCGGAAAGGTATACCGCAAACAACAATAATCCCAGACACAACAGACCTATACATATCCAGCCCCATTGTTTCTCGGTAAATTTATCTTCGAATTTCTTCCAGTCACTATAAATAAAAATAGGGGTGTCGGAATTTATTTTATCCGTAATCTTTTGGTTAGCCAGTTGAAGGTTAAATTGTATGTCCGGGTCTCCGGGTGCAAGCTTTTCTGCTTTTTCGTAATATAGTATGGCCTTACCAATTTCATTTGTCCGGAAGTAACAATTTCCTAAGTTATAATACGCCTGTGGCGATTCAATGCCTCCACCCAAAAAATGCTGGTAAAAACTAATGGCTTTTGCATAATTGGCCTTGTTATATGCTGCGTTGGCGCTGTCCAGGAGCAGGTAATCGCCATAATTAGTCGCAGATACCTTAGCCGGGGTTGCCATTACGCATAACAACAATCCTACCACAACAATATATAGTTTGTTACGCAATTTCATCTTCTAAGGTAGTTATGAGTTTAACGGCTGCCGAATACACTTCATCCAGGTTACCTGTAACAACAGCAGGGGCATAACGGGCAAATTCACAATCATCCAATGTTTTATTAACCATCTGCAGTGTTTCGGGCTTGGCGTTCCGTTGGGTAAGGCTGGCGGTAATGCTATCGCGGGATAAATCAGCCAAAGGAATAGAAAACTTATCGCTGAAGTATCCATTCAATGCACTCAGCAATTCAGCATAAAACACTTCTTTATTACCTTTTGCAATACTTTGCTGAGCAATCTTGAGGCGTTTCTTAGCCATGCTTGTAGCTTTTCTTTTCTTCACGGCCAGAGCATCTTTATTCATATCAATGTATCTTCTTCGGCCCACAACAAAACCGATAAATACGAATATGGGGATGAAAATGCCAGCAAAAAATGGCAAGGAATACAGGAAGAAATCATCTGTAGAATAATACGCTTCGTGGCCTGTATGAATGTACCGAATATCGGAACCAATAACCTTTACTTCTTCTTTATTAACTACCGGGCCCGACACTGTTACCGAAGAAGAAGTATTATCTCCTTTGGCAACATCCAAATCCATTTCCTTTGTGGAAAGTGTAGAGTATTGTTTATTTTTAGGATTAAAGTAAGTAAATTGAACAGGCGCAATTTTATAACTGCCGGGGTGACGCGGAACCAACAAATAATTGTAGGTACGTGTGCCTGATACCCCAGATGCATTTATTGCAAAGTGGTCTGTTATTTTAGGGTCATACCGGTCAAAATCCGGTGGAAACTGAATAGGCAAAGTATCAATAAGCTTAAGATTTCCATTGCCTGAAATGGTTACAGTAAGATTAATAGCATCATTGGCTTTTACCTTATTCTTATCTATCGTAGCCTTCAGGGTAAAGTCTCCCACAGCGCCGGAAATGCTCTTCCCTGTTTTGGGCAAAGGCATTACCTCAATCTCTGTGGGATCGGTTTTAACTTTACAAGGTATACGTTTATAAGAACCTCCAAAGAATTGGGCAAAAATATTATTTGTTTTAACCGGCTGGTCTACTATAAACTGCATAGAAAAGGAACCTATTTTTATTTTACCTGCACGTTGAGGGAAAATAATTTTTTGAGGGAATGGGAACACCATATAGGTTGAGCCATCTACCACTTCCTTGGTACCTGCTTCCTGGCTCTTAGGGTTTTGTGGAATATCTTCGGTATAAAATCCTGCATAATCGGGAGCATCCATAATTTGTGGGTTGCTCTCAAAATTCACTTTACAATATATCTTTAACGTGGTGGTTATTTCCTCACCCACATAAGCCTTTGTTTTACTCGGAACAAGACGTATAAAAAGGCTTTTGCCAAGATTGGCTGGTGCGCCCTGAGCAGCATTATTACCACCCGACGTAGTTGCCCCTTGAGCAGATGAAGGCACTCCTCCCTGACCGGAATTAGATACTTTTATAGTAAGGGAATTAGAGGAAACTATTTTGCCCCCACAATTGATAGAAGCGGGTCCAATGGTGTAAGTTCCTTCTGCTTTTGGAACCAAGTAATAGGTAAAGGTTAAAGTTTGGGAGAAATTTCCATTAACAATATTGACGCTTGTACCTTGTGAAGGGCCTGAAACTTCAAACCCATTAAAAGAAGGAGGACTGAAATTAGAGCCGTTTGCATTTAAAATGTAATCTATCTGGAACTCCTGCCCTACTGCTACACTATTCGATTCGGTGCGGGCTGTAAAAGTTTGCGCATGCAAGGAGGAAGCCAATCCACAACCGAAAAGGAAAACTACACATATTATGATTACTTTCAGGCTACGCATGTTTACCAATCTTTATCAATCTGTTTCTTTTCCACGGGCTGTACCGGCTTACGATTATTCTTTTCATCATTATCCAGGGCATCTAACATTCGCTGGGCATTTTGCTTGGTAATATCTTGTTGCTGCTGTTCTTGTTGTTGTTGCTGCTGCTGTTGATTCTGATTCTGCTGTTGTTGTTGCTGCTGTTTTTTAGGATTGGCCATAGCTTCAGCATACGCAAGGTTATAGCGGGTATCATCATCTTTACAATCTGAACGCAGTGCATTCTCATATGACTTTACACTTTCATCGTATTTTTTCTGTTCCAAATAAGAGTTCCCTATGTTGTGATAAGCATGTGCGGCCAATACTTTATCATTCGTCATAGTAAGTGCACTTTTATATTGATCAATAGCCTGGGCATATTGTCCCTGGCGATAGTATGCATCCCCCATATTAAACTGTGCCTTCAATGCATTAGACTTATCTTTTAATGCCTTCTGGTAATCATCAGATGCTGTTTTATAATCATTTTTAGCATAGGCCTTATTCCCATTACGTATGTAAAGGTTACTCGTTTGTGCATAACCGGTTACGCTCCATGCTGTATGGCACAGGATAAATAAACCATATATAGCTAACCTATTTTTCATCCGACTTACCAAATAAATTTAGATGCTGATACCATTTTGTTTTGTGCTCGGTAACAAATATGTCAATAATAAGAAGAATAAGCGCAATGAAGGCAAACATTAAAAAGTGCTCATCATAATTGCTATATCTTTTTATGTTCATTTTACTCTTCTTTAGCTTATTAATTTGCTCAGTTATTTTATCAAGCCCCAAATCGGAAGAAGACGCCTGAACAGATATTCCACCCGCACTCATAGCAACTGATTCCAATAAACTCATGTTAAGTTTGGTAATAACGGTAGTTCCTTCCTTGTCTTTTTTATAACCTGTAATCTTACCATTTGATTCTATCGGAATAGGTACTCCATCGGGCGAACCTATGCCAACTGTATAAATTTGTATGCCTCTTGCACCCGCTTCTTTAGCAGAAGCTACGGGATCATCTTCAAAATTTTCACCGTCGCTTATCAGGATAATTGATTTACTTCTTTTAGAGAATGTACTATCTCCCTGATCTAACAAAAGATTGGCGGAACGATCTAAAGCCTCGCCAATAGCTGTTCCTTGCACAGATATCAAGTTGCTTTGTATTTCATCCAAAAACATTTTGGCTGCACTATAATCAGTAGTTACTGGCAGTTGAACAAGCGATTGCCCCGCAAAAATCACAATACCGATTCGGTCACCATGCAGTTTGCCAATAAGTTGTTGAATTGCTTGCTTAGCACGTTCCAAGCGGCTCGGCTGGATATCCTGTGCATTCATGCTATTGGAAACATCGAGCGCTATCACAATATCAGAACCATTTGTAGTGACATTTTCCAGGTGCGATCCTGTTTCGGGGTCAATCAATGCAACAAGGATAAATGCAAAGGCAATTAAAACAAGAATAAATTTTAAATTCTTTTTTGACAAGGAACTTTCAACCGAAAGCCTTTTAAACAGGATACTTTCTCCAAACCGTGCTATCGCTTTTTTGCGCAAATATATGGTGGCAAAATAAATAGCTACCAGGGCAGGTAAGAAAGCCAGGGTATAAAAAAACTCTTTATGTGCGAAATCAAGCATATCAGGGTATGGTTCTTAACAAGGTATTCCGGAAAATCAATTCAAGCAACAAGAGTAACGCAGCAATTTCAGCCAATGGCAGAAACTCCTCGGGGCGCTCCGTAAAACTCATTACCTGAAATTTTGATTTCTCCATTCTGTCTATTTCACTGTATATTTTCTTCAAACTTTCATTATCGGTAGCCCTGAAATATTTACCGCCCGTAGTGTTAGCAATTTGGCTCAACAGGTTTTCATCTATTTCCACAGGCACATAATCGTATGTATATTGATCACCTATTATCCCTGCCGGACCGTATGCTTTACCTACCGTCCCTACCCCGATTGTGTATACCCTTATGCCAAACACTTTAGCTATTTCTGCCGCAGTAGGCGGAGCGATGGAACCTGTATTATTTACGCCATCGGTAAGCAGTATTACTACCTTGCTTTTGTTATTGTCACTATTCAACCGGTTAACCGCCATAGCAAGCCCATCACCAATAGCAGTTCCGTCATCTATCGGACGCATACTGGGTCTATCGATGCGAATATCATTAAACAGGTTTTTAATAACTGCATGATCAGTAGTCAATGGGGATTCAGTAAGCGCTTCGCGGCTAAAAATCACCAAGCCTATCTTATCATCAGGGCGAGAATCAATAAAACTGGCAGCCACTTTTTTGGCAGCCCCTACCCGACTGGGAGAAAAATCATGCGAAAGCATACTGCTCGAAATATCCAGCGCTATTACAATATCAATACCTTCTTTCGTTACATTCTTCCAACTAACAGATGATTGTGGCCTTGCTATTACAGCAATCAGCAGTGCGATAACAATCATCCGCACTCCGAAAAAAACATGGTGCAAAATAGTTTTATAGGAAGTAGCCGGAACATTTTGCAGGGTGAACGGAGATGGCAACACAACTTTGGAAGAAAGAGAATTGCGTTTCCAGATATAAAAGCCAATCAACACCGGTATAATCAGCAAGAACCACAACACCCATGGGTAAGCGAACTGTATGGAATTATAATAGTTCATTACGGTTGAGGATTAGGTTCTGTTACAGGTACCACAGGCTTGGCAGGCATTTGTATTTCCGCGGTTTCATTAATAAACCCAACGGAAGCATGATAACAAAATTCATGGTCAGATGGTAAAGGATTTTCCTTTGCAAACTTCACCAGGTCGGCTAACACCAAAACATCATTCAACTTTTGTTTTACTGCATCGTTCATGCCTCTTCTTCTCAACGCAAGCATAATTTCATCCGTCGTCATTTCAAGGGCATTAATGTCATACCGTTCTACCAAATAAATACGCAGGATGTCAGTTATGCCCGTATAGTAATCTTTTATTTTTCCTTCCTGCCATAGCTTCTTATTAACCAGTGTTTCCAATTCGCCCAATGCTTTTACATGAGGAGGTAAAATTACTTTCGGCTGTTCCACTACCACTACATTCTTCTTCTTTGCGTTTTTAATTATGTAATAAATGATTACACCAATAACAAGTAAAGCAAGTAATCCATAACCTATATATGGCAACACTTCAAGGAAGGTGAAAGGAGCCTGTATAGGACCTTTTATATCCTTAAACGCTTTCGAAGTATCAACACGAATTGTATTTACCTGCAGCATCATGGCCTCGGTAAATTGGGGATTACCTGTATCTCCATTAATAATGAACTTGAAAGGAGGAATAGCATAATACCCCGAATCAAAGCTAGATATAACAATATCCTGCACCAGTTGCTGCAAAGTAGGTTGAGCGCTGTCGGGTAGAATAGTATGTATCTTCGATTTACTTATTACTTCTACTTTAGATACAAGAGAATCTCCTATTTGCGGCCACTGAATTTTAGGTACTCCATTCTTTGTGTCAAAAGCGGCTGTAAGACGAAGCGTAGTTTGGTTGCCGATAAGCATGGAAGTACTGTCTATCCGGGCTGCGACTTGCACCTGTTGGGCAAATAGCGTACATCCGGGTATAATCAACACCGCAAACAAATAGATTATATGACGAACTCTATTCTCCATTATTTGCTTCTTTTCTTTAACAGATTAGATAAAGGAGCCATATACGATTCATCCGTTGCAATGCTAACCGTATCAACCCCTGTGCGCCTAAAAATTTCGGCTACAGATTTTTCCCTTTTATCAATTGCAGCCGCATATTGCATTCTCAATTTTTTACTCGAAGTATCGAGCCATGTTATCTTTTCCGTTTCCGGGTCAATGGTTTTTAAAAGTCCCACATTAGGCAATTGCTTTTCTCGCTTATCATAAATCCTCAATGCAATAAGGTCATGCTTGCGCGAAGCTATTTTCATAGCATCGGTAAAATCGCCATCCATAAAGTCGGAAATCATGAAAGCTATACTACGTTTCTTAATGGCATTAGTAAGAAATTTCAACGCCTGGGTAATATCCGTTTTCGTGCTCTTGGGCTTAAACTCAAGTAATTCTCTAATGATGCGCAGAATATGGGATTTCCCCTTTTTAGGAGGAATAAATTTCTCAATTATATCCGTAAAAAATATCACACCTATTTTATCATTATTTTGCAATCCTGAAAAAGCCAATACAGCACATAGCTCTGTAATCATGTCTTCCTTCAACTGCTTTTGAGTACCAAAATATTCAGAACCACTCACATCTACCAATAAGATAAGTGTCAGTTCGCGTTCTTCTTCGAAAACCTTTACATACGGGTGGTTAAAACGTGCTGTAACATTCCAGTCAATACTGCGGATATCATCGCCCATCTGGTATTCCCTTACTTCGCTGAAAGACATACCGCGACCTTTAAAAGCACTATGGTATTCTCCCGAAAAAAGGGATTGCGTAATACCACGCGTTTTTATTTCAATTCTCCTGACTTTCTTTAGCAGTTCTGTCGTGTCCATCGGCATAATTATGAGTTATAAATTATGAATTATGAATTAGTTTTGGATAATAGTTCATAGCTCATAGTTTATAGTTGTTTACGGAACTTCAACTGTATTCAGTATTTCTGTAATAATATTTTCTGTGGAGATATTTTCAGCTTCTGCTTCGTAGGTGAGCCCGATACGGTGCCTCAACACATCATGGCAAACGGCACGAACATCCTCCGGAATTACATATCCGCGACGCTTTATAAATGCATACGCTTTTGCAGCAAATGCAAGACTGATACTGGCACGTGGAGAACCTCCGTAACTAATAAGCGGTGCATACTTTTTCAAGCCAAATTCAGCCGGAGTACGGGTTGCAAAAACAATATCTAAAATATAGTTTTCTATTTTTCCATCCATATATACATCCTTCACCAGTTTACGTGCGTTCGTAATATCCGCCGGTTTAAGTATTTGCTGGGCTTTCGGGAAGTCCAGTGCCAAATTTTGGCGAATAATCTTTTGTTCATCTGCTTTTTGAGGATAGGTAATTACCACCTTCAGCATAAAACGATCTACCTGCGCTTCCGGGAGCATATAGGTACCTTCCTGCTCAATCGGGTTTTGTGTGGCAAGCACTAAAAATGGTTCGGGCAGAGGATATGTGGTATCGCCAATAGTAACTTGCCTTTCCTGCATAGCTTCCAACAATGCGCTTTGCACCTTGGCAGGGGCGCGGTTTATTTCGTCGGCCAATATGAAGTTTGCAAACAATGGTCCTTTACGAACAGTAAATTCCTCCTTTTTCTGATTATAGATTAATGTACCAACTAAGTCAGCAGGTAACAAATCGGGCGTAAATTGCACCCGGCTGAAACTTGCATCGATAGTAGAAGCCAGTGTTTTAATGGCCAGTGTTTTAGCGAGTCCCGGCACGCCTTCGAGTAATATATGCCCATTGGAGAGCAAGCCAACCAAAAGCCTTTCAAGTAGATACTTCTGACCTACAATAACCTTTTCCATTTCGAGGGTTATCAAGTCAACAAAAGCACTTTCTTTTTGAATTCGTTCGTTTAGTTCTTTAATGTCTGCCATACTTCATTTTTTAGGAGCACAAATTTAACTTACCCTATGGAAAGCGAAGTATATGAGGCTGTTAAATTTTGTTAACCTTACTAATCCATATATCCTTCTATATCAATATGGAGGATGTTAAATGAAATATCTAACACATTATATTTGCTTCTATCAAGTAATATCATGCCACCTATCTCAAAACTACTCATTCTTGCAGGAACCATTTTAGTTCTATCCGGACTCATTTTTTGGGGCGGACACAAATATCTTCAATGGTTTGGGAATTTGCCGGGAGATATTCGCATTGAAAAGGAAAATTTTAAACTATTCGTTCCTGTTACAAGTATGATATTAGTAAGTATTTTACTAAGTTTGTAGTTTGGGCAATCCGAAAGTTCTTTTGAGCTTGGAAAATATCTCAATCACCCATTTCAATACTCCAGTAATCAAGCACCTTTTGCTGTTTTTTTGAATAAGCAATCCTGACCTCAACCTCATCATTCGTGTATTGAAATCCGATGGCTGTTTTGTCCGTTTTAATATCTTCCCAATTAGTAGAATCTGAACCGCTTATGCTTTTTTCGTCAGCAGCTATTCGAGGAGTTGTAAATAAACTGTCAGTAAAAAATGACTTAACTCCTTCTTTAATGGTTTTTTCTACCTGGGCAACCGGGAACACAGTATCCTCATCAGTATAAGCGGCGAAAGCCGTACCTGCAAACGTGTCGGCATAAATTCTTTCGCCCTTAAAAGATATGATAGAAAATAAGGCTACCGATTTATGTAGTGAATCTCCTTTTAACACTAATTTGAAGGTATCCTTTTTTAAGCTATCGGAAAACAAGTGTTCTTTAGTAGTTGAAAGCAAAACCTTTTTATGCAGGGCCAAAATCAAATATGTTCCCATTTCCGGTATAGAATTGGCAACACTATCCCTGACATAAGTGGTTATATTAGTTTTATTATTTCCTCCACTGCATGAGAAAAGCAGGGCGCTAATAACCATTGAATATAGTAGGGCTTTCATATCTTTGTAATTATATAGTGCGAGTAAAAATAGAAAAAAAAACTTACTTGGCACTTTGTAAATAAGAGATTACGTAATCACTAAAATAATATGAACGAAAACCGCCCCTTAGCTGAACGTATGCGACCCCATACCCTGAATGAGTATATGGGGCAAAAACATTTGGTGGGTGAAGGGAGTATACTCCGCAAACTGATTGCGTCAGGCACATTGCCATCCATTATACTATGGGGGCCTCCGGGCGTTGGAAAAACCACACTGGCACAAATCATTGCTAATGAGTTACAGAGGGAGTTCTTTCAATTGAGCGCCATTTCTTCTGGGGTGAAAGATATAAGGGAAGTAATTGAAGGAGCAAAAAACAAAGGCTTGTTTACCGGGACACCTATTTTGTTCATTGATGAAATACACCGTTTCAGCAAATCGCAACAAGATGCTTTATTGGGTGCGGTGGAGCGGGGCGACATAACACTCATCGGGGCAACTACTGAAAACCCTTCTTTTGAAGTTATATCGGCATTGCTTTCGCGTAGCCAGGTATATGTATTAAAGCTATTGGAAAAAGAAGACCTACTCGAAATGCTCGACCGGGCCATGAAAGAGGATGTTATCCTGAAGAAAAAGAAAATAGAATTAAAAGAAACACAAGCCCTATTAAGGCTTTCGGGAGGAGATGCACGTAAGTTGTTAAACCTGTTTGAAGCCGTAGTAATGTCTTCATCCGATTCAATAGTTGCTGTAACCGATGATGCCGTGATTAAAGTAGCCCAACAAGTGATACCTCTTTACGATAAAAAGGGGGAATTTCATTACGATATCATTTCTGCATTTATAAAATCTATTCGAGGAGGCGACCCGAATGCCGCTGTTTATTGGCTGGCACGTATGCTGACCGGTGGCGAGGACATTTTATTTATTGCCCGCAGATTAGTCATCCTGGCTTCTGAAGATATTGGCAATGCCAACCCCAATGCTTTGCTTATGGCGAATAATTGCTTCCAGGCGGTGAATTCTATCGGTATGCCTGAAGCGCAAATTGTATTATCGCAAACGGCTATTTATTTGGCTTGCTCACCTAAAAGCAACAGCGCGGTTGCAGCTATTGGCGCAGCCATGGCATCGGCTGCTAATACAGCTCATTTAGGTGTGCCCTTACATTTGCGCAATGCACCTACCAAGCTGATGAAAGAACTGGGCTATGGAGAAGATTATAAATATGCACACTCCTACGAAGGCAACTTTGTAGTGCAGGATTTTCTACCGAAAGCATTAAGAGGCACTATGTTTTACGAACCGGGAAAAAATGCCAAAGAAGAAGAGTTTAGAAAGTATTTAGAAAAAACTTGGGGGAAGTTTTATAAGTATTAATTATGAAGATATTACTAAGAGCCAATGTAGTAGCATTATTCTTTATTGGAATAATTGTTTCCATTATTAGCCAGTTAGATTCTCATACTGCTAAGATTGTAACTGATAATGGCTCAGAAGTCTCAGTAGCTTTTTCTCCGTTTGAGATAATATCTTATATAAGTTTCTTTTTATGGCCATGGGTTGTTGGCATAAATCTATATAAGCTTCTTCCGGAAGATAGTCAAATGAATCTCAAGTATCTTAAAGTAGCCATTTTAGTACCTTTTATATTAATGCTTGATATGTATCTTATTGGGTGGTTCTTTCCTCCGGAAGTGCAGGCAGCATTTTTGGCCCGTGAAGGAATTGCTCTTATTATAGTTCCTCTATGCATATTTTTTACCTGTTTCTTTTATATACTATATTTCATCGCTAAGGAATTAAAATCGGTTGAATTAAAAAGAGAAGCGAAATGGAGTGACTATAATGCCACATTTTTTCTCTTGTGGTTTATTCCCATAGGAATATGGTGGGTACAACCGAGAATAAACAGAATATTTGAAGTGGTATAGGAGATACTTTTACAACTATGGCCTTATGCTATTGCCATTGCAGGCTTAACTACTTTACGTTCCCCAATTTGTTGCCTCCACATGGCATAATAAAGTCCCTTTTGCTCCAATAAGTCCTCATGTTTTCCCGATTCTATAATATGACCTCTTTCAAGCACATAAATTTTATCAGCATGCATAATGGTAGAAAGCCTGTGCGCAATTAATATGGTAATATGATTGGAGTTTTGCGACACATCGCGTATAGTTTTACTTATTTCTTCTTCGGTAAGGGAATCAAGTGCAGAAGTAGCTTCATCGAATACCAATAAATTAGGTTTGCGCAGTAATGCCCGTGCTATGGAAAGCCTTTGTTTTTCTCCTCCCGATACTTTTACTCCGCCTTCCCCAATAACCGTATCAATGCCTTTGTCAGCCCTTGCTAACAGATTTTGACAAGCTGCTTTTTGCAATGCATCCATAATTTCTTCGTCGGTTGCATTTGGCGCTACAAACAAAAGATTTTCCTTAATGGAACCTGAAAACAGTTGTGAGTCTTGTGTTACAAGTCCTATTTGTTCGCGCAGTTTATCCAAGTCAATATCTTTTCCGGGAATACTGTTATAAAGTATTTCTCCGCTTAAGGCCGGATATAAACCCACCAACAGTTTTACCAAGGTGGTTTTACCCGAACCAGATGGCCCCACAAAGGCAACAGTTTGTCCGAGTTCTGTTTTAAATGAAATATCTTCTACCGCATAACCCGTAGCTGTTTGATGTTTAAAGGTTACGTTTTCAAACTCCAGTGTTTCAATATTTTCAATTTTGGCAGGCTTTTCAGGTTTGTGGTCTTTCGGGGTATTCAGAATTTTGCTGAAATTATCCAGCGACACCTGCGTTTCCCGGAAGGTATTAATGATATTACCTAACTCTTGGAGGGGCCCAAAAATGAAGAAGGAGTATATCTGCAAAGCAAACATCTGTCCTATAGAAACACGGTCATTAAATATGAGAAAGATGAGCATGAACAGGATAATGTTCTGAAGCAAGTTTACAATGGTTCCCTGCACAAAGCTGATGCTGCGGATATAGCGTACCTTTTTCAATTCAAGGCCTAAAATTTTAACAGTTGTCGAATTGAGTCTGTTTATTTCTTGTTCTGCCAATCCAAGACTTTTCACAAGTTCTATATTGCGGAGAGATTCAGTAGTGGAGCCTGAAAGTGCCGTGGTTTCTGATACAATTTTCTTTTGAACTGTTTTGATTTTCTTAGTAAGAAAGGAACTTATAAAAGCCAAAATTGGAACAATGGAAAAATAAACAGGAGCAATCAGCCAATAAATCTTCATGGCGTAAACAAATACAAAAACCACGCCTACCAGTGTAGTGAATAATACACTTATAAATGCCAACATGAATTTCTGAATATCATCTCGTACTTTTTGCAATATGCCCAATGTTTCACCGCTGCGCTGGTCTTCAAATACCGAGTATGGCAATTCAAGCGAATGCCTAATGCCATCCGTATAAATCTGCACCCCTACCTTTTGTGTTACCACATTAGTAAAATAATCCTGGAAATTTTTGGCAATACGCGATACCATTGCAAAGCACATGGATATACCAATCCAGAATAGTATATGATGGTAAAACTGGTTAGGAGTATATGTATTTTTTACGGTCAGGTATTTATCAACAATATGTTGAAATACCCGTGGGTTGAGCATAGAAAACACCTGGTTAATTGTAGCCAGCACCAATGCCAGAAGAACCAGCCACTTGTATTGTTTAAGGTAAGAGTATAGTAATTTCATAGGAAGTATTTTATAGAAGACGTAAACTCATCGGAAATACTTTTTAGCTCAACTACTCAGTATGTGTGCCATATTTAACAAGCCTTCGTTAATGTCTACCAGGTGTTTCCGTGTTTTGGTAAACGGAGTAAATACAATTTGGTGGTTGATAAGTCCGGCCATCTCATTTGCCCTGCCTTCAATCAATGCTTCTGTAGCAGCTACACCGAGCCTGCTTGCCAATATACGGTCGAAACAGGTAGGAGTACCGCCTCGCTGCATGTGGCCAATAACGGTTACTCTCGATTCAAAGTAGGCACATTTTTCTGTTACTTGTTTAGCTATTTCATAGGCGCCGCCGGGCATATCGCCTTCGGCTACAATAATAATAAAGGACGATTTATTTCTTTTCCTTCCTGCTTCAATCCGTTGAACTACATCATCAATACTTGTTTTAGCTTCCGGTATCAATATTTCTTCAGCACCTGAACCTATGCCACTGTTCAATGCTATAAAACCCGCATCGCGGCCCATTACCTCCACAAAAAACAGGCGATGATGCGAAGAGGCCGTATCACGAATTTTATCTACCGCTTCAATAACAGTATTAAGCGCCGTATCATACCCTATGGTATAATCTGTACCGAATAAATCATTATCAATCGTGCCGGGTATACCTATTGAGTGGATACCGCTTATCTCCGAAAATTCACGTGCGCCTTTAAATGTACCATCACCACCTATCAGTACCATCCCTTCTATTCCTGCTTCCACAGCCTTTCTCTTGGCTTCCAGCAACCCTTCTTTTGTCCGGAAGCGCTCACTCCGCGAGGTTTTTAAAATAGTGCCCCCGCGTTGTATAATATCACTTACCGAACCTGCCTCCATCGGAATAAAATTACCATCAATAAACCCTTCATATCCCCCGCGAATACCTACCACCTCCAGCCCATGATATATGGCAGTACGCACTACAGCACGTATTGCTGCATTCATACCGGGCGCATCTCCACCGGATGTTAAAACACCTATTTTTTTCATATTACCAATTTCAATATGCCGAAAATACTAATATTAGACGAACTATTATAAACAGAGCCATGTCAAAGCCTTATCCCATTTCTACTGCTTTCTTTATCTTTGAAAGGTTTTTATTATTACTTACATGAATTATTTCCCTAATATCCTTGGCGCTATAGGCCATACGCCCCTGGTAAAAATCAATAAGATTACGGCAGGCATACCGGCGCTTGTGCTGGCAAAAGTAGAGACCTTTAATCCGGGTAACAGCATAAAAGACCGCATGGCGCTTAAAATGGTGGAAGATGCCGAAAAAAAGGGCTTGCTTAAACCGGGTTATACCATTATTGAAGGTACATCGGGCAACACAGGTATGGGCTTAGCTATTGTAGCCTCCATCAAGGGGTATAAATGCATATTTACCACAACGGATAAACAGTCAAAAGAAAAATTTGATGCCTTGAGGGCATTTGGCGCAGAGGTAATTGTTTGCCCCACCAATGTAGAACCCGAAGATCCTCGCTCCTACTACTCTGTATCGAGCAGGCTGGAAAAAGAAATACCCCATTCATGGAAGGCTAATCAATATGATAATCTTTCCAATTCGGCTGCCCATTATGAACAAACAGGGCCTGAAATATGGGAACAAACTGAAGGCAAAATCACTCATTTTATATGCGGTGTAGGCACGGGTGGTACCATTTGTGGAGTGGGAAAGTTCTTGAAGGAAAAAAATCCGGATATCAACATAATCGGAATTGACACATACGGTTCGGTCTTTAAAAAATATAAAGAAACAGGTATTTTTGATAAAGACGAAATCTATCCCTATATAACCGAAGGCATAGGTGAAGACTTTCTTCCGAAGAATGTAGATTTTAGCATAATTGACCATTTCGAAAAAGTAACTGATAAAGATGCTGCCATTATGACAAGGCGCATAGCAAAGGAAGAAGCCATTTTTGCGGGTAACTCATCCGGCTCAGTTATGGCAGGACTACTGCAACTAAAAAACAGGTTTAAAAAGGGAGATGTGGTAGTAGTTATATTCCATGACCACGGCTCGCGCTACATGGGCAAAATGTTCAATGATGAATGGATGAGTGATAGGGGCTTTTTACGAGAATTGGAAATTACAGCCATACAACTAATCGAACGACACAAGCATCATCGACTGGTAATAGTAAAAGATTCAGACACTATTCACGATGTGGTTGGGATAATGAAAAAATATCATATTTCGCAAGTGCCGGTGGCAAATGAAAATGCGGAAATAATAGGTTCACTTAACGATACAGAAGTGTTCATGAAGCTAGTAGAGAACCCCAATATAGGTACCGAAAAAGTATCGCAAATCATACAGCCTCCGTTTCCATTTGTGGAAGCTAACGCATCGGTTAAAGAAGTTTCAAGGCTCATTACGTCCGAAAACAGGGCTGTATTAGTTAAAGACATGATGGGTGACCCACATATCATTACACGGCAGGATATTATTGAAGCATTCTGTTAAAAAACGCAGCTATTAGCCATCAGCTGATAGCTAATAGCTAAGAAATGAACTTCACTGACCAAATAGGACATACGATAACCCTTGATGCTCCTCCGCACCGCATTGTATCGCTAGTTCCGTCGCAAACGGAATTACTTGCTTACTTTGGATTAATAGCGGAAGTAGTAGGCATTACCAAGTTTTGCATTCATCCCGACGATTGGTTCCGAACTAAAACACGGGTAGGTGGCACTAAAAATGTTGATTTCAATAAAATTGAACAACTTAAACCTGACTTGATTATTTGCAATAAGGAAGAAAACAAGGAAAGTGATGTAAAAGTATTAATGGAGAAATATCCGCTGTGGACAAGCGATATTCATAACCTGGATGATGCATATAGCATGATTAACTCTCTTGGAGAAATTACAGGTAAAATCGAAATATCCCAACAACTAATAGCACAGATTAAAAGAAACTTCGAAGAACTGCGTCAATGTAAAAAAGAGGCATTGAAGGTATTATACCTGATATGGAAAGAACCTTATATGGCAGCAGGGAAAGACACATTCATCGATTATATGCTTTCGCAATGCGGCTTTACCAACGTTTGTGAGCCCTCTATGGGCAGGTATCCTGAATTAACAGCAGAACAAATAAAAGGTCTACATCCCCAGGCTATCTTACTCTCATCCGAACCTTATCCTTTCAAAGAAAAACATTTAGCTGAGTTTCATTCATACTATCCAGGCATTTTATCCGTTCTTGTTGATGGTGAATATTTTTCATGGTATGGATCTCGTTTATTAAACGCTCCAAAATATTTAATGTCCGTAATTAAAAAACTGTATTAAAGTGTAGTTTTGTAAAACCAAACATACCATACCGCAAGCATTTATGCGAATAAGGTCTTTTCCCATTTTTATACTATTATTTATAAGTTTTTCCTCTCTCTATGCACAAAAAGTAGGATTAGTACTAAGCGGGGGCGGAGCCAGCGGCATTGCCCATATTGGCGTAATTAAAGCGTTGGAAGAAAATCACATTCCCATCGACTATATCACAGGTACTTCTATGGGGGCTTTTATTGGAGCACTCTATGCGGCCGGTTATACACCAGAGCAAATGGAAGCGCTTGTTATGTCGCCCCGTTTCCAGGACATTGCCAAAGGAGTTATTGATACTAAATTTATCTACTATTTTAAACAAAAGGATCCTGATGCAGCTTGGGTTTCTTTCCGCTTTTCACTTGATACCAGTTTAATCACCAGCATTCCAACTCACCTCATATCCCCCGTACCTGTTGATTTTGAGGTATTGCGTTATTTTACTGAAGCATCTTCTGTTGCCGGTGGCAATTTTGATAGTCTATTTATCCCTTTCCGTTGTGTTGCTGCCGACATCATAAATAAAAAACCATACATATTCAACCAGGGAAATTTGGGCGAAGCCATACGCGCTTCCATTTCTTATCCATTCTTCCTGAAGCCGGTTGTTATTGATGGGAAAATGCTATTCGACGGAGGGCTCTATAATAATTTCCCATTAGATATCATGCAAAGTGGGTTTCACCCGGATGTAACCATTGGTAGTAATGTATCGGAAAATACGCCTGCCCCCACCGAGGATAATATTATTTCGGAAATAAAAACTATGCTGATAACAAGAACTATCTATAAGTTGGATTCAGCAACCAAAGGTGTAATAATAAAGCCGGATGTGGATGCGGGGGTATTAACAACCGACCACCCAAAAGCACTTATGGATAGCGGATATGCTGCTACCATGCGCGAAATGCCAACGCTTTTGAAATTGATAAAAAGAAGAGTTGATTCTGCAACACTTGCCTCAAAAAGAAGAACATTCATCATCAAGGAGCACCCGCTTATCATTAAAAATATAAGTATCTGCGGTCTTACCAATCCAGAAAGTCGTTACATAAAAAGTATTTTAAAAGGGACTCACGATACCTTGGGAGTTAAACAATTAGAATCCCGTTATTACAGGATTGCAACGGACGAAAATATTCACAGCGTGATTCCCTTAGCCAAATACAATGATTCATCAGGATATTATGACCTTAACTTGATGATGAGAAAAGAAAAACAATTTTCCGTAAGTTTTGGCGGCGATTTCTCAACCAAGCCTGTCAGCGAAGGGTTCTTTGGCCTGGAGTGGGCCCCATTCGGAAGAGAAGAAACCATCTTCGAGGCAAACTCTTACTTTGGAAAACTTTACACTTCCTTCTTAGGATCAGGAAAAATTTACTTTTCTTCGCCCTTCCCATTCTACGTACAAACGGGTTTTACCTATAACAGCTATGATTATTTTACCAGCAGTACCGATTTCTACGTAAATGTTGAACCGCCTTACCTGATAACTTATGAAGCGTTCGGGAAACTGGCGGCAGGAGTACCGCTCGGAAATAAAACTAAACTGGAAATAGGTGGAAACTTAATAAACATAAATAATGACTATTACGAAAACCCGAAGGATAATACGCTCAATTCTACCGCTGATCAAACCGCTTTTAATGCCTATTCCATCTACCTCCATTATGAAATGAACTCATTGAATGCAAAAGAATATGCCAATTCAGGTCATCGGATTATGTTCCAGGCTCAATTTGTTGACGGGAGTGAGAATTTTTTCCCTGGCAATTTCGATACATTAGCTCATGAATCACTGGGTGAAATACGGTATTGGGAACAACTAAAAATTGTACTCGAAAATTACTACCTTGGGAAAGGCCTGATACGATTTGGTACATACGTTGAAGGCGTTTATTCAAACCAAGTTCCGTTTAGCAATTATTGGGCAACCATTCTTATAGCGCCTGCCTTTCAACCCACCCCCGAAAGTATGACCTTATTTTTGCCCAATTACAGAGCGTTCAATTATATAGCCGGAGGACCAAGACTTATTACAAGCTTTAAATCTATTTTTGATTTCAGACTGGAAGGCTATGTATTTATTCCTTACCAGGCTATTTCGCAAACCCCAAAATATACGGCTAGTTTAACGGGACCCTTTGCCGTGAAACAATATATTGCCACTGCTGCCCTCGTGTACCACTCACCCATCGGGCCTATGAGTGTTAGCTTAAATTATTTAGACAATAGCAATAACCCTACCAATACTGTGGGTGCGTTCAGTGTATTCTTTCATGTTGGATTTATCATCTTTAACGAAAAATCAATAAACAATTAATCAATAAAAGACCTGCAGGTGTAAAAACAGATAGGGTTTATTTACAATTGTTTGCCCGAGTTGGTTATCTTTGAAGAAAATTAAGCTATACGATATGTTACAATCCATGACGGGTTATGGAAGTGCATCGGCGCACTTAGATGGGAAAAAAATAGATATTGAGATTCGCTCATTAAACAGCAAGCAGCAGGATATAAATCTCCGCATGCCTTTTATCTATAACAAAGCCGAATCAGATATCCGCTCTATTCTGGCTGAAATGCTCGACCGGGGTAAAATAGATATTTCGGTAAATATTTCAGCGGGAAAAGGGGGAAGCACGGCCAGTTTTAATAAAGAGCTTGCACGCCGTTACTATAATGAAATGAAAACATTTGCGAAAGAAATCGATGAAAAAAATGTCCAGTACATGCCAATGCTTGTGCGTATTCCCGACTTATTTAAAACGGAGGAAGTCATAAAAAAAAGCGAAATTGATACCGTTGTCTCACTGGTACGTAAAGCAGCACAGTCTGTATCAAAATTCAGACTGGCAGAAGGTAAAGAGCTTGCAAAAGATATATTATCAAATCTTTACTTTATCGAAAAACAATCTATACTAATTGAAAAATTAGATGCGGAAAGAATACCTAAGCTGAAAGAAAAAATAAGAGTGAAAATTCATGAAGGAACCAACGGCAAAATGGATATGAACCGTTTTGAACAGGAAATAATATATTATATTGAAAAGTTTGACATTAACGAAGAAAAAGCCCGTTTAAAAACACATTGCGCTTATTTCAGGCAAAACCTGAATGAAGAAAAAGGTGGTCGCAAACTTGGGTTTATCACACAGGAAATAGGCCGGGAAATAAATACAATTGGCTCAAAGGCGAACGATTCGGGCATACAAAAACTGGTAGTGGAAATGAAGGATAAGCTTGAAAAAATAAAAGAACAGCTTCTAAACGTACTCTAGTTAAAATGGATGGGAAGTTAGTAATTGTTGCCGGGCCTTCAGGTTCCGGTAAAACAACCATAGTGCGACATCTGCTGGGTGTTTATCCCCGTCTTGCTTTTTCCATTTCTGCGTGTAGCAGACAAAAGCGCATGGGCGAAATGGATGGAGAGGACTATTATTTTCTATCTGTAGAACAATTTAAAGAAAAAATTGAGAAAGGAGAGTTTCTCGAATGGGAAGAAGTGTATCCTGGCAGCTATTACGGTACACTCCGCTCAGAGGTGGAAAGACTTTGGCAAGCGGATAGAGATGTGATTTTTGACATTGACGTGAAAGGAGCCATGAACCTCAAAAAACATTATCCCGAAAATTCATTGTCCATTTTTATTCAACCTCCCTCACTTGATGCCTTGGAACAACGATTAAAAAACCGCAAAACGGAAACCGCTGAATTTTTTGAACAACGAATTAAAAAGGCGACGGAAGAGCTGTCGTATGCTTCCCAATTTGATACGATTATTCAAAATAACGATTTACATGTTGCCTTTGCCGAAGCTGATAAATTGGTCGGGGCATTTTTATAAGCAATACTGGCATATCCTATCGTTTATTTTAGTTTTCTATCTTTGTCGTCCTATAAAACAGGCATAATGAAGAATGTAGTTTTCCGCGAGGCCCTGAAAGAGGCTTTGCTTGAAGAAATGAGAAGAGACGAGAACGTTTTCCTGATGGGAGAAGAAGTAGCCCAATACAATGGAGCCTACAAAGTTAGCCAGGGCTTGCTGGATGAATTCGGTCCCCGCAGGGTAATTGATACTCCCATTGCCGAGCTTGGCTTCACAGGCATTGGTATTGGAGCTGCTATGAATGGCTTACGCCCCGTAATTGAATTTATGACCTTCAACTTTTCATTGGTTGCCATAGACCAGGTAGTGAACTCGGCTTCCAAAATGCTTGAAATGTCAGGCGGACAAATAAATGTACCTATAGTGTTTCGTGGCCCAACCGCATCTGCCGGTATGCTCGCAGCTCAACACTCTAATGCTTTTGATAACTGGTATGCTAACTGTGCAGGACTGAAGGTGATTGTACCATCTAACCCTATGGATGCAAAAGGATTATTAAAATCTGCCATCCGCGACAATGACCCAGTGGTATTTATGGAATCGGAACAGATGTATGGCGATAAAGGCGATATACCGGAAGGAGAATACCTTATCCCTATTGGTATAGCTGATATTAAAAGAGAAGGTACCGATGTTACTATCGTATCGTTTGGCAAAATAATGAAAGTAGCCCTGGCTGCTGCACAAGAACTGCAAAAGGAAAACATATCAGTCGAAGTGATTGACCTTAGAACTATTCGTCCTATTGATTATGCTACTGTTATCAACTCCGTAAAAAAAACTAATCGCTTAGTAATAGTGGAAGAAGCATGGCCATTGGGTTCCATTGCAACCGAAGTAGCTTTTAAAGTACAAAAAGATGCATTTGACTATTTAGATGCGCCAGTACTCCGTGTGGTTTCTGCTGATGTACCACTACCTTACGCCCCCAACCTGATTGAGCTCGCATTACCCAATGTTGGCAAAGTGGTAAAGGCCGTTAAGAGTGTGATGTATAAAGGCTAATCATACAACTCAAACTTAATCGCTTTCTTATCGTAACCCATATCCTGAAGATTTTGGATAGCTTCTTTAATCATTACCTTCCAACCACAAAGAAAGAATTGTGCAGGGCGTTTATCGGCATATAACTCCTGATAGACTTGATGTACATACCCTTTTTTACCAATACTTGGGTTTTCTTCTCTTGATAAAACGGTAGTATACCTAAACCCCGGCATGGTCTGGCTTAATTGTTCCATTTCTTGCATATAAAGAACGTCCTTTTCATAGCGTGTACCAAAAATAAGATTGATATTTCCATGGGGGATATTCTTATGAATCAAATCTTTCAGAAATGAGCGGAAAGGCGCAATTCCTGTGCCAGTACATATGAGGCAAATATCAGCATCTAATGCAACAGGAGGCTTCATAAACTTGCCGGCTGGCTGTGATAAAGGTAGAGTTGACCCAATTTTTATTTCATTGAATAAATAAGGAGTTCCGAGGCCTTGTTCATTAAGAGATATAACCAGTTCAAGGACATTAGTTCCTTCCGGTGCAGAAGCTATGGAATATGAACGGGTTTTTATTTTAGATTCAATTGGTAAATCTAACTGAACAAATTGTCCGGGTGCAAAATTAAAACTCTCCATTTCGGGGATGCGAAAGAAAAACCGCTTAACCAAAGGAGTTATGTCGATGATATCTATTACTTCTGAATTATAAAATGTATATGGCACGAGTTTGAGTTATGAATTATGAGTTATAAGTTCTTTAAAGTTTTTTCGACCACTTTTAGCATCTTGTCATTAAAATCAAGATGCGTAACCATGCGAAGCGCATTGTTACCAATGGAGGAAACAAGGATGTTGTTTTTTTTCAATTCGCCTGTAAATTTCTCTGCAGGCATAGAAGCATCAAGCGAAAATATAATGATATTGGTTTCCACAGGGAGCATATTCATTACATAGCTTTTATTACCTAATATTTTAGCGATGTGCTTCGCCCGTTGATGATCTTCTTTTAATCTTTTAATATTGTTATCAAGCGCATAAATGCCAGCGGCAGCTAAATAGCCACCCTGGCGCATACCTCCACCAAATAGTTTTCTTACTCTTCTTGCTTTAGCTACAAATTCGTTACTACCCAATAACACCGAACCAACAGGCGCACCAAGCCCTTTCGATAAACATATAGAAATAGAATCGCACACCTTGCCATATTCCTTAGGGCTTTCACCTGTTTCTGCGAGCGCATTAAAAATACGAGCACCATCCATATGCAGGGCCAATTTATTTTTTTTACATTCTTGAGAAATTTCTTTTACATTCTTGATTTTATAATATGCGCCACCTCCCCTATTGCTTGTATTTTCAATAGTTACAAGCGAGGTGTGTGGCAGCCAATCAGCATAAGGATGCAGGGCCTGTTCTAATTGTTTGGCTGTAAATCGGCCATTGTCGCCGGGTATTAATTTTGTCTGAACTCCGGAATTAAATGCGATTCCTCCTCCCTCATAATTATATACATGGGCTGTCACATCACAAAGCAGCTCATCCCCCGGCTGGGTATGCACCTTTATAGCTGCCTGGTTGGTCATTGTCCCAGAAGGGCAATAAATACCGGCTTCTTTCCCAAAAAGGGCCGCAGCTTTCTTTTCCAATTCATTGATAGATGGGTCTTCTTTGAAAACATCATCTCCCACTTTGGCATTAAACATAAATTTCAACATGCCGGGCGTAGGACGTGTAACTGTATCGCTTCTGAGGTCTATTAGCATATTATTCACTTTTTAGTGATGCAAAGTTAGGGTTTTCAGTATGGGATACAAACGGTAAGCAAATTCCTCTATTTTTGCGGCACCTAACACAACATGGCGGAAAACTCAACATCCTTCTCCGAAAACTATCCTTTGGTTTCAAAGGTTGTATTCATCGTATCTACTATCCTTTGCCTTACGCCCTTATTGAGCCCTCCCATAGCACTTTTATTAGGATTAATATTAGCTCAAACCACCGGACATCCATTCAGGCAGTATAATCATAGGGCTACCCAAATTTTGTTGCAAGTATCCGTAGTTGGATTAGGTTTCGGCATGAATTGCATTACAGCCCTTCACGCAGGCAAAGAAGGCGTATTATTTTCAGCGGTATCTATTTGTACTACCTTATTGTTAGGATATGGGTTAGGCAGAATATTCAAGATTGATCCAAAAACATCACATCTCATTTCTTCGGGTACTGCTATTTGCGGTGGCAGTGCCATTGCTGCCGTTGCAAAGGTTTTGAATACGGAAGAAAAACAAACCTCGGTAGCGCTTGGTACTGTTTTTATATTAAACTCTATTGCACTAT
>Ga0207046_10056_pt1 | contig 31967 bp, 22 predicted proteins | sample Alteio_BWMinCont_66_FD_153303 | JGI IMG/M metagenome (GOLD analysis project Ga0207046, IMG submission 153303) | Enriched cells from forest soil in Barre Woods Harvard Forest LTER site, Petersham, Massachusetts, United States -... | ecosystem: Environmental > Terrestrial > Soil > Temperate forest >...
CTGGACCCAAGTTATCCTCCGGATCGCCTGGCTAGTCTCTTGCAGGATACCCAACTTCGAGTAGTGCTTACGCAACGCAGCTTGCGTTCGCAGCTGCCAACTCACAATCTCGAAGTCCTCCGCCTCGACTCCGACTGGAACAACATTGAGGAAGAGAGCTTGGAACCAATTCCCAATGAGTGCAAGCCGGCGAATTTGGCCTATCTGATATATACCTCTGGTTCTACAGGCAAGCCCAAGGGCGTCGAGATTACCCATCAGAACCTGGTTCATTCGACGCACGCCCGTTCTCTCTACTACGGCTCCGATGCAGGAAGATTCCTACTTCTCTCATCCTTCGCTTTCGACAGCTCGCTGGTGGGAATTTTGGGCACGCTTTGCAGGGGTGGCGCGCTAGTGATGACTCCTGGACCGCTGCAGGCGAACCTGCCGCAGCTCGCCCAGTTAGTCGCACAACATCAGATCTCTCACCTGCTATGCGTTCCATCCCTTTACAGTCTTCTGCTGGAACAAGCAAAGCCAGGCCAGTTGGCCTCCCTAAGGGCGTCGATTGTGGCCGGCGAATCTTGCCCCGTGGAACTTGTCCAGCGTCACTATGAGTTGCTTCCAAAGACAACGCTTTTCAACGAGTATGGCCCGACTGAAGCAGCCGTTTGGAGCACGGTCTACAAATGCGCGCCGGCACAGCCTGCAAAGATTGTGCCTATCGGTCGCCCGATTCCCAACGCCCGAGTCTATGTCCTCGATCGCTATCTGAACCTTTTGCCCGTGGGAGTACCGGGCGAACTTTATGTGGGTGGTCCTGGAGTGGCTCGCGGGTACTGGAAGCGGCCGACAGAAACCGCGGAACGGTTCATCCCAGATTCCTTCAGCCTGACACGGGGCGCGAGACTTTATAAAACGGGAGACTTGGTTCGCTACTTGGCCGACGGAAATTTGGAGTTTCTGGGGCGCCTCGATCATCAAGTTAAACTTCGTGGATTTCGCATCGAGCTCGAGGAGATCGAAGCAGCCATCGCAGAATACAAAGGCGTGCGCCAGGCAGTGGTTGAACTCGCTGGAAAAGATTCAAGCGGGACGCAGCTCACCGCGTATGTCTTGCCGAGCAATCGCTCGGAGTTTGATACGGAGGATCTGCGGCGTTTCCTGGGCCGCAAGTTGCCCGAGGCAATGGTGCCTTCCGCCTACGTGTTGCTCGATAGCCTTCCGCTAACACCCAACGGCAAGATCGACCGGCAAGCCTTACCCGGACCCTCGCAGCCTATTTTGAAGGCGAAGGTTGCGTCCTCCGATATAGCACTGGAATCCAAACTCGTGGGGATTTGGGAATCGGTTCTCGACAAGCCAGGAATTGGCGTAACCGACAATTTCTTTGATTTGGGCGGGCATTCTCTCCTGGTTGCCAAGCTTCTGCTGCGCATCGAAAAAGAATTTGGATGGGGACTGTCGATGGCGGATGTGTTCCGCGCGCCGACGGTGCGCCAACTGGCCGCGTTGCTCTCCCGTCAAGCGCAGTTCGAAAACCAGACCGCCGTCGTTCCTATTCAGCCCCACGGTTCCAAGCCACCCCTGTTTTGGGTGCGGGGTGGGCCACTGTTTCTCCCATTGGCCAGCCGTTTGGGTCTTGATCAGCCGTTGCTGGGACTTCACCTGCCTGCCTCCGACGCGAGCCGGTTGCCCGTGCCATACAAGTTCGAAGACATCGCCGGAGCACTGGTTTCCCGTCTGCGAGAAGTGCAGCCGGAAGGTCCGTATTATCTCGCTGGGCTGTGCGTAAACGGTGTGGTTGCTTATGAAATGGCCTGCCAACTGGTAGCGCAGGGGCAGCAGGTGGCCACGCTGGTGATGGTGGATGCCCAAAACCCTGTTTACTATCGGGACTTTTCGCAAGAGAGTTGGCCAAAGTTGCTTTTCAATAAAACACGATTCCACACGCGTAAGTTGTGGCAAGGTGGTCTGCCCGGCCTGCCTCCTTATGTTGCCGGACGGCTGGAAAGAATTCGCTTGCGGCTAAGTGTATTTCACTGGCGCATTCACCATAAACTCGGATTGAAGGTGAACAAGCAACATTTGCACGAGAACCTCGACACCATTGTGCATCCTACCTCGTACTTGTATCGACCTCAGCCTTATCCGGGACGGGCCATCTTTTTCCAATCGACTGACTGGCCGGCGGGGCGTTATTGGGATTTCTATGCGAGCTGGAACGGCCTTATTGGCAGAGAGCTCGAAGTTCATAAAATTCCGGGAGGCCACGAGTCTATGTTTTATCCGGAGAATGTCGCTATCGTGGCCGATCGCTTGCAGATTTGCTTATCTGAGGCGCAGCGAAATTGTCCGAAATCTTTAGGCCGCGGGCTTCTCGCCGGATGAATAATTCGTCGATTGCGGTTTCACTTCTCAAACCTTAAGTTCAGGATACGGAGCACAAGAGTGCAGGAACTTGCAACGCAGTTTCTGGATAGCGGCAATGAAAGCTTGACGGGGTTCACACCCCAGGCTTGTGAGGGACCTTTATTTGTGGTGGGAATGTTTCGTTCCGGAACTTCCTTGCTTTACGCTCTCCTCAATCAACACCCCCAGATCGCATTGATCTACGAAGGCGACCTGGCTCATGTGCATTCTCTTTTCTGGTTTCGCAGAAACACGCGTCAGTGGTTGGCCAAATGGGATTCCTGGAATGGCGCGCTCACGCGGCACAAACTCGATACCAGCAAGATACCGGACGGGATTTTCGATCTTAAGAATGCGGTCCATGCAGTGTACACGGAATACGCGCGCCAGAAGAAAGGCGCAACCATCTGGGGTTGCAAATCGCCAACCTATTATGACGAAATCACCCGCTTGGCCCGTACCTTTCCGAACGCACGCTTCGTGATCATCTGGAGAGATTTGAGGGACATCTGCGGCAGCATTGTGGATGCGGCGCAAGAATCACCATTCTTTGACCGAAGAGGGATGCTGATTCGCGCCATACTCGGATACCACCAGTTGAAGGTGCAGTGCGATTCGCTGGTAAAACGGGGAGGACTTGTCCATCAACTTAACTATGAAGATCTGGTCCAGGATCCAAGCACAAACATGAAGGCGATCTGTGCTTTTCTAGGCATCCCGTTTGAACCTAGAATGACTCGCCTCGAAGGGGCAGATCACAGTGCGATCGACAACTACCGTCATCACGCGTTAGTGAAGAGCGAAAGAATCATACGGTCAGGGAAGAACCAGACGGCGCTTCCAACGGCACTCAGAAAGAAGATCGAAGGCTACATATCTTTGTGGCGAAAGCAGTACGGCGACTGGCCTGCGTATCCCAAGGAAGTTAGTGCCACAATCCCATCTGCTTGGCAGAGGTTCCGCGATCGTGTGAATTACAACTTGATTCGTATCGTCAATCACGCCACCCCTATCGTTTTTTCGTCGGTCCCGTCTCGGCTGTGGGCCGAATATCGTAAATTTGTGGATGCCAGAAGGTTTGATCGTCTCCCGCGCAGGCCACGAACCAGTGCGAATTAATCGAACAGATATTTGCCATAAGCGCGCCACACGATGGAATCAGTTTCAAATTCTATGAGTTCAAAATCCTCGGTCCGCAGGCCGGAGATTACGGTGTTTTGCACATCGCCGCAATCGAGTGCGGTTGAGCGGTCGGCGTATGTGCAGAATGTTATCGACGTGGCTCGCTGGACTGAGGAAGCGGGGTGCGAGGGCATCCTTGTCTACACTGACAACTCACTGCTGGATCCCTGGCTAGTCACGCAAATCATCCTTCAGAACACCGACCGGTTATGCCCCTTGGTGGCGGTGCAGCCCGCCTACATGCACCCTTACGCAGTTGCCAAAATGGTGAGCTCATTCGGCCATCTCTACGGGCGACGTCTTTACTTGAACATGGTAGCGGGTGGTTTCAAGAATGATCTGGCCGCGTTGAACGACACCACTCCTCATGACAAACGTTATGCGCGACTGGTGGAGTACACGACGATCATTCAAGAGTTGTTGAAAGCGCCGGGGCCGGTAAGTTATCACGGCGAGTTTTACGTCGTGGACAAGCTGCGGATGACCCCACCCTTAACACCAGAGTTGGCCCCCGGCATCTTGGTTTCAGGTTCGTCCGAGGCAGGCTTGACGGCAGCAGCTGCGCTGGGCGCAATAGCAATCAAATACCCGCAGCCGGCGGAATGCGAACCAGACTGCCGCGAGAATGCCGTCCAGTACGGAGTTCGCGTGGGGATCATCGCGCGTGAGGATGAAGCAGCAGCGTGGCAGGTTGCGCATGAGCGTTTCCCGGAGGACCGCAAGGGCCAGCTCACTCATCAACTGGCGATGAAAACTTCGGATTCCGTTTGGCACCGGCAACTTTCGCAAATGTCGCAGGAAACCAAGGAGAGCCGGAATCCGTACTGGCTGTGGCCTTTCGAAAATTACAAGACCTTCTGCCCTTACCTGGTGGGAAGCTATGAACGGGTTGCAGCGGAGATTAACAGGTACATCGAACGTGGGTATCTGACTTTCATCCTCGATATACCTCCCACTCGAGAAGAGTTGGAGCACGTCAATATCGTCTTTTCCAAAGCGCGGCAATTGGTTGCATCATGACAAAACTCCTGCAGCATTGGGTTTCGGCACAAGCGCAAGCGCGCCCCGAAGCGGCGGCCATCGTGATGGGCAGCCGGTCGGTTACTTACGGCGAACTGGAGGCTGCGACCAATCGCTTCGCGCGCCTGCTCAGGGCCGCCGACTGCCGCAAAGGAGACCGGGTAGCTTTCACCATCCCCAAGTCACCCACCGCGCTAATTGCCCTTTTGGGTATTTTAAAAGCGGACTGCATCCATGTGCCGATTGATACGTCGAGCCCGGCTCCCCGTGTGGCAAAACTTCTCAAGTCAAGCGAACCCAAGTACATTCTAGGCGTGCGATCTTCGGCTAATTTGTTGCGCGATCTTTTCACCAAGGAGCACTTCGGCGATTCGCTTGGCGTGGGATGGATGGACGATTCAACTGCTTCGGAAGGCTTTGCCCCACGCTTTACCTTGAAGGATAGCGACGGATATTCTGCCGAGCCTCTGCCCTACGAGAATTCTGCGGACGATCCTGCCCACATTCTATACACCTCAGGGTCGACCGGAGAGCCTAAGGGCGTCGTCATCACGCATGCCAACGTGATTAGTTTTGTGGAATGGGCTGCCAGCTATTTTGGAGTCACGAGTTCTGATCGTCTTTCATGCCATTCCCCATTGCATTTTGATCTGGCAACCTTCGACATCTTCGGCGCGTTCGCCTCAGGCGCCCAGCTCCACCTGGTTCCCCCGGAGCTGAGCTTGATGCCCAACAAGCTTGCCGACTTCATCCGCAGTTCTGAACTGACGCAGTGGTTCTCCGTTCCCTCGGTCCTGAACTACATGGCAAAGTTTGACGTGGTGAAGTTCAACGATTTTCCAGCGCTGCGGCGTCTGCTGTGGTGTGGTGAAGTGTTTCCGACTCCGTCGCTCGTCTACTGGATGAAGCGGCTGCCTCGCGCTGTTTTCACCAACCTCTACGGCCCCACCGAAACTACCATTGCCAGCAGCTACCACACGGTTCCGAGCTGCCCGGCGGACAACTCCCAGCCTATCCCAATTGGGTCTGCCTGTGGAGGCGAACAACTGCTGGTGTTGGATGATGAACTGCACCCCGTGCGCGAAGAGCAAGTCGGTGATCTTTATATTGCCGGTGCCGGTCTGAGTCCAGGTTATTGGCGTGATCCGGCAAAAACACGGTCCGCGTTTGTTCCTTACGGTGTCGAAGGCCGCGTCTACAAGACGGGAGATCTGGCTCGCGTGGGACGCGACGGGCTGATCTATTTCGTGGGGCGCGTCGACACCCAGATCAAGAGTCGTGGATACCGCATCGAGCTTGGCGAAATCGAAGTTGCCCTGAACGCCTTCGAGGAACTTAAAGAATGTGCAGTAGTGGCGGTCCCAACCGATGGCTTTGAAACCAATGTCATCTGCTGTGCATACGTTCCCCAAGAGAAAGCGCGCAGCACCCACGCAGAGCTTCGCGGCAAGTTAAGCGGAATCCTGCCCACTTACATGTTGCCGTCACGCTGGATGGATTTCACGCAATTACCGAAGAACGCAAATGGCAAGATCGACCGGCCGAAGATCCAGGATATTTTTTCCCTCGAGATCGCGCGTGGAGCCGAGATCAGACCTGACCGCTCGTCGTCGGATGGAAGCCGAGAGCTCTCAGCAGAATCGCCGATCGCAACTGAGGTAGCTCAGGCAGAAGTTCCGGCGCCAGATTTTCGTACCGTGAGATGAATGTCGTTCTGGCGGCCGAAGAACTGGCGGGCGTTCAAATGTTGCAAGCCTTGGCGCGCAGCAGCCATCGCGTGGTTGCGGTTCTGGCAGCACCGCCGCAACCCAATGCTGGCGGAGTGAGCGTATGGAAAGTAGCGCAGAAGCTTGGTTTCGAGACTTGGCCTGCGGAGCTGGTGAGAGACTCCGAATTCGGTGCGCGGTTGCGGGCGAACAGCGTAGACATCCTGCTCAATGTCTATTCTCTTTACATCATTCACCGGGAAGTCCTAAGCGCATCCAAGCTCGGAGCTTTTAACCTGCATCCCGGGCCGCTACCCCGCTACGCTGGCTTGAACGCAGTGAGTTGGGCCATTTTTAGGGGCGAACAGACACACGGCGTGACGGTACATAAAATGGAGGCCGGAGTTGATGCCGGGCCGATCGTTTCGCAATCGTTCTTCCCGATTGATGCTGACGACACAGGGCTATCGTTGAGTTTCAAGTGCCTGCGGGAAGGTGTGGGACTCATGTTAGACTTGCTGGACATAGCCTCCACCGATCCGGGCAGCATTCCCCTTTTTCAACAAGACCTTGCCATGCGAGAATATTTCAGCAAGCAAGTCCCCGAAGGTGGCCGTCTCTCATGGTCCTGGCCGGCGCGAAAGGTCGCCGACTTCGTGCGAGCCTGCGATTTCTTCCCTTTTCATTCGCCGTGGGGGTATCCTCGAACTCGCTTGGGTGTGCAAGAGTTTGCACTTGTCAAAGCTCGCCGAACCGGGCTTCCCTGCGATGTTCCCTCAGGCACCGTAGGCGAGTCCACATCTTGCGGCGTTCAAGTAGCCTGTAGCGACGAGTGGATTTTGGTCAGCAAATTGCTCCTAGCCAATACATATATCGCACCCGGGGAGCTCTTGAGGCCCGGAGATCATCTTGCCGATGACTAGGGATACACAAAAAGTGGATCACGAAGTCATCCAGGCGAGACTCAGGGCGCTATTCTCCGAGGTGCTTCATGCGGAGGTACCGTCGATCGAAACTGACTTGTTCGAAACCGGGATTCTGGACTCTCAGAAATTTGTGGAGCTTCTGCTGCACATCGAACAGACTTTCAATACGACGATCAACATTGAGGATTTCGAGATTGAGAACTTCCGCAGCATCGAGAAGATTACCACTCTTATTGTTCAACGCATGAATGCGAACGGAGTTACCGAGCTGTGCAAAGCCGGAACGTTGTCGAACACTTGAGCCCGGCCGTGCTCGCCATGCCTATCGCCACTGCTAACGGAAAACGAGGAAGCGCTTTTTCTGACTCACGAAAAGAGAGAACGGCCTTCGACGATGTTAACGACCGCGTGCAGGCGATCGTGGATGCGATGCTCGACGAAAGTAAACCCCTGCGCGTGCTGGAAGCGGGTTGCGGTTCCCGCAGTCATATTCAGTTGAGCCGAAACACACAAATTGTCGGCATCGATGTCTCCGAAGAGATGCTTGAAAGAAATGACCAGCTTGATGAGAAAATTCGTGGCGACATCCAGACTTATCCCTTGGACCACTCGTCGTTCGACATCATTTTCTGCTGGGACGTTTTGGAGCACCTCCCGCATCCGGAACGGGCGCTGCAGAATTTTATGCGAGCGGTGCGGGAAGGCGGCATCATCGTGCTGGGAGCGCCGGTAGCGAACTCATTGAAGGGGACCATTACCAAGTTGACTCCGCTCTGGTTTCACGTATGGGTGTTTCGTCACTTGCTCAAGAACAATGTCGCCGGAACTAAAGGCCACGGGCCGTTTCCGACCTTTTTTAAGAAGTCGATGTCTCCCGGATCGATCGAGCGTTGGGCTCGCGAACAGCAGATGTTGATCGAACTGTGCACGCTGTACCGGGACGCAATGGAAACCAGACTGAGAAAGAAGCACTGGACGATTGACCTTGCATTTCGAATCTTGAGGCCATTACTCGCAGTACTCAGTTTGGGCAAGATCAATCCTGATGTAACCGATTTCGTGATCGTGCTGAAAAGGCCAGTCGATTCTATGGCTGCGCTTGCATCCGGAACACTGGCGCGACCCGCCTAGGCTTAGTTAGAAAAATCAAAAAAGGAGATTCATGCTTGTGTCTGTAGCTGATGCATCAACCGTCAAACCGGTGATTGCCCCCAAACGGAAATGGCCGAAGCGCGTGCTCTGGTTTTTGGGCATTTGCCTTTTGCTCGAAATCGGATTGCGGCCATTCGGCTACGGATCCTACGTGATCTATCGCCCCGACGAGCGACTGCTCTGGGTACCGATTCCGGGCACGCACAAAGTCACCGAGATGAACCACCAGCCTGAGACCATCAGTCCGCAGGGCTTCCGTTACCGAGAAGTTCTGACCTTTCAGCACCCGGGTGTCTACCGCATCTTCACGTTTGGCGACTCAACAACCATGGGCTGGGGCGTCAACGACGATTCCAACTATAGCGCGCGACTTGAGAACCTGCTGAATTCCCAAGGCTGTTCGGGATTGAAATTCCAGGTGATCTCAGCCGGCGTGAACGCATACCCAAATGCTTTGGTGCAAGAGCGGATGAAGCAGGTCTTGGACGACGGCTATGAGCCGGACGCCGTCGTCATCGCATACAGCGCAAACACCGGCTTTGAAGGCATACCCGATCTGCAAGGAGAGCAACGGGAAAAATTTCTCAAGAAAGTTGCTCTTAAGTCGATCGCGCGTCGCAGTGCGCTCTACAATTTCCTGATCGAAGACCTGCTGCGAGGAGTGGCTTACTACCGTTTTCGTGAAGTGCTCATGCTCGGCACCTGGGACACGGCAAGGTCAAGCCCTGATCTGCCAGTTTCGCACTTTTTAGCGAAACTCGAACAAGCGAAAGCCGCCGCCGATGCGCACCACACCCAGATGATCTTGTTGTTGCTTGGTTCGAAGAACGAGCCGTACCCAGCACATCCTTACCAGCAGGCGATGCTCGATTACGCGCACGCCAACAATGTTCCCCTAATAAATATCATCGATTTGATGAAGTCGCAGGACCAGAATGCGGTGTTTATGGATCACGTGCATCCCACGGTGAAGGGACACGCCATGATCGCACAGCAGCTTGCTCCAGTGGTGCGTGGCCTCGATTCCTACGCGGCGGCTTGCCGGGCAGCGTCAAACGGCGGTTCCTCCGTGACATCTTTGACGGCAAAACCTGCGAACAGGCAGCAATAATTGGGTTGGTAATTTGCGCAGCAGGCTTACGGAAACGCATTGGATGAGCGCGCAAGCGGACTGCGCATTTGAATCCGGAGGAAGTTTTTGATGCTCGATGCTTTCGTGAAACACGTGGACATTCTCTGTTGCCCCCAGTGTCGGTCCTCATTGCGGATACAGGAAGAGAAGCTGATATGCGAAGGCTGCAACGCTGCCTATCAGAGTGATAACGGGGTTCCCTTGCTTTTTCATCCCCACGACGCGCGGGACCAGGCGCGTGATGTCACAGATGTCGTAAGAGCATTTTATGAGCAGAACCCTTTTCCCAACTACGACGAGTACGATTCCAAAGAGAGTTTGGCGGAAAAAGCTAACCGCGGAATTTTTGCTCGCCTTCTGGATGATCAAATCCCTGGAGGAGCTCGCGTACTCGAGTGCGGGTGTGGAACCGGGCAGTTGAGCAACTTTCTCGGCATCCGTTGGAACCGTACCGTTTTCGGGTCAGATCTCTGTCTTAACTCTTTGCGGCTGGCCAAGGGATTCCGCGATCGGTGTGGGGTCAAGAATGCCGGATTTCTACAGATGAATCTGTTCCGGCCGGCTTTCAGGGAGAGTGTCTTTGACGTGGTCATTAGTAACGGAGTGCTGCACCATACCAGCGACCCTTTGGGAGGATTCAAGTCGATTTCTCGTCTGGTCAAACCGGGAAAATTCATTATCGTGGGCTTGTATAACACTGTCGGACGGTTGCCGACGGATTTTTTGAGATTTCTGTTCCGCGCGTCGCGGGACAAGCTGCGATTCTTGGATGCCCATGTTCGGAACAAGAACTATACCGACGCCCGCAAACGCGCCTGGTTTATGGACCAGTACAAACACCCGCATGAGAGCAAACATTCCTATGGCGAAGTACTCATCGATTGGTTTGATGCCAATGGATTCGAATTTCTTTCCAGCGTTCCGAAACTTGATTTAGGGGCGTTCGCAGCAGACGAGAAGCTCTTTGAACCTCACGATAGAGGAAGTGGGGCAACTCGTTTTCTAACTGAAGTGGGTCTGGCACTGAAGCGCGGTGATGCGGGAGGTTTGTTTATCATGATTGGCCGCCGCAAGCCGGCGCAGCGCTCTGAGGGCACGGTCCTGGTTCGCGACGCGGTAGCCTGAGTACCTGCGCGTTCTCCGCAACAGAATTCGCAGGTTGTTGAGCATCGGACAAGAAGGAAGGAAGATATGCTGAAGCGCATTTGGCAAAGCTGGAAGCGGATTGCTCATAAGATTGGAAACTTCCAATCCCGAGTCATATTAACGATTTTCTATTTTGTTTTCGTCCTGCCGTTCGGGTTGGGGGCGCGTTTTTTTTCCGATCCCTTACGCATCAAGAAGCGTCCCACGGAATGGCTGGACCATCCTGAAGAGGCCTACGATTTGACGTGGGCCAGAAAGCAATAACTGTGTATATCCTGGGAATCTCCTGTTATTACCACGATGCCGCGGCCGTACTTCTGTGCGACGGCAAGGTCGTGGCCGCGTCCGAAGAAGAACGCTTCTCCCGCATCAAGCATGATTTCGGCTTTCCTAAGCTGGCTATTAAATACTGTCTGGAGTTGGCTGGCATTCAAGGATCGGACCTGGATTATGTGGTCTTTTTCGAGAAGCCTTTTCGTAAACTTGACCGCATCCTGATGACTTCGTTCCAGACCTACCCGAAATCCTGGAAGGTCTTTCGCGAGTCGATGATGACTTGGACCATGGATAAGATGTGGGTCGCGGCAACCATCCAGTCGGAGTTGGGTAATATTCCGAAAGAAAAGATTTTGTTTTCCGAACATCACCTCTCGCATGCGGCCAGTGCATTCCTGTGCTCTCCGTTCGAGGAGGCGGCGATTCTTACCGTCGACGGCGTCGGGGAATGGGTCACGAGTACCTATGGCGTGGGACGCGGCAATTCCATCAAGCTGCTGAAGCAAATCGAATTCCCTCATTCCCTGGGGCTGCTTTACAGTGCCTTTACTGCCTTTTTAGGCTTCGAAGTTAACGAAGGCGAGTACAAAGTGATGGGAATGGCGCCGTACGGCCAGCCCCGCTATGTCGACAAAGTATGGAAGGTTGTCCAGCAGAACCAGGACGGCTCGTTCTCTCTCGACATGGATTACTTTTCCTTTCACCATTCCACCGACCGGACCTACAACCGGCGCTTCGAACAGTTGTTTGGTGAGTCACGCGATCCCAAGTTGCAGTTTTTTACGGAAGGTACCGGTTTTCCAAAGTATTTCGGCGATCCGCCATCGAACTATCGTGAATTGTGCAAACTGAACCAGCACTTTGCCGATATCGCCTCCAGCATTCAGAAGGTGACCGAGGAAATATTGCTGGGGATGGCGCGCAACGTCTACAAGCAGACCGGACTCAAGAAACTTTGCATCGCCGGTGGCGTGGGGCTAAACAGCGTCGCCAATTCGCGTATTCTGCGCGAAACCGAGTTTGAAGAACTGTACGTCCAGCCGGCCGCCGGAGATGGCGGTGGCGCCTTGGGTGCGGCTCTGTGGGCATACAACACCTTACTGGGCAAGCCGCGCAACTTTACCATGAAACACGCGTATTGGGGGCGCGCCAACTCTGAGGCCGAGATCAGCGACTTCCTGGTTGAGAACAATATCCCGCATCGCAGGTTGAAGGACGAAGACGAACTCGTGGATACCGTCGTGGATCGGCTCATCAGCGGTAAGGTTGTGGGCTGGTCGCAGGGACGGTTCGAATGGGGACCGCGGGCACTGGGGAGCCGAAGTATCCTGGCCGATCCGCGCAACCCGGATATGAAGGACATAGTCAACTCTAAAATCAAGTTCCGCGAACCCTACCGGCCTTTCGCTCCTTCGATTCTTGCTGAGTGTGCGGAAAAGTATTTTGAGCTGCCGAACGCTGTGCGCCATTATCCGGCGCGCTACATGTTGTACGTGGTTCCGGTCAAGCCGGCTGAGCAAAGCACGCTGCCGGCTATCACCCACGTGGATGGAACCGGGCGCTTACAAACTGTCTTCAAGGATCAGAGTCCCCGCTATTATCACCTGATCGAGCGCTTTGGTCAGGCCACAGGTGTTCCCGTGATATTGAACACCTCGTTCAACTTAAAGGGTGAACCGATCGTAAATACACCCGCCAATGCTTTCAATACATTCTCGAAGAGTGAAATGGACTCTTTGGTGCTGGAAAATTTTCTGGTCGAAAAAGCAGATGTTCATGGTTAGATTTTTTTCGCAACCCTGGCTGGTGGAACCGGTTGCGCGCACGCCACATGTCGAACTTAACAGATGACAATTTTCTGTGGAGGTTATATGTACCGGAAATACTTTACTCTCAGTTTTGCTTTCTCTCAGTGGACCGTCGGCGGACCCTCCCGGCAACGGAAGACCCTCCGGCTAATTTCTGCGACATTGGCAACCTTGGCCCTTTCCTGTTTTGCGCTACTGTCCCCGTTGCAGAGTTGGGCGCAGCAAAATAACACCATAGCAACGGTTGCTGGCGGAGCTGCACCGAACGCCGCAGCAACTTCTGCGGCCATCGCCGGCCCGAGCTCAGCCGCTGAAGACGCGAACGGCAACATTTATATTGCGTCGCCCAGTAGCTTCTACGTGTTCAAGGTTAACCCTACAACAAATGCCCTGAGCGTTTTCGCCGGCACCGGCATCCAGGGTTTCTCGGGTGACGGGGGAGCGGCCAGCAGCGCAACGCTGATGGGCCCCGCCGCGCTTGCAATCGACAGCACCGGGAATGTTTACATTGCAGACCTCAATCGCATACGCGTTGTCACCCCCAGCGGAATCATCAACACGGTTGTGGGCACGGGAAGAACTTGCAGTCCCTCGACGTCAGCATGTGGCGATGGAGGACCGGCGCTCTCGGCGCAAATATCCGCTCCCCAGGCGGTGACGGTAGATGCCTCCAGCAATCTCTTCATCGCTGATACCTTCGACCACCGCATCCGCGAGGTGACTGCCGCGGGCACAATTTCCACGGTTGCAGGTACCGGCATAATTTGTGACGGCCCAACCAATGGTTGTGGTGACGGTTTTCCGGCCACCCAGGCAAATCTGGACCAGCCCCAGGGCGTGGCGGTCGACTCATCGGGCAACATCTACATTGGTGACACGCATGACCAGCGGATTCGCATCGTGTTCCAAAGCACCGGGATCATCAAACCTTACGCAAGCGGCGGAATCGCCTGCGTGAATCCAACTTATCTCTGCGGTGACGGTGGCCCTCCCAGCAGCGCCCGCTTTTTCTTTCCGGCAGGTTTGGCGCTCGACAACGCAGGAAATCTTTACATCGCTGATACCGGAGATAACCGTATCCGTGAAGTGACGGCCGGCACAAACGCAAGAGTCAGTACTGTGGCTGGTACTGGGGTGCAAGGATTTGCGGGAGATGGACAAAAAGCCACTAGCGCCGAGTTAGATGCGCCTCTGCAAGTGCTGATCGATGCAGCCGGGGTAATCACCATCTCTGACTCCGGCAATCAACGAGCTCGCCAGGTAGCCAGTGGCATCATCAACACCGCCGCGGGAGGTGGGTCGGTGGGCGATGGAAATGCTCCCACGCTTGCGACCCTTGCCAACCCTGATAGCATCGCCTGGGACTCGTCCGGGACCAACTATTACATCGCGGACAGCGCCAACAGCCGCATTCGTGAAGTGTCGGGCGGCGTCATCTCGACCGTGGCCGGCAACGGGAGCTTGGGTTTCAGCGGTGATAATGGGCCAGCGACTCAGGCCATGCTCAACTCGCCGAATGGAGTCGCAATCGATGGCTCGGGCGACATCTTCATCGCCGATACAAACAATGGCCGGGTCCGGGAAGTTACCCCTTCCGGCGTCATCACAACTGTGGCCGGCAATGGAGTCACTTGCACCATCCCGGAGAACTCGTGTGGCGATGGCGGACCGGCCACTCAAGCGAAATTCACCTTAGCGACGTCAGTAGCGGTTGATGGTAAGGGAAACCTTTACATCGCGGATTACTACGGCAATCGTATCCGTGCGGTGAATTTATCGACAGGAATAATCACCACCTTGGCTGGAACAGGTGAGCGAGGGCACGCCGGTGATGGCGGTCCAGCGAACAAGGCAAAATTGAATCGCCCCTACGGAGTCGCCGTGGACAACGCGGGCAACGTTTATATCGGAGATTCCGTCAACAACAAAGTTCGCTGCGTGATCATGGCCAACGGAGGTTGCCACTCTACCGCAGCCGTCGGCACCATCCTCACCTACGCTTTCAACGGACAACCTACATTTGGTGGCGACGGCAAAAAGGCGAAGCTTGCTTCGATGCAAAACCCGTTTGAGGTAGCCGTCGATCCCGCAGGTAACCTGTACGTTTCCGGCGGCGCCGATCTGGTTGTGCGCCGCATCGATGGCGTCGACACTACTGTGATCACAGTGGCCGGTAATCCTCAGAGCCCGGGGCAGTTTGGGTTTAGCGGTGATGGCGGTGCATCCACGCAAGCCGCACTGAACAACCTGGGTGTCGCCGTCAATGGGTCGGAAAACTTGATAATTGCCGATGACGGCAATAACCGTGTTCGTCAAGTGGACATGGTCCCAGGAGTCAAGCAAATCAACAAGCAACTCGCATTCGGTAAGGTGGTAGTGGGAAATACCAGCCCACCGCTGACTACGGCGCTGAAGAATACCGGGCTCGCGAGCCTTTCAATTTCCAGTGTTCTCATTGGAGGCGCGGATCCGAACGATTTCGCGATCTATCAGAACGGCTGCGTAAATCAACTGGGGCCTGGCGAAACCTGTTCCGTAAAGGTAACTTTCACACCTAAGAACAAGGGCAAGCGAAACGCCACTCTCACCATCACTGACAGCCTGGGACAACAGACTGTTTCACTGGTCGGGACTGGCGAGTAGTGATTAATGGGACCGGGAGCTGGGCTGCACCAGCGGCCCAACTCCTGAGTTGCAAATGAAGGCACCAAAAAGCCGCAAACAGCAATGAATAGCTGTTGCCAAGGGGGAAGAGGAATGATGCCGCAATTGAGCTGCAAGTGGGTGCGCTTATTACTGCTGCCAGCCTTGGTCGTTTTTTTCGCTTCGGCAAGTTGGAGTGCGCCGCTTCCCGGCGACGAAGCAGCGTCCCAGTCTAGTCAAGGGCATCCACAGGACTTTACCGCGATTCAACACTTCGTGTTCATCATCAAAGAGAACCGTAGCTTTGATAGCTATTTCGGTCAATTCCCAGGGGCCATGGGCGCAACCACGGGTAAGCTTACCGATGGCGAAGTCATACATTTGGCTCCAATGCCGGACGTGACGGCACATGACATCGACCACTTTGAGGAAGGGGCACTGACGGCTATCCATTACGGGCATATGGATTCCTTCGATTTGCCTTACTACGCCAATATCAATGGTGATTTCCTGGCATACCGGCAATTCGATTCGTTAGGCATTCCGAACTATTGGCAGTATGCTCAAAACTTCGTTTTGGCCGATGAGATGTTTTCTTCCCTCCACGGTTCGAGTTACCCGAATCACCTGTATGCGGTGGCTGCACAATCGGGCGGCGTGCTGGAGACGCCGCTGGACATTCTTGGGGGAAGCGCGCAAGCCCTGTCGTGGGGTTGCGATGCGCCAAAAGCCATGGCCGCGCGCGTCCTCGATCCTGCGGGAAACTACGACGCGGATTTCACATGTTTCGATTTCATGACTCTTGCGGACACTCTGGATAACGCAAACCCTCCTATATCCTGGAAATATTACGCACCATCCTATGGACAACGGGGTTACGTTTTCTCGATCCTGAACGCCATTAACCATATTCGCAACTCGAAGCTGTGGACAGAGGATGTCGTGCCCGATACCCAATTTGCCACGGACGCCGTACAGGGTAATCTACCCGCAGTGAGTTGGGTGGTCACGGGGTTGGGAAGCGAGCATCCGCCGAATAGTACCTGCTACGGTGAGAACTGGACGGTGCAGCAAGTTAACGCGGTCATGCAGGGACCGGACTGGGCTTCTACCGCGATCATTATCGTCTGGGATGATTTTGGAGGATTCTACGACCACGTAGCGCCTCCACAAATGGACACTTATGGCTTGGGTATTCGGGTCCCGGCGCTCATCATTTCACCTTACGCCATTCCCGGGCATATCTCCCATACCCAGTACGAATTTTCTTCTGTACTGAAGTCGATCGAGGAACGTTTTAACCTCTCGCCTCTCACCGAGCGGGATTTGAAAGCCAATGATATATGGGATAGTTTCAATTTTACGCAACAAGCGAATTCCCCGTTAATTCTGCAGCCGCGCAACTGTCCGCTGAATTCGACCGCCTACATGCAGTTTGGAAGTCAAGGGATAGGCACTGCCAGTCCAGTGCAGACCGTGCCATTCACAAATTTCCGCGGCGGCCCGATTACCATTTCTAACGTTTCCGTCAACGGAGACTTCACGCAGACGAATACTTGCAGCAAGCCTTTAAAACCGGGGTTCGTCTGTCAATTCAATGTAACGTTCAAGCCCTCAGCCACTGGGACGCGAACCGGAACGCTGCAGATTACCGACAATGACCCCAGCAGCCCGCAGGTCATTAACTTGACGGGAACAGGTAGCGAGGTCAACATGGTCCAAAGATACCCCGGCTTGAAGTTTGGTACGGTTAACTTTGGGAGCCAGAAAACGATGCTTGCCACGCTGGAGAACGTTTCTCCAAACGCGGTGACGGTGAAAAAAGTGGGGTTCGCAGGAGCTGACGCGGGTGACTTCTCAGAGACCACCGGCTGCGGCGCCGTCATACCCGCTGGCCAGTTATGCAGATGGAAGATCACTTTCAGTCCCCAACCGAAACCGTACGGATTTTGGGGAATCGAACAAGCCAATTTCATTATCAACGATAGCGCTACGGGCAGCCCCCACACGTTCCGGCTATATGGCATGGGTACAGCGTTGAATATCGCCCCGTTTGGTCTGAGCTTTGGCGGTCAGAAGGTCGGAACTACAAGCCAGCCGCAGACAATCACGATCAAAAATACTTGGACGGGTGCGATAGGCTTCTCCAACATCGTAACCGTGGGCGATTACTCTGCGACGAACACCTGCGGCTCCAGCCTGCCCGCCGGCGGCCAGTGTACCGTCACGGTGACATTTACTCCACTAGTCGCCGGATCGGACAATGGTGTTCTGAATGTCAATTCGAATGATACGAATAGTCCACAGCAACTGGTTTTGAGTGGAAGCGGGACACAATGATCGAGAATTGTAGTTCACCAAATGTCAGGCAGTCGGTTTTGAAAAGGCAGTTTCGGAGATGGTGATGTTGAAGCATGGGTGGCTCATAGTTTTCGTGATTCTCTGCAGCGCCAGCCGGCTGCCAATGGCTGCCGGGCAAGCCGAGCCAGCAGCATTCTTGGGCAAAGGAAACGCTGCTTTCATGCGCGAGAATCGTCTTCAGGGCGCAGCACCCAATCCCTCTGCCTCGAAGAAGAGTTGCTCTGAAGTTTATCCGACGCCTGAAGCGGCGAAGCATTGGACCGACTGCAAGCAAGGTCAGTACAGCCAATGCGGCGGGCCGGATGATTGTGGCTGCCAGGATGGCGATGATCGCCTGATTTGGTACGACTGCAAGGAGGGTTCCTACGCCTTATGCGAGGACGACAACACCTGCAAAGATAGTTCTTAGTCAGTAAAGTGCGACCACACACGATAGTCGCGGCATTGGTTATATAGCGCCGCTTAGAAACTTGTTGCGACGCCTCCCCCGGTATGGTCCTACTCAGTAGGACACCTTAGGAGACTGAAACATGAAGTCGAAGTTAATTACGGTGTTGTTCATGCTGAGCGCTTGTGCGCTCCAGGCGCAGAAAGTCAACTCATTCGAGGGTATTGATGCGTCTCAGATCATGAATCCGGAGCACGACGTCGACCCGAATGGGGCGGTTGGAACCAAACAGTTTGTGGAGTGGGTTAACGTGGCGTTCCAGGCATATGACAAAAAGACATTTGCGCCGGTCTGGTCTGCCCCTCAATCCGGAACAATGGCATTTCGCGCCGCTCGCCTCAGTAATTGCTACAGTGTCGGCGGAGATGGCGTCATCAATTTCGATCGCCTTGCAAATCGCTGGATAGTCGCGATGCACACTACGGGAAACAACGGATACTATTATTATTGTGTCGCTGTTTCCAACACCGACGATCTCTCCTCCAGCACGCTGGCGTGGTACGCCTACAGCTTCCCGCTGAATCCGTGGGTCGGAACCAACTCGCGCGGCCAGATGTATTTTCCGGATTGGCCCAAGTTGGGGACCTGGCAGGATGCTTATTATGTGAGCTTTGACTTGGAAGATCCCTCCAGCGGAGAGGAGATTGGGATTCTGGCTTGTGCCCTCGATCGCACGAACATGCTCACGGGAAACACCCCGAATCCGATGCAGTGCTTCAGCGACCCAAGTCCGATCCCGTCGACAGGTCCCGTATACCTCAAGCACAGTCTGATTCCCGCCGATGTCGAGGGTTCTAATCCGCCTCCCGCGGGTCGTGATGAGTTTCTTGTGAGCATCCAGAATCCGCCGAATGATAGAACAAGTACTACTTCCGACTCGATCAATTTGTGGGATTTCCATGTCGATTGGGTGAATCCCGCCAATTCGTCGTTTACCAGCGTTTCGCTGCCGGTTAGCACCTACACCCCCGGCTGCTATAACCCCAAGAATGTGCTCATTACCCAGTGTGTTCCAGAGCCTTCGACCGCGAGCACCCACATCAAGATCGACTCCGTCGGTGACCGGTTGATGCCCCGAATGTCCTACCGCAATTTCGGAAGTTACGAGTCGTTCTTGGTGAGCCACACCATCCAAACCCAAACTAAGCCCAACAGCCAAACCGGAATTCGCTGGTACGAACTACGCGGCAGCGGCACTCCAAGCGTTCATCAGAGCGGCACGATTACCCCGGGCGGAATATACCTGTATCGCTTCATGCCTAGCATTGCCCAAGATAAAGTGGGGAACGCGGCGGCTGGCTACAACATCTCGGGAATCAACGCCCACCCCGGTATCCGGGCGTCATGGTGGAATCTGCCAAACGACACAACCCCGAGGGAGTTGGGCATTCTGACGGGGACCGCGGATGAGGAAAACTCGTGGCATTGGGGGGATTACACCAGTATGACGGTGGATCCCGTTGATGGATGTACGTTCTGGTACGTGACCCAGTACTTTGCTGCGAACGAGATTGGGACTTCGATCAACTGGAACACGAGGATCTCAAATTTCAAGATCTCAACCTGCAAGTGAGGCTAGGCCGTTCCGCAGACCTCGCGCGGTGTCTGGCACGGACTCATCGATTGCTTATTTCGATACGACCGACATTAAGGAGAAAGTCTTTATGAACATAATTCGTGGCGTGATGCGCAAGTTTTCAATTGCCGGCGAGCTTCTAGGCTTCTTTGGCCAAAGGCGCTGGTGGGTTCTTCCAACCATTATTGCCGTGCTTTTGCTGGGCATCTTGTTCATCGTCGGAGAAGCGACATCGCTCGCACCGTTCATCTACACGATGTTTTAGGACCGCTCGGCCGTGTGCCGGGCGATTCCCAGCGAATGCATACGGGCCTTTGCCCAAGCAGCTTCGTTTGCGAAGCATGGACAAGGGTCCGCAATCGTGACTCCGCGTGCGCCGAACATAAGTTCAAGGTAATGCAACTACCCGTTGCGGATTCTGGACTCGATGGAAAGCACAAGACGGCCGCCTACGGTCTGCATGAAGCCGTCTCGCTAATCGGCCCACCGCATTAAGAAGGATCTGCTCCGCTTTCCGCTCTTACTTCCCTTCGCTCCAGCAAGCCAGCCTCGCTTAACCTCAAACCGACGCTAGAGTTGTAACTAAGACGGGCAAAGCCCCGCTCTGACCACGTGCGCCCGAGACGGCCACAACATCTTCTGTTTTGCACTGCCCGCTTTGCTTGATTAGACAGATAACCGAAGTTCGACAACACCTTTGGTAAAAGTACATATACCAACGTTCAAACGCTCATGAGGACACCGATGCTAAAACTTAGTCAGCCGGGATTCAGGTCGCCAACGAATCAGCTCTTGCGATCATGGCAGGACACGCACACAGAACGGAAAGCCCCGCCGTTGGTGCTGCTCGTATGCAGTACGCAGCGCCTGCGCGGGTCAGTGCCAGAAATAGGCGACGAGACATCTCTGAGAGAGAAGTCCTCAGCATGTGCAAGCCGGTCAGCTTTGCACTGTGCGTTTGTGCCCTTCTGTTATCTCTTTTCTTGGCTGGGTGTGGTTTAAGTAGCGGGAAGGCTCAAGTTTCAGATCCGCCTCCGACTCCGCCCAGCTCAAAAAACGTCTCCACATTCTTCGGAATGAATCAGACTCATTACGCCGGTTGTGAATCGGGATATTTTGCGTTCCCACTTTTCGACGCGCCCGTCGGCGCCTATCGAAATTTCGGTGGCTGCGGGACGCTTTGGGCGGATATGAATCCGGCACCCAATACCTTTGATTTTTCGAGATTGGACATCCTGTTCGGAGCACTGAAGCAGAAGGGCATTGACGACGTGCTTATCACGTTGGGAAACGTGCCGAATTGGATTTCATCGAATCCGACCGATTTGCTATGCGACCAGGCAGCGATCGATAGGCTCCCGCCGGGAATGTGCGATCCACCCAAGGACTTGAACCGCGACGGTACAGGTACAGATTTAGCGTGGCGCACATTTGCAACGGCCTTACTTAATCATGTTACGTCGTCATCGTACTCGGGCACGCATGCGCATATAGGATTCTACGAAATCTGGAACGAGTATCCGCGCTCGGATACCTTGAACAGCACGTTCACCTGTCACTGTCCAACCGGGCAGAAAAACTGTGCCAATCCAGGGCAATCGTGTGCTTACCGCGGCACCTTCGCGCAAATGCTGCGCATGACGCAAGACCTGCGTTGCATCGTTGAGGGTCACCCCGATGACCCGATCACGGCAACTGGCCAGACTTGTGGCAGTGCTGGCTATTCCGCCATAGGACTTGATCCATCGGCATTGGTCGCCGAAGGGAATGCAGGCGGAGTGCTTGGCGGCGGCGACAATAGCACGATGCAGAATTACCTCTATTGCAACAATAATCCGCCTGCTGGCAGTCTGTGCAACTATGGTTCTGCGGGAAGTGCGGCCACCGATGTCATCATCGGGCATTCGTATTTCAATCAGATTCCGGAAGACCTGCTGCATGGCATCTCTGCGCAAAAGGCGATGCTCACCACCACCGATGCAGCCAAGCCGTATTTCACCGGTGAGGGCAGTTGGGGGCACAATTCGAACGTCGATGATCCGGGGCTGCAAGCAGCCTATGTTCCCAGGTGGTATTTGGTCTTGTTGATGGCGGGTGTGCAGCGCGGGTATTGGTTCGCGTGGGATGAATTCGAACAAGGCGGCACCGGCGGCATGTGGGCACCGGCCAGCCAAAACTTCCCGCCGGAGGAATGTACGACGCCTGACACGGGAGCTAGTGGCTTCTACTGCGGCGGAGGCATAGCCTATATCCAGACTGTTAACTGGCTTGACGGCGCCACGGTTGTGGATTTCAACTGTCCCGGAACTTGCCCCCAGGCGTACCCAGGTGTGTTCACCTTCAACCTTACGCGCGATGGAGGTTACCAGGCACAGATCGCATGGGACAGTTCGGCAGGAGCGCCCTGTCAGAACGTCGTGTGCGGATCGACATCGTTCACGGCTCCGCCGTTTGCGACCCAGTGGCGCGATGTCGCCGGAAATACCCATGCAGGAGCGCCTACTACCATCGGAGCCGCGCCCATTATCATCGAAAACATGCCGCGGCCCTAAGCGTAAAGCTCCGCCCATCAGCGCCGTCCGGCTTAGCGCCCACCTTCCTTTAGTCTTACCTTGTCATATGTCTTAGGGGTCTTTCGTCCACTTGCAGCTGGTTGCAGAGTCGCATATCCTAAGCCGACTTACGTGTGGGCGAAGCGGCATAGCCTGCAGGTATCCTTCCCCTATACGAAGCGGGTAGCCCGCGGCGGCTCGGCGTTTCACTCCGATAAGCCGAGCGGCTAAGGATTAAAGCTGGGATGGCTTTCCGCTCAGAATCTAGGATTGAGGATGTGTATGCGGATACTTGGACTGTCGTCTTTCAAACACGATACAGCTGCTGCATTGCTTGAGGACGGAGTCTTTAAGGCGGCCATCGAGAATGACAAATTGGCTCGCGCACGCACTCGTAATCTTCCCGAAATGGCAATCCATTCATGTTTTGAGACTGTGGACACGGATTGGAAAGGTGTTGATCTGGTGGCGGTGGCCACGCAGCCCCTCCGGAGTTGGTCTCGAAAATCGTGGTTGCGCGCAAAACTTTCACCGTTAGCCCCGATTGCCAGCACCTATTATGGAGCTAACGAAATCGGAGTCCTTGCCCGCGAGTTGAACGACCTGCGTGTTTTGCGAAGGTACGCGCGGCAAGGCAAAGTGATCGAGTTCGACCACCATCTGAGCCACGCCGCCAGCGCATTTTTTCTTTCCCCGTGGGATCGCGCATTGATCGTCACCATGGACGAGGACGGCGATGGTAACTCCGCCACCGTCTCGGTCGGCGAAGGCAATCGCATCCGGGTGCTGCAAACGGTTCCGTTTCCCCATTCCCTCGCCTGGGTGTATTCGCAGATTACCGACCTGGCGGGGTTCCGACCACATCTTGAGGAACACAAGGCGCAATGGCTCAGCCTGGAAGGTCAGCCACTGTTCAAGAATGTCCTGTTGCAAATGTTTCGCAGCCGGGGTGACGCCTTGCCGCGTTTGGATTACAGCTTCTTCAATCGCGGACTAGCCAGGCAGCTTTCTTTCTCGCCGAAATTTTACCGCAGCACTGGCTTACCAACCGATCCAAGTCAATTATCAGAAGACCAGCGCAAGGCCTTGGCCAGCAGCATGCAGGAGGCTTGCGCTGAAGTCATAACCTCTGTGGTCGAAACTCATCGCCGTCGCGAGGGCATCCAGGAAGTTTGCTTCGCCGGTGGCCTCTTCCAGAATGTGTTGCTGGTGGCGGCGCTGGAGAGAAATCTGGGCACCAAACAGGTGTTCGTGCCCCCTGCCCCGGGCAACGCGGGAACCTCGTTGGGGGCGGCTTGCCTGGCCTGGCACCATGTTTTGCAAAAACCTAGAACAGAAGCGGTGCCTCACGTATATCTCGGCCCAAAGTTCAAGCGGCAGGAAATCAAGGATGCTTTGGACAATTCAAAGAACCGCTACACCCTGCCGAACACCGAAGAACGCCAAATGGAGAGTACGGTTCAGTTGCTGCTGGCCGGGAAGATTGTCGGCTGGTTCCAGGGAGCGGCGGAATTTGGGCCGCGCGCTCTGGGCAACCGCAGCGTCTTCGCCTCACCCTGGGCATTGTTCGTCAAAGAAAACCTGAACGACTTCATCAAACACCGCGAGTGGTTTCGTCCCTTTGCCATTTCAGTGCCGGAGGAAGATTGCGAGCGTTATTTTGAAGGATCGTTGCAGTGTCGGTACATGAATTCTGTCGGCCGGGTTCGACCTGAAAGTCACTGCTTGCCAGACAGCTTCCTGCTGCCGGGTCAACAAGTGCGCCTTCATGTCGTAGAGAAGCGCAGCAATCCCTTATTCTGGGCGCTGCTGAAGCGCTTTGGGGAACAGGCGCCGGCGCCAATGTTGCTGAATACTTCTTTTAACCTGTTTGGGGAGCCCTTAGTCGTGACTCCGCGAGACGCCATGCGCAGCTACTTCGCCTCGGGCCTTGATGCGCTCGTGATCGACAAATTTATTTTGTCTAAGGCTCCGATTCCCAACTCCAACGGCGTGCGTGTGGGCAATCGCGGCACGGTTGTCGCTTAGGAAGTTCCCCCGACTGCAACTGCGTTGCCCTTCTATTTCGTTTCCAGCAATACTGGTTTGTTTCCAATGGCGGTAGAGCTGTTGGGCTTCACCGCCAAGACGGTTCCATCCAAATCGCGCCTCGTGACGTACTGTGGTTCTGGTGTGTAGTTGGTGGTCGACGTCATGCCATCAAACCAGACTATGCGGCCGCGATAGCTGCCGTTGTTTTTGCTGAACTCGCAAGTCCAACGCTTTCCCGTAATCTGGCTCGTGCTGCTGCATTCTTGAGTGAAGACCGCGCCCAGCAGCCAGTTTCGAATCTGCTCATAGGCTAATGCTGTCGGGCATAGATATCCTGATTTGCCATTCCGGTTGAGGACGGTGCAACCGAGGCTCCGGTCGTACCACCACATCTGACCCACTGGAGGAAGATCCCAGCCAAAGAAGATGAAATCTTTGACGCCTAGAGCGGCCGTGAGAATCATCGCTTGACCCAGCCAAGCCGTTTTAGCATCCCAATCGGACGTCCCGTCGTTTCTTGTAAGGACATTGCCGCCAGGCCAAGCATCCTCGGTATCGTAAAAAGGCTTGCCGCGCGTACTCGAATGGTTGTCCATAATGTTTCGCAGCGTGTGCACTTGACCGATAATTTTTGGCGGATGTAAAGCGTAGCCGTGGAAACTGATTCCATCCACCACCGAAGGGCCGTATTTATCGAGTGCGGAAAAATAGCCGTCCGTCCACGGCTCGAAATCGGCGGAGCCGCGCGGTGAACAGTCACAAGTGTTGGCTCCCAGAACGATTGCCTCCGCATTGACTCGTTTCACTGCATCATGAAAGTCTTTCGTCATCCTTGCCCACTGCTTGAAAGTCCAATATCGAGGATTCGCGGATCGAATATTCGGGGCTTCGTTCCACATCTCCCAATATTTGATTTTCTTCCCGTATCGGGTCGCGACCGCCGTAACAAAATCTTTGAAGGTCTTGTCGGAACCGTCAGCTTCCCCGCTTCCCGGCACCGCATCCACGTCTGCCGGCGGATCGCAAAGACCGATTGAGTTCGATCCGCAGTCCGCATCCGCCGGCCCCACACAGTTGGCATTTGGAACCCCAGCCGCACGGCAGGAGGGGCCGCGGTTGGAAATCCATGCCGCAGTGTCATATATCGTGAACATGACTTCAACTCCGTGCTCGTGCGCATCATTTACCACCTTGTCAAGATTCCCACCTTCCCGATTCTTGCCCCAGTGATAACAGGAATTATTTGGATTTGGCCCTCCCGGACAGGTTTCGAGATCATCCCAGGTGACGATGTCGCTTACGGTTCGACGAACTCCAAACGAAACCGTGGGCCACGGTTCGCCGTGCATGTATTTGTTCTGATGAAGCCCGAAGAAGTTCTCCTGAATCTGCGCTGGACATCTCTGTGAGCATAGAAGCACTCCGTGAAAAAAGAGGGCGAGTGTTACTTTCGGCAAAATTCTTTGCCATAGATATTGCGGCTCATCGACCGGCGTATTCATCGTGGAACCTCACTGATTTGTAATCCATCGGTAACCCTGATGCCAGCGTAAACTGGAATTCAAAACTAGGAGGATGGCTGTGCGTATTGCAAGTCTGATCTTCGGCCTCGTTTTTTTCCTGTCGTTATTCTGCATCGGTGCCTCGGAGCAGGCGGCTCCCACTGCGGCTGAGAATCAGTCTCGCTCCGCACCATCGACCATTCCTGCTACGCCTGCTTCGGAGCTTGCGAATCACACAGTCGGAATCCAACTGTGTCCAGAACTCGCTACATTAACCGCCCCCGCTGGTCAGAAAGATGACGAACTAGGTTACTCGTTGGGCGCTAGCCGAGACACCGTTGTGGTTGGGGCGCCCTACGCCAAGATTGGCTCTCATCAAGGACAGGGGGCGGCATACGTCTGGTTGAAACCTTCGAGTGGTTGGACCCATGCGAGGCCGGCTGCAAAACTGACCGCTTCGGACGGAACCCTAAACTCCACATTTGGCCTGTCCGTCGCAATCAGCGATGACGCAGTGGTGGTTGGGGCAGACAGCGCCAACAGCGGATCCAAACAGTACGCAGGCGCGGCGTATGTGTTCGTGAAACCGAAAACTGGTTGGGCCAACATGACGGAGACTGCGAAACTGAAAGCTGGCGATGAGAACGGTAATGCATATTTCGGCTCGTCCGTATCGATCGACGGCAACACGGCGGTGGTGGGAGCAGACGGGGCCCGCGTCGGATCGAACCAATTTCAGGGGGCGGCATATGTTTTTGAAAAGCCGGCGACAGGTTGGAAGAATACAGCGCAAACAGCCAAGCTTACGGCCTCGGATGGCGCGCGGGGCGATCAGTTCAGCTACTCGGCATTCATCGGCAGCGACGCGGTCGTAATTGGCGCGCGATCCGCCGCCGTGGCGAACCATTCGCGGCAAGGCGCGGCTTACATCTTCGTCAAGCAAGGGGCAGTGTGGGGAAACATGACGCAGACCGCGAAACTCACCGTCTCAAGCGGAGCGACCGGCGATCAGTTCGGCGCTTCAGTCTCCGCGAGTAATGAAGTGGTGGTAGTCGGCGCTCCTGGCGCCAATGCTGCCTATGTATTTGTTAAACCGGCGACAGGCTGGGCGACCACCTCAAACTTCACCGTGAAGCTTGCGCCTCCGGATAACCGACAAAATGACCAATTCGGCAGCGCTGTGTCGATTAAGGGCGATACGATCCTTGTTGGGGCACAATCCGCTTCGCTAGCTTACATATTTGTCAAACCGGCGCAAGGTTGGGAAAGCGCGGCAATGACAGCGAGGCTTGCCTCCCCGGAAACTCAGGCAGACGACAATCTCGGAGCTGCAGTATTCGTGAGCGAAGATGCGATGATGGCAGGTGCGCCGCGAGCCTCTGTCGGCCGGAACCAATTCCAGGGTGCGGCGCATATTTTCAAAAGACCCATGACCCCGACCAAAACAGTGCACGATTAAATGCCGCTAATTTTTCAGTGTTCTGACGCCACGCAGTCACTGGCCGTTGACCGACATGCAGTAGATAATCCCATTGATCGCGCCGAAGTAAACGCGGCCGTTAGAGATGGCTATCCCGCTGTAGATGTTGGCCCCGATCGGAAAAGTGGCTAACTGGTGACCAAACTCTCCAAGCACATGCAGGTTGCCGTCGTTCCCCCCGAAAATAACGACGTTTCCGATCACCGCGGGCGCTGAGAAAAAGCCTACCCCTTGGGCGATAACGACCTTCTTGTTAATCGTCGCAACTCCCAGGCCACTTTGAGCAACCTGCCAGAAAGCTCCGTTTGAATTTGGCAGGTCGATGTAGTTAGTGTGATCGATGATGAGTTTCCCTGTAGTGTTGCAGGCGCTTGTCGCATAAGCAGTGCGAACACTGGGAGTGTCGATAAATCCCAGCCCGGGAGTGGGATTATCGTAGACAGTACCCGTTAGCCCGGTCGCATCCCGCTGCAGCGTGAAGATATGACCGTTCTTGCTAGCTGCCGTCACCCAATCCGTAGTTGTGACGGTGCGAGTGCACTGATTGTTCTCCTTAGCCTCGTGCAAAACCGGTGAGGAACCGAAATCCTTGTCATCGTTATCGTTTTTGATTGCCTGATAATAGTTGAGCAGCGCGCCCGTGCTTGCGTTAAGCGCAAGAATGCTGTCGGGATAGAGACCTGCATTCTGACTGGGTGGAGAACAAGTACTACCGGGATTGGCGGTGCCGGCATAAACGATGCCATTCACGTCGTCGATGGCGACTGATGACCAGACAGAACCGCCCACGCACACTCCGCTGGGGCAGGTGCTCTGATCGATTGTGTTGAAACTCCAAACCGGGGCTCCAGTGAGTTCGTTGTATGCATTGACCAACCCGCCGGGTAGGCAGGGCTTGTCTCCATGGGCAGAGACGCCCACAAAAACCATACCGTTGTACACGGCGGGCGAAGACCAGACTTCATAGCCTACACGGTTGTCGCCGACACTCTCTTTCCAGACCAGTTGTCCGGTAGTTGCATTCAGCGCATACAAGTAGGCATTGCGAGCGCCAAAGAAGACTAGATTGTTGGCAACATCGACCGCCGCAGAGGAACCAATCCGGCAACCATTGTTTTTGCATTGGCCAATCTGGTCAACTTGAAACATCCAGATGGTTTGTCCGGTGACTGCATTTATGGCATAGAAGATGCCACTCCATGAACCGAGGTATAGAGTGGAGGTCCCGTTGACCGTGGCCACAGCAGCAGACGCCGAAATGAGGCCGCCAGTGGGGAACGTCCACTTGGTCATGAGGGAGGTAACATTGGTGGAGTTGATGCCGGTCTCGGCACTGAGACCGTCGTTGGCCAGATCTCTTTTATATTTCGGCCAGTCCTCCGCCGAGGTCCAACAAGCTACGAGGCACAAAATGGCCAGCAAAGCTACTGTGCGAACCAACCTACTGCCAGAAAAAGTACGGCAACAGCGCGCAGGGGTCATGACATTTCCTTGCGAATGTTTCGTAGTCGAAAACTCGTGTCTAAAACCGCGGGAGTCCCAAAGAGGTGCAGCACACCGACGGCCAACTAGCTCATCCGCAACTCGTTGAATATAAACCCGCAACAACACGAGCCTGGGTTTGAGTTGCAATCCTGTGCGCAAAAAAGCAACTCGGAATTGTGCGCTTACATGGGTTGCACAAGGTCGTCGCCGAAGAGTCGCCGCGCAACTCGATAACACAATCAAAAGGTTAGGGCGGATCGAGTAAAAAAGCAAGGCTGCCGAGGTTTGCTCCCAGCAGCCTTCGCACCCGTCACGAGGCTCTAACGATTATTGATTTTCCAGGAAGATCGGCTGCGCCCCGACCGGAACTGTTGAACCGTTGATCGGAATTGAGTCACCGCTCACGGTTAGATACCTGACGTACTCCGAACCGACGTTGTAAGGCTTGGTTGTACATACGCCGTTCTGGCAAGTCTCGGAAGTGTCCCACACTGCTTCCGCGACGTACCCGTCGGGCCGGGTGAAGCCACAGGTCCAGATCGTGCCGTTGGGGGAACATTGCTGATTGATCGTGGTACCTACTATCCAGTTATAAACCTGCTGGTAGGCTATGCCTGGCTTGAGCAACGTTCCCGGAGCACCCGGATTGTGAGGATCTGGAACCCATAAGGTCCCTAAGCCGGGATCGCTCCAACTAAACCAGAATAGTCGCGCGATTCGATAATTGGCACTGAGAATATACATGCGTGCGATCCATGCGGCTTGCAAGTCGGGATCATCCAGATGGCGGTGCGAGTTATCCGTTCCCCAACTTGCTTCTGTATTCCACACCGGTTTCTTGAGCTGACCAGTTTGTTTCAATACTTGAAAAAACTCGGGTACGAACGTTGCCATATTCTCGGGCCACCCGGTATAGCCTCCGCGATTGTCCACGTATCCGTGGACGTCAATGCGATCGGCATATTGGCCGCCACCCGCCGCCAGGTAGGTCTGCATCCAGTCGAGACAATATTGCGTCTCCCATGCGAAAGAAGGGCTCGACAGCAGAGCATTCGGATCGATGCTGTGGATGATGGTGTAAGCATCGGCGGCCATCCGGATTAACTGGGCATTCGTCCCCGTCCAATACCACGGATTCATCGGTTCGTTCCACAGTTCGTAGTAGTTGATATGGCCGGTTTTGCTGTTGACGCTGTGCGTAACTAATGCGGTCAGAAAATCTTTCCAATGCTGGTCAGTTCCCGAGCCGTCAGCATTCAAGTCATTGGGAGGATCGCAAGCGCCCGGGTAGAAACTGCAACTGCCGTCATTGGGTTTGGAAGAAGCCCATTGCGGCACCTTGAGAAAAACCAACATCAAGTGAGTATTGTGGGCTTGAGCCAAATTCATGAATGCATCGAGAGTAGTGAAGTTGTACGTACCCTGCGAGGGATTCATATAACCCCAGGAAGTTTCGGGCAGGAGCAACCGCGCCGAATTAAACGAGTCCTTGGGCCAAGGCTGTATCCAGGTGAGTCCGCCACCCACAGTCAAGCCAAATAGGTGTGGCCATACTCGGACCTCGCCAGAGTTATTTTTTTGGGTTTGCGCAACTGCGGGAGCGACCGCTGACTGCACTGCGAAGAACAAGAGCAAAAAGGCAAAGGTGAAATACTTCATCGGGGGACCACCTCCGAAAAATTTGTCCAGCAAAAGTGAGCATCTCCGACTGCGACACCATCCGTTCGTGGCTACAAACAACCCTCAGTCGATCGGAGCGGGCTCATTCCCACGCTGCTATGTTGGCCTCAGCTGTAGCCCCGAGCAAGGCACCGAAGTACAGGACCTGCCGCCAACTGCGGGATGAAAATTGCAGAAATTGAGTAATGCTTGGTTAGAGATAGGAGGCGTTCGAATTGCAGGAGCGGCAGCCGGTAGTCATCACAATGCGTGTTCGCGTGACCGGAAATGAAAAGCGACTGGGATTGCTCCCAGTCGCTTTCTCACTCCCGAAGGCTCTGTGCCGGACTATTGATTTTCCAGGAAAATGGGCTGTGCTCCGATTGGCACAATTCCATCACTGATGTTAAACGACTCCCCGGCCACTGTCAGATACTTGGTAAACTTCGCGTCCACCTTATACGGATGCGTTATGCATTTACCGGCGATGCAAGTGTCCGACGTGTCCCAGATTGCTTCGGCCACGTACCCACCCGGGCGAGTGTAGCCGCAAGTCCATATACTGACCATTGCAGAACAGGCTTGGTTCGGGCTGGCACCTACTATCCAGTTATGCACCTGCTGGTAGGCTATGCCTGGCTTGAGTAGAGTTCCACGGCCGCCACCATTCTTGCCACTTGGTTTCCACAACGTCCCCAGATCGACATCGTTCCAGCTAAACCAGAACAGGCGACTTACGTTATAGGCCGCACTCAAGAGGTACATGCGCGCGATCCATGCCGCCTGCAAATCGGGATCAGCTAGATGCCGATGCGGGTTATAGGCCCCCCAGTTTGCTTCCGTATTCCATACTGGTTTTCCCTGCTGACCATTTTGCCGCAACACTTCGAGAAATGCGGGTACGAAGATCGCCATATTCTCAGGCCACCCGACTTTGCCTCCCCGGCTATCGACATATCCGTGCACGTCAATGCGATCTGCATAGTTGCCCCCTCCGGCCGCCAGATAATCGCCCATCCAAGTCAGGCAATACTTGGTTTCCCAGGCAAAGGAGGGAGTCGCTAGCTGAGCGCTAGGATCGATGCTCTTGATGATGGTGTAGGCGTCGGCGGCCAGGCGCACCAATTGAGCATTCGTCCCCGTCCAATACCACGGATCCATGGGTTCGTTCCACAGTTCGTAGTACTGAACATGTCCGTTCGAGCTGTTGACACTGTGCGTGACTAAAGCGGTTACGAAATCTTTCCAGTGCTGGTCGGTTCCCGAGCCATCAGCGTTCAGGTCATTCGGAGGATCGCAACTACCCGGGTAGATACTGCACGTCCCATCGGTGGGCTTGGAAGATGCCCATCTTGGAACTTCAGCAAAGACTAGCAAGAGACTGGTCTGGTGCGCTTTCGCTAAAGCCATAAAATCATCAAGAACGGTAAAGTCATAGACCCCGTTCCCGGGATTCATCGTGCCCCACGCCGTCCCCGGCACCAACAG